>Ga0207989_1000455_pt1 | contig 23097 bp, 20 predicted proteins | sample ETNtaG_7_FD_185777 | JGI IMG/M metagenome (GOLD analysis project Ga0207989, IMG submission 185777) | Marine microbial and viral communities from oxygen minimum zone, Eastern Pacific Ocean - ETNP201406SV65 (SPAdes) (version 2) | ecosystem: Environmental > Aquatic > Marine > Oceanic ... | reverse complement strand
CTTGGTGTTTTCCTTGATTTTCCTAAAAAATGTTACAAAAAACTATATTTCTTCTGTATTAAGTTAAGAAATTTTTAATGTGGAATGGGTTGAAATTGTTTAATTAAATAGATATACTTTAGATAGTTACATGAGCGAATTCTCTAATATAACTAGTTCAATTGCTCCAAATACCGTACAAAAAATTAAATACATACATTTTGCTTTTTATTTAATAGCATTAACCCATTCCATTATCTTCGCTCAAACAGCGGGGGATGGTTTTACTCTAATACAAGAAATTGAAGTTGGCAGTGCTTCTACTGGCGGTATAAATGATCTTTTAACAGGCGTTGATCTGGATGGCGATGGCAATGGTGAGATTATTGTTCAAATTGGGCAATCTTCAAACGGAAAAGCAAAAATATATGAGTGGGATGGAACCGATTCCTATGATGAAATCTGGTCAGTTACTCTTGCGGTTGCTAATTCAAGTTCAGACCAAGTTCAGCGCCTGCTGGCAGTCGATGATACAGATAATGATGGCAATCTTGAATTGTTTGTGGCTTCATCAACAACGACCAGTTCAAATGCCAGGGTGTATTGTTACGAAATGTCCAGTGGCGCACTCTCATCCACAAATCCATCTACAACTTCTAAAGGCCCTGACGGAAGTAATGATTATTTCCAAGCCACCAGACGCATCCGGGCCATTGTAACCGGTAATGCTGATAATGATACTTATGGTGAACTTTTTGTCGGTAACGCTGGAAATTCAACCAGTTTAGAAGTATGGGAAGCAAGTGGTGATGATGCCTGGTCCAGTATTTCGTTAACCGGCAGTGAAGACGATATAGGTGACGGCATTATGGATATGGCTCCTCCCACAGACTTGGATAATGACAGCAATGATGATGATTTGGCTATTTGCGAGGAACAAGGGGCGTTGAATGTTATTGATTTTTCTACCTTGGCAGACCCCTCTGAAAAAACAGTCAACAACAAAAATGATACTGGTTCAAATACAACAGGCCGGGTTTTGACATACAACTTGGACAATGCAAGCAGTGCTGAAATAATCGTGTCCAATAATGGTGATGATGGGATTCTAATTTATGAATGGGTTTCAGGTTCCGACGCATATGACCGGGATAAAACCGATGCAGTATTGTTTTCCATTGGGGCGGATATTAAAGGAATTGGGGTGTCTGATTATGATAATGATGGCGCTGGTGAGATATATTACACATATGAGGATGATATAAAATATTATGAATATGCCAGCAGTGGTGGTGATTTCGATGCTTCCGCTGATTTTTCATCTTCAAGTGACATTATAACAGGACTAACAAATAACTCGTTTGTTTTTCGTCCCTCCTCAAATATCGGTACTACTTTATTAGATGGTGATCAGTACCGTGACTTTGTTATGGGAACGGATGGTCATGGTACCAGTGGTCGTGGTGAAATTTTTATTGTTGAGAGCAATACAGAATCTATTATTCCAAAAGTTACTATCTCCGGCTCTTCTGACCATTTCCGGATGATGTCAAGCCCAGTGGCAGGTCAGATTTACGGCGATCTGTTGAGCGAACTCTGGACCCAGGGGATGACAGCGGGCGGTGATGCTACAAGCGGTGATAATAATGTCTGGACCTATTCCGGCACCGGATGGATAGATGTAACTGACATATCCGGCTCAGGTACGAGTTTAACTGCCGGCCAGGGATTTCTAGTATATGTGTATGTCGATACGGATAATGATGGGGATACCGGCGATACTGGTGCTAATGGTTATCTTCCTGTTACTTTGAGTGTAAGCGAAACGGGGAATAGCTCAAGCGCTACGGTACCTAGTTCAGGTTCAATTGCAGATGAGGCATGGGAACTTGCCGGAAATCCCTATGCGTCTACCATTGATTGGGATAATGTCACCCAAACAAATGTAACCACCTCTGCTTATGTCTGGGACAGCCAGGCTGGTACGCCAGCATACATAAGTTGGAATGGTTCATCTGGAAGTTTAACAGATGGTCTCATTGCTCCGTATCAGGGCTTCTGGGTGCAAGGCGATGGTGGAACCGGTTCCATCACAATAACAACAGCAAATAAATCCAGCACCGCCGGCTCATTCTACAAAACAATGAACGACAGCGCCGGCAGCATGAGCTTCACCATCGCTTCCGGAGATTACAGCGATCAGACATTTGTGTCATTTATAAATAACGGCGAGGAAGGGATAGATAACTCCGATGCTTACAAGCTCCTGCCCATGACCCCAAGTGAACGGGTGGTGGGTATCAGCTATGCGGAAGGCAACGGCCTGGATATCAGCAACCTGCCGTACAGCCATGAAGGTTCCATAGCTATTCCTCTGGACATCATGTATTTGACGCTGGATGCTAACTACAACTTTGTTACAAATGAAAATGATGTAACCATGAGTTGGGATTTATCTAGTTTGCCGGAAACAATTATCGGTTTAACATTAACCGACAATACCACCAATGCAACTACTGATCTATTACAATCAGAGGAAATGACATTTACAACAACAGCCAAAGGGAGTTTTTCAGCCTACGGCTCTGGTGGGGTAAATATTTATCCTGAAGTGGGGGCAAGCCACTTTACCCTGACCGTGGTTTACAGCGCATTGAACACCAATGACGATATGATGCCTAAAGAATTTGCCCTGCATCAAGCGTATCCCAATCCCTTTAACCCAACTACCACCATTACTTTTGATGTGCCGGCACAAACACATAGCAATGCGTCACTACGGATATATGACATCACCGGTCGTTTGGTGGCCACGCTAGTGGATGAACAGCTGACTACGGGGACCCATACGCTACAGTGGCAGCCTGTGAACCTATCATCCGGTCTGTATATCGTACAGCTGAAGGCCGGGCAGAAAATATTCAACCAGAAAATAACATTTATTAAATAGGACAAAATCATGAGAAATAAAATCGCACAAATTATTGTATTGTCACTACCGCTGGTCACAGTTGTTACCGCTCAGCCTCAGCCGCCGGACTTCCCAGGTGCACCCGGCCAAGCGCCCATTGGCGGACTTGGCCTTCTTGCAGCTGCCGGCGGAGCTATGGCATTGAAAAAGTTGAGGGATAAACACAAAAAGTAAAATGATTAACCTTAAAAATAAGTTTTCTCCCCTAACAATCTTTCTTCTTAAAGCAGGAGGAGTATATGCCGCCTGGCAATTGATTTATGATTTAGTTGTCTTACCCGATGGCAGACTGGACACATGGTTAAGTATTACAGGTGTAAAACTTGCTGCTGCTAGTTTATCGTTTTTGGGTTGGGATATTGGATCTACAGGTCGTTTTATTGCCTGTGTTGGTAACAGAGGAGTGGAAATTCAAAATGGGTGTAACGGTATGGATCTTTTGGGACTATACGCAGGTTTTATCATTGCCTACCCTGGTTATTTAAAAAAACGCATGGTCTTTATAGCGGGTGGAATTGGATTGTTATTCGTTGCCAACGTTTTCCGTATTGCTTTTTTTGCACTATCTAATTTGTATTATCCTCAATACTGGGATCCTGTACACTATTACAGTTCTTATGTCTTTTTCTATCCTATTGTATTAACGTTGTGGTACCTATGGACAACCGTGAGCGATCATACCGATATCTTTTCTGGCGGAAGTTATTCATCAGTCTGATTGCAATCGGGCTGGTTTATATATTATTTATTCGTCCAATACAATCCTTTACAGTTAGAGAATTTATTCTTCCCGCTTTTGATTCCTTGATAACACCTGATAGTGAAATCCTATCATCTCCAGGGGTGGATGAATTTTTTCTGGAATCAATAACAAATTCATTCCCTAGAGTAAAAATAGAAGTTCCTTTTAATGGCTATTTCTGGCTGGCCATGTCCATGCTCTGGCCTGCAAAAAATAAGCGCTTTAGTAGAGTTGTTTGGAACTACAATTGGGCATTGTTTATAATCATCCCTCTTGCGGCAATAGGCATATTAAACGGTTGGACATGGCTGGCGCCAATTGTCAATGTGCATGAGAAAGTGTACAAGGCGTTGTTTTTGATATTGGGTGTTTTAGCTGTCCGGGGAGCAGACGAACTGCTCAAAAACTAGTCTTTTTTGCGTTGCCTGGAAAAGTCCTGGCTGGCTGTATACAGTAAATCTTTTTCTTCGTCCGTCAGGCTTTCATAGCCGCTTTCATTAATTTTATCCAAAAGCTGGTCTACCTTTTGCTGCATTTCAATTTTTTGCTGGTCTTTGCGACTGCCAATTGATGATCGAAATTCTTCAAGTTGTTTATAAATGGAAAAACGGAAATCTTTCCAGCGCCAGTAGTAGCGTAAGTAAACAAAGCCAATAACCATCCCAGATAAGTGCGTTACGTGGCTGATATTGGAATGGTTATTAAACGAAGATAGAAAAGCAACGGCCCCCAGGAAAATCACGAACCACTTTACTTTAATGGGTATCATAAAATAGAGGTAAACAGTGCGGTTGGGGAACATCATGCCATACGCCAGTAATATTCCATATATGGCACCACTTGCTCCGATCAGGACTGCATAGGATTGGCCTGAATTAAACAATAACCAGATCAATCCTGAACCAATACCCGTTAGAAAATAATAGCGTAAAAATTGTTTTCTGCCCCATATGGACTCCATTTCGGAACCGAACATCCACAATACAAACATATTGATCAACACATGGAATACATCGCCGTGGATAAACATATAAGTCACCGGCTGCCAGATCATGGGCCATACAGTATTGGACGATAGGCCGAATATCCTGGCTAGGTCTATCTGGCTCTGGGAAATAAACTTGAGCGCAAACAGCCCGACATTAATCCAAATCAATACCTTTATGGCTTCTGTAAAAATTTTGGGCTTAAAGGATGTATTGCCCTGCTCGGATTGAAACTGGTACCTCAAACCAAACCTATCTTATTTAATTCCTTTAGCTGCAGGCGATGTTTAATATTCATTAACGGTGTCATAACTGAATAAGGTGCTTCCGGGACTTTTAGTTGTGGCATGGTGTAAAGTTCCAGGTCAATATCCATATTACGCTTTTGTTTATATACATTGAATATAGTACTGACAAACAAATCTCTGGGTAATATACCATCTATTTTTTTGAACCCGTATTTTAGTAACCCATCTCTGATAATAGTGGAGCAGCTGCGCTTATAAATACTGAAATCAGCATATTTCTCCGGTTTTTTGGGATTAACAGGTGTATTGTGAATAATGTCCAGTTCTTCATCCAAAATGCTGCTTAAACGCTGCGTATCTATGCCTGTGATGCGCAAAACATGGATAGTACGCATGAAATTACGCCCAAATTTATCATAATATGCCCGACCATCTTCAAGTATCTCAAATTTACCACTAACCGGTGATGGTGCAAACTCCCCCAAAGCTGGACGATAAAAATACTCTTCTGGTGTCATAATCTCGTTTTCATTCAGCAAGTGTGAAAAATTGTAAATGTTGCCATTGATGTTTATCGCGTTATGACCGAATAAAGATGCGGGGTATTTAACCAGGCGCTCATTATAATAAAAATCAACGTATGGTTCGTCAGCGGGTGGTTCGTCGGGCCACATGATTATTATAGGTTGACCAGTTTCGTAATCCACCTGTGGTAATTCCCGGGCACAGACCTGTTTATCCAGCCAGTGTGTCAGGTATCCTTCCCAGATCAGTCGATCTTGGAAAACAGGCTGCCTGGAGCAATGTATATATGATCGGCTATTTTTTTTACACAATTGGCCTTTTATAATGTTGCTGTTCATTTCAAGTCAGGAGTTGTTTCAATATTTTCAGGGACTTTCGGTTACGGCAGGAATCAAAATGATATTCCAGATTTGCATTAATATAATTTGCTATAACGCGCCTATCTTTTGCTGTAACAACCTGGTTGGATATATCATCCCGGAAGGATGTATCATTTATGTTTGCATGTATTAGATATTCAAGTATTTGTCGGCTGTTGGGCCCGGCGTTAGGATCTGGAAGCATTAAGCCCGGAAATTCCCGTTCCGGTAAATGGGGTTGAAAACCTAACTGCTGCAGCAGACGCAGTTCAAAATACCAAAAACAGAGATTAAAATGCGTTTCCTCATGATGAAAGAACGATAACGTCGCCGCAAGCTCATCAAATAAGTTTTCATGGGGGTCATGATCGGCAATGGTTTTTTCAACCAGTTCTACAGTAGCGAGGGCATACGATAAGCGTTTAAGGTCATCCTGGAAATGAATCCAGTTTTTTATAAAGCTGACTTTTGATAATGTGTACAGGTTTCGATTTTGTTTATAATAAAACAACGTTTCCAGGTAATTCGCCGGCTGAAAATACGCACTGCGGGGAGACTTTTTACGCTGGGCGCCGCGGACCATGATACCCACTTTTCCATAATCCCGCGTAAAACAATGAGCGATAACACTGGTATCGCTGTATGGGAACCGTTTTAGAACAATGGCTGGTGTTTGAACGATCAAAATGACCGTTCCGGATCAATACGCTTTAGCGTAAATCACCTCGTGCTTGGCTGGCTTGCCAGAGTAAATACACTTTAAACCTTTTGTTTGCTCATCAAAAGGAATACAGCGGATAGTGGCCTTGGTTTCATCTTTTACAGCCATTTCTGTTGCAGCGTCACCATCCCAACCACAACGCACAAATCCACCCTTAGATATTCTATTTTTAAATTCGTTGTAATCTTTAACAGTATGGGTATTTTCATCCCTGAATGCTTTGGCCTGTGCGTATAAACCTGATTGAATTTCATCTAACAGGCTGGAAACCTGGTTTACCAGATCACCTTTTTCCAGTGTCAGTTTCTCATTGGTGTCGCGCCGTACTAGTACAACCTGGTTATTTTCTACATCACGCGGGCCGACTTCCATCCGTATGGGTGCGCCTTTCATTTCCCAATCATTGAATTTATAACCGGGGGTGTTGTCAGACCAATCTTCATATACCCGAATATGGCTTTCCTTTAAACCGAAAGAGATTGGCTCAATAAAATCCTTAATCAATTTTACATGGTTTTCATTTCTCGCAATCGGTACCACAACAACCTGGTGAGGTGCAATTTTCGGCGGCAGGCGCAAACCTTTGTCATCGCCGTGGGCCATGATAACAGCCCCAACTAAGCGCGTACTCACTCCCCAGCTGGTGGCATACACATGATCTTCTTTATTATCTTTGGTTTGAAAGGTTACATCAAATGCTTTGGCGAAATTCTGCCCCAGATTGTGGGACGTTCCCGCCTGCAGCGAACGCTTATCACCCATCATTGCTTCGATACAATAGGTTTTTTTAGCGCCGGCGAATTTTTCTGCATCCGTTTTGAGGCCTGTTAAAACGGGTATAGCCAAATAATCTTCTGCCAGTTGGCGGTATAATTCCAGAATTAGCAGTGTTTCTTCTTCCGCTTCTGCAGCTGTGGCATGTGCTGTATGTCCTTCCTGCCAGAGAAATTCTGTCGTACGTAAGAACAAGCGGGTGCGCATTTCCCAGCGCACCACATTTGCCCATTGGTTAATTAACAGGGGCAGATCCCGGTAGGACTGAATCCATTTTTTATACATAGACCAAATGACCGTTTCTGAAGTGGGCCGCACAATGACTTCTTCATCCAAACGTGATTCAGGGTCTACAACAATACCTCCCTCCCCATCTGCTTTCAGGCGTGTATGGGTAACAACAGCGCATTCCTTGGCAAATCCTTCCACGTGTTCTGCTTCCCGGGCGAGATAAGATTTTGGAATAAACAGGGGAAAATATGCATTCACGTGGCCCGTTTCTTTGATCATGCCATCGAAGGATTCTTTGATATTATCCCATAGAACAAAGCCGTATGGTTTAATGACCATGGTCCCCTTAACGGGGCCGTAATCCGCCAAGCCGGCCTTGAGTACAACGTCAGTATACCATGCTGAAAAATCTTTAGATTGGGGTGTAACGCCTTTAGACATTGTGTTTGCTATGCAAAAAATTGAAACTGAAATTACCGGGGTTCGTCGGGGCAATCAAACTGTTTGTTGAGGCAGCTTATGGTTACAAAAGCAGAAATTAAACATATTCGATCATTACATAAGAGTAAAGGCAGAAATGCCCACAAGCAATTTATTATTGAGGGCCAGCGCCTGGTCAAGGAAGCTTTATTCTGTAAGCAGGAACTGCAATTTGCATATTATACACGTGCATTTCAAAAAAACCATTCCGGACTTTTAAAAGACGTTATTAAACAACACTCTATGGCAAAAGCAGTATCGCCAGCAGAAATGAAAACCATGTCAGCGGCAGAAACACCGCAGGGAATATTAGGCGTCTGCATTATTCCCGAAAACCCTGAACTTGATGTGGAATCCAATGATAACTGGCTTTACCTGGATAATATTGCAGATCCGGGGAATATGGGGACACTGCTGCGAACGGCTGCCTGGTTTGGAATAAACACAATTGCTTTATCCGCTGCCTGCGTTGATATTTATAATCCAAAAGTTGTACGCAGCGGCATGGGAGCTCATTTTAACATTACATGTACGTCTAATACGGATATAAAACAATTTAATACGAGCCATACCATTTTAGGTGCTGATTATAAAGGAGAAAATTTGTCCGTACTGAAAATAAACGCGCCCTGGGTAATGGTCCTGGGCAGCGAAGCCCATGGAATTTCATCGGGTAATTTGAGACACATTCAGCACTTGATCGCAATCCCGAAGAGCGGTACAGGAGAGTCGTTAAATGTTGCTGTTGCCGGCGGTATATTATTGTCAAGGTTAACAGGTAAAAATTAAAAAGCCCCGAAGTGCGGGGCTTTTTCAAGTGCTGGTTTAAATTTTTATGGTTCAAAAACCATAGTAAAACATATATATTTATTACCATTGAAAACAATAGAAAATACAAGGATACTTTGCATTTCGGATGTCTTGCAGTAATTTTTTAGTCTATGAATCCAGCGGAAACTGAACCTTTACCGAGAGAAAACAGCGATGAGCCGTACTCTAACCATAAAAAATGTATTCGGAATAGTCATTCTTTCAGTGCTTTCTGCACTGCTGGTGGGCACAATGATTGCCTCCGTTGGACTCGTATATCTCCCCGAAGCAGATAATCAAACCACTAATTTCCTGGCATTATTTATAGGCCAGGGATTTATGATAATTCCTCTGTTATTGTTCCTGACTGCAAGAAAAGAATCGCTGGTGGAGTGTTTACGTTTACGCAAACTTTCCCTCCCTGTGGTATGTATTACATTTGTTTTGTCATTTGGTATCATTGTAATTGTCGATGAATTCGACAGGTTAGCGGGATTACTATTCACACCTCCAGAATATATGGATCAACTGGGCTATATGCTGAAATTCGATTCGTTTAATATGGCAATGTTTTTGATGTTCGGAATTGTCATACTAGCTCCTCTGGGGGAAGAATTATTATTCAGAGGCTTTCTGCAGAAATTTCTTGAAGAGCACTGGCAAGATGTAACTAGAGCGGTGTTAGTGACAAGCCTGTTTTTCGCTATTATTCACTTAAATCCGTTTTGGTTAATTCAAATATATTTACTAGGCGTTATGCTGGGTTTTCTGGCTTGGCGGACAGGATCTATCTGGGCGGGGTTTATCCTCCATGCAGCAAATAATTTAATGGCCTTATTATTTACTAATTATAACCAAGCTCTGGAAGGAATTTATTCCTTGAATGGACATGTCGCACCCTGGATTTTAATCGTTGGGATAGGGTGCATAGTCTTTGGATTCAACTTGTTGAATAAAACAGTAAGGATCAATCAATGAAACAGCAAATGTTTGAACGGGAGATTCATGTATTACGGGACACATTTCGCCGTCTCATGCGCCGCCACGCCCATACAAACCTGGTAAAACTCATCGATAAAACTCACCCAGCGGACATGGCAGTTCTTTTCCGTTATTTTGATGAAACCGAGCAAAGCCAGCTTTTTGATCTTATGCGTCCTGATGACCATACAGGTGAATTCTTGACAGAACTTGACGAATCAATTATCCAAAGCCTGCTAGCTGAAATTTCCGCAGAACGTATCGCTGAATTAATTGGTCCTGTCAGCGCCAGTGACCAGGCAGAAATCCTTAATCATCTTCCGGAAGACCAGGCGCAGAATATTATTGACCTGTTGAAAAAAGAAGAAGCAGAAGAACTGGAAGAAATTCTTGCTTACCCGGAAGACAGTGCCGGTTCATTGATGTATACAGATGTATTTACCCTCCACGAAGAAATTGCGGCCACGGATGCCATTGCTGCCCTGCAGCATGAAGAAGAGGCTGAAATGGTATTTTACCTGTATGTAACAAATGACGAAAACCAGTTAACAGGTGTGATTTCCCTCCGCGACCTTGTTACCACAACACCCGACACCTTGTTAAAAGATATGATGGTCAGGAAGGTTCATGCTGTACGCCCTGATACAGACCAGGAGGAAGTTGCCCAAGTGGTGTCACAATACAATTATTTAGCTGTTCCTGTTACAGACCGGGATGACAGCCTTCTAGGAATTGTTACAGTTGATGATGTGGTCGATGTTATTCGGGAAGAGGCAACTGAAGATTTTTTAAAGATGGCTGGAGTGGGAAAAGACCGTGAAATCCTTCTTAAATCATCATGGGAAAATGCAAAAAGCCGTCTCCCCTGGCTCTTTGCCAGCTGGATCGGTGGTGTAGCCGCCGCAACTGTTATCGGATTGTATGAAAATCTTTTGGAAACAACACTGGTCCTGGCAGCCTTTATCCCTGTCATCATCGGTATGGGCGGTAATATTGGAACACAGACATCAACCATTATAGTTCGTGGATTAGCTACTGGCAGGGTAAATGTGGGCAATAATATGAAAATCTTATTCAAGGAAATTCGCGTTGGCCTGATCCTGGGGGTACTTTATGGGATTTTGCTGGGGTTGTTTACACTGACACGTTTTATGGATTCATCACCAAACCTGGGAATTGTCGTCGGTTTGAGTATCACAACATCCATGTTAATAGCAACATCCATTGGTGCATTTGTTCCGCTATTGTTAAACAAGCTGGAAATCGATCCCGCTGTTGCCACCGGGCCTTTTGTCACCACCAGTATTGATATAATAGGTGTTACACTTTATTTTTTGATTGCATCCCTTTTCCTGCCTCTGGCATGAATTTTTTATTCTTGGCCCTGGCAGCCAGTCTGGGGATTTATATACTGTTTGTGCTTTTTTTCATTTCCGGACTTCGGCGCATAAACATTATTAATAAAGAAATTACTACATGGCCGACAGTCTCTGTTATTATTGCAGCCCGCAATGAAGAGAATAACCTGCCGGGTATTTTCCAGGATTTAACACAACTGGATTATCCAAAAGAATTACTGAATATTGTGATTGTTGATGATCGCTCTACAGATAATACCTGGTCGTTAATAACACATTTCGCCGATCAGCATGCCCATATTCAGGGGATACAGGTAAAGGAAAAATCTGCGGAAATGACCCCTAAAAAATATGCCCTGACCCAAGCAGTTGAGCAATCAACAGGAGAATATATTTTGTCAACGGATGCGGATTGTAGAATTCCCCAGGGGTGGGCGAAAAGCATGGTACGTGTGTTGGAAAATGGAGCGGGGATTGCAATAGGTTCTTCAGCAATTAACACCAGCAGGCATACCTCATTTGTACACTATCAGCTGGTAGACTTCCTTGCTTTGGTAACAGCCAATGCCGGTGCCATGGGCTGGGGGTTTTGCTGGACGGGTTCCGGGCAAAACCTAGCTTATAAACGGAAACACTTTACTGAAATAGATGGTTTTAATCCTGTACGTAAACGAGTTTCCGGTGATGATATTTACCTGGTGCAGTCCATAGGAAAAAAATACGGATGTGCTTTCAACTCTGATCCCCATAGTTTCATAAAAACCAAGCCAGTGCCCTCTTTAAAGCAATTTATAAGCCAGCGTATACGCTGGTCTTCCAATTCCCGGTTTGCAGCAAAAACAGATCTATTTTTCTTATTCTTTTTATTTAATGCCTTTGTGATGAATACTTCTTTACTGACCGGATTGTTTTTTCCACATTTATATTCCCTTTTACCTATGGTGTTTGGTGTCAAATTTATGTGTGACGCATTGGTAATCTTTTCTGGAGCTGCTAAACTACACCTCGTTTTCCCATCCATAATTTTTATGTTTTGGAGTATTATACAGCCCTTCTATATACCCTTTGTAGGTTTAGCCGGATTAGCTGGCAGATTTAAATGGAAACCATAATGAAACGCTTGATTATTATTCTTTTTTCCTGTGTTTATGCCCTTGCCGGGCAGGAGTATAAAATTACCTTTTTTAGCCTTCCTGCTATAGATGTAAACATGCACAAAGAAAACAATACTATCAATTTCAAGGCACAAACAGTGGGGTTTATTGATCTTATCTGGCCTGCTACAAACAATTATTCGGTGACCTACAACCAAGCACACTTCGGCATACTAGCTTATAATAAAAAAATCCGCCAGGGGTCAATAAAATACAAGGTTTCCGCAACCTACAACCCGGCAGACAGCATGCTAACTTATGATAATCAAACTCTGAAGCGCATACCGGAAGTGCAGTCGATTTTTACAATCCTTGCGCGGGTACAAAAAGAAACTGCTGTTGAATTGGATGCAAAATGGTTTCCCATGGAACACGATGGGCAATTATTTTCTACTCGATTACTCTGGGCAGATACAAGCACCGTTATGATTGGAGACAGCGCTGTATTATGTGATCATTACCGGCTGGACATCAAAGCAGAAGAGGATGTAACATCTCCACCTGAGCAATCAGACTATTTTATGAATAATATCGTTTTTCCAGAGGCTGTGCGCCAATTATGGGTCGAAAAACATGGTCAGCGCCGAATCATCCAGGCGGGCGTGAAGGTGTATGGAATTAATATCAAAGCAAGAATTAGCAATGTCTGAACGCACTTTTTGGCAATTGTTTAAAAAACACATCATCGCTTGGCTGTTGATTGCTGTCATTGTAGTAGTGGCCCTCATGTTGGGTATCGATGAAAAAATTATTGTATTCGCAACATTGGTGCTGGGGCTTTTTACACAGCTGTTTGCCGGCATCGGGGCATTGATTGCCATGATTCCCTTTATAGGACCATTGATTGTAAAAGTGTTTGCTATACCTTTTTTCTGGTTGTTGAATGCCCTGGGCTATTTTGTGGGTGTGATTGCCATTAAACGCGGCTATTCCGGTGAATTCATGAAGTCCCGGGTATTAACCGTAGCTTTGCTGGTAGGCATTATTGTCGGTTATATTATTGGACATCTTATACCCTTGAGATGAGATAATGGAAATTCTTGTTCTACAGGGCCCCAATCTAAACCTCATCGGCGTGCAGTCTGCCAAAGTCGGGGAAAGGGTCACCTTGGACAAAATGAATAAAGAGCTGCGCCAGCATGCGCACGGCATCAGCCTGGAAATCCAACTCCGGTTTTTACAAACCCACAAAGCTGAAAAAGCCGTTTCGTTTCTCCAGCGCAACCGCAATAAAGCTCAAGGAATTATTTTTGCCCCAACCGCCTGGAGCCGTTATGAATACTCCGTTCTAGATGCATTAACATTGTCCCAATTACCAAGCGTTCAAGTTCTGTTAGATGGAGAATATGGGTCTATCAATAAAACAGATTCTATTTACACCCCTATATGTATTGATACGGCTGTTGAACATCCCATGGAAGTATTTAATGCTGCACTGGATTTATTATTAAAACATATTCATAACGATTGATTATTGCTTTTAGAACCACAATAATTTTTCTCTTTAGCATTGTTACACTTGCCTGGTTAATCAGTTGCACTCCGCCACCCCCACTTCTTGAACCGGAGCCCCCTGTTGTAATTACGCTTGTTGACACTGTTATTGTTGAAAAAGAAATTCCTGTAGTAGAAATAGACCCCATTGTACACACATCAAACAATTTTGATGAAATTTCCTTTATTTTACCAGCAGAAATCAACGCCCAGCACCTGTGGTTTATAGAGGAATCCCTGCGGGAAATATCTGCTGGATCCGTAAAACATATACTTGCTGATTCCGTTCGGGATGATTCATTATCTGTTTTGATAGCGCAAACGATTTTCAATGATTTTTCAGCTGATGTTCCCAATTATAAGTTTTTATCTGCAACCTCTTCCGGTGATTCACTATTTATACATTATAAACTGAATAAAATGTTTATAGACCACTTAATTAAACCATATCTGGATACATACGGTTTTCCTGCGCTTAAGTCAATTGCTCCTTTATATACGTCCCATCACAATCCACCGGCTCTTGAAGCTGTTTCAGAACTGAAACTCACACTACCCTGTGAAGCTTGTGCTGTCCCCAAACAAGCCCTGTTGTTGCCCAACGCTCCCCGGGACTACAGGAATGGTACACACAGGGGCATTGATTTTTATGTAAACTGGGGATCTCCGGTCAGGGCTGTGGCAGATGGTGTTGTAATACGCGCTGATCAGCATTATGAAGAAGTCCCGTCTGAGTTCAGAAAAAAGTTATTGGCAGAGGCTAAACAGTTAGGACATACACCATCTGATGTATTTGAACATATTTTAGTGGGCCAATCCGTTTATATTGATCATGGATTTGATTTGGTACCCGATTATCGGACAGTATCAATATATGCCCACTTATCCCATGTAAAACCAGAAATAAAACCGGGCGAATTAGTTGCTACAGGTCAAGTGATGGGACTTTCTGGGAACAGCGGTACAGAACCCAGTACTTTGGGAACCCGTAAAGGCGCTCATCTTCACTGGGAACTGATTTTACAGGATGCTGGAGGGGAATATTATTTAGGACAGGGCTGGGATACAGAAAAACTGTATCAAGAATTAATTCGCATCTTCAGCGAATAAGGCACTGTTGACCACGATCCCGTGCTTCAACATGAACCTGTTTAAAATGACATCTCGGGAAATATCTGGCTGCAATTCTTCCATTTTTTCTAAAAACGATCTGTAAATTTTGTTTACTGTTTTACGTTTAATAGTGATATCAAATTCAGGAAAGTGATCTTTATTATCCGCATACCACTGCACCAGCAGGTGCCTGGCGAATATATCATTAATTAACTTATTAAATGAGAAGCCGTTATTTATAGACACATTTGCATAAAATGAATAATTGTTTGTTTCGTTTACTAACCAATCCAATGTTATTTCTTTTCCCCCAATTCTACCAATAACCTTATTATCAACTTCCGTTAACATACTAACCGGTATACCTGACATAGAATTGACACCTTCCATTTTCTGAATGGAATCCCACACGTTATATAATTCAGCTTGATTTAATGAGGCATCATATTTTAGATAAAGGGTATCTAAAAATTTTGTGAAATTTTCTTCACGGTAACCGTATTTTCCTTTTTGCACTTCTTCCTTTAACTTGTTCCGGTCGATTTCTATTCTCTTTTCTTTCATTTTTGGAATTTTATGATCTACTATAACAATATGATAACCCATTGGTGATTCCAATGGTTCAAGCAATTTCCCCTGGTGGGCAGTCCAAACTACATCATTGAAATTTTTTGACATTAACCCAAAATAGATTTGGCCCATCTCGTTCCCTTTTATCTTTGAAACCTGTGATTCACCATAGATAGACATAGCTTCCTCAAAGGTCAGTTCGCCTGATTGCAGCCGCATATAGATCTTTTCAGCTTTTTTAAGCGCTGCTGTTTTGGTGCGATCTTGGGCTTTCCCAAAAGAAAATCTGTGAGTAACCGTTAATCCTTTGACATATATATCTGTATTGAGAGCATTGCTAATGAATTCCAATGTACTGTCCGATATATCGAGCTTGTTTGCTAAATATTTTTCAACTTTTTCCACAATAAGATCATGCCTTAAACGGTTTTTTTCTTCTTTAACGAAGAAACCTATTTTTGCCAACTCATTTTGAGGATTAGCTGATAAATGTTTCTGGATTGCATATTTTCTAACAAATGCTGTTTTCTGTGAAGGTGTAAGTGCCCTAAAGGCAGTTTCATCTATACTCTGATATATTTCAGATAAATGAATCTTTTCACTCTGGATTGTTGCAACTATTACATCTGAACTTGTACAGGCAACAAATAAACTAAATATGACAATTGATATAAGTTGGAAATATTTCATTTTTGGGGGCAGAAAGTTAAAAAAAAGGGCGGCTGAATAGCCGCCCTTTTTTTATGCATAATAATCTGCGTAAGATTACTTCAAGAGCATCATTTTACCGGTCAAAGCACGGTCTTGTGCTTCTACGCGATAAACATAGACACCTGAAGCAACTTGTGCACCATGACTATCGTTGCCGTTCCATTTGACGGACTGCAGACCAGGCTGCATTATGCCATTATGGAGTGTAGCAACCTCCGCACCCAGAAGTGAGTAAACGGTAACCGTTACATCACTGCGAACATCGAGATTAAACGCAATGTTTGTGCTGGGGTTGAAGGGGTTAGGATAGTTGCCTTTTAAGGAAAAGGCATTTGGTACTACTTCATCATCAATGCTTGCAATAGCTGCAAGGCCTTCGTAAGCCTGTACAAGTGGGCTGACACCTGCGTCATACAACGCATAATCAGCAGCACCGACCCAGTAATAACTAGGTACGGTATTCAGGGCTACAACATCGAAAGCCAAGAATGCACTTTTACCACCGTTACCCGCTTGACCATGAATCATTACATTGTATTCTTCAGCTCCATAAGCTACTGCACCTGTGCTGTCTAGCACCAGTGAATAAGCGGTCATATCTACGGTATAACCAGTAGCCGGATCTACACCGTCTAGCCAATTACTGCCACCGGTTTCATATGCTGGATCATAGTTCAGCGATAGTGAATCTGCTAAAAAAGCTGCCAGATTACTTGCGAAACCATCAGCGCCGGCCATGAGGCGTGAAACTCCAGCCTGATCACCGGAAGCTGCATAGTTAATGTCATTGTAATCAGCTGCAATACCTAGCACATCATACGCTAGATCGCCTGGACCATATGTCGTATTTGCCCAACCAGAACGGGCACCAAGCCATTCGTCACTAGAGACGATATAGGTCTTGCCGCCGCCAAACCAGGCATCAACTTCCGCGTCATTATTGTACACAGGACCGGTACCAGCAAGCTCAACAATTGTTGAGTATGCTGCTGTCAATTCATCCGTCATACCGCCATAGGTAGCGTCCCACAGATCAAAACCTGTGCCGCCCCAATAGAAGTAGAGCCAGGATGAATAGGTTAAATTACCATAGAGCATGCCCTGATTGTTAAAGATCAGGTCGTTGCCCGCTGTCGCTGCGAAAATGAAATACGAGTACTGATTTGAAGATGTGGATAATCCACCAACGTCAGTCGCTGTCACTGCCCAGTAGATAAATGTTCCGGCTGCTTGACCAGGAATATCACCTGACCAGCTGCCATCACCGCCATCTGTCATAGATACAGTTTGAACTGCTGCTGTCAATGAATCCAGCTGGTAAGACAGTGTTACAGCTGCAACACCGGCATCACCACCGCTGGGGTTATCATCAGTTACAACACAGGATACTGTTTGTGCGTCTGATGACAAAGTTGTCACTGGAGCATCAATACTCGAAATGACGGGACCACGGTCACCGGTCAAATCAGCTGCCAGTTGGAAGTTGAAGCACCAACCGCGGATGTACCAGCCTGTTTCGCCGCCGGTTCCACCGCAATCTGCTCCGCCCTCTGCAGTACTAGCATAGTACTTCATGGACGCCCAGGGGCTGCCAGTATGGGCTGCATATAGAAAGCCAACGCCGGGATCAGATCCGTCACCGTCGCTTCCAGTGTAACGTACTGCTACACCAACAGTTTCACCAGCCAATAGGTCCACTTCGGAGCCATAGTCTCCTAAAGCCATCCAGTTGTCACCACCGCCATTTTCAATGCCGGGGTTGTTGGTAGGATCTAGTGTAGCTGCAGTAAAACCATCAGGCCAAGCAAGGCCCATGGTGGGTGTTCCGGGAGGACCTGATGCGGCTGCAACAGTTCCCAAAGGATCCTGTGCATTGCCAATCATGGCTCCGCCACCGCAAACACCAGCAGCACTATTCCACGCTGTTCCTTCTAATGAAATACCAGCACCGTCATCGTATCCGGCCAGCCAACCGCTGCCGTTTACTAAGCCCTGGTCATACATGACTCCATCAGAACCATAAGGATAAGATACCTTATGAATAGAAACTGTGAGTTGTTCTGCTGTTCCCCAACGATACACTGGTACGCTGACACCTTTAATAGTCATATCAGCTGGAGCCTGAAAAGTCGTCATAAAAACATCACCGGGGCCGCCATAAAAATATGCTCCCCAGGCATAATCATATGCCAACGTATCAGGAGTACCACGACCAACGCCGTTGTGGGTGTAGTTGTAGCGAGATTCATATCCAGGTATAACTACGATATCCTGCTCTGGATTCCCAATGATCCCAAACTTACTCAAATCTTTACCAGGGATACCACTTGAGGTCCCTTGATCTAAAGCATGAATAGGCCACACGAGAACAAACAGAAGACTAATGGATATTATCTTTTTACTCATGTTATCTCCTTATTTTCTTTTTTTCTTTCTTGCAAGAAAGACGTTAGTGGGTCAAATATACGCCCACTACTTTTCGTCTTTATTTTTTTCGATATGTTTAAAAGGCTACCTTTAAAGTTAGCCAACTTACACCATCGAAATATTCTGCTGTCCGATAAGCATAATCTACAGACAGCCCCATCCCCGTTAAACGGGAAAGATTAAGGCCCAAGCCAAAGGTTGGACCCCAAATAAATTCTTCCGTTTCGCTTTCCCACTGATCATCGCCATCATCATCATCAGTGCCTTCTATAAAATCAGCGCCATAGGGCTCTGGATCGAAAGCCAAAGCAAATCCGGTCCGCGCATATAACATATCCATAAAATTTATTTCAGCGCCTAATCGATATTCATCAAAAGAAAAATTGTTGTTCAAAAAGGAGGCGCAAAGCACTGCCTTGGCAGGACCAAGGTCCAATGGTCCGTAAGCTAATCCTAGTTCCAGAGTAGTAGGCAATTCAAACTCCGAAAGACTAATACGCCTGGGCTCAGTGTTGGTGCCCGGCTCTGAGTCTTCGGGCTGGTGGAATTCTTCTAGGTCAGCCCCGTTGAAAATCATATTCAAACCTAGATTTTTAATAGAAGCTCCAATTTTTATACCATTCGGACTTGTTTTATACTGTACCCCGGCATCTAAAGCAATACCTGTGGCAGATTCGCGCATAATGGTTTCATTAACAATTTTTACATCTGCTCCAAAGAGTATCCGGTCGGTCATTTGGCGTGAATACAGGAAACTTACAGTCATAAAGCTCGGTGAATATGTTTCTCCTGTCCCATCAGGTAATTCTGCTGTGGTTACATCAATATTACCAAAATCTAACGATTTCAGTGATATGCCCAACATATTCTTTCCGCCAAAATTAGTTGCTATCGCCGCATAGGTAATGTCAATATCAGCTATCCAGGATGAGTGGGTAAACATAGCTTCACCGGTCCCGGCCATATCGGCAAGACCAGCCACATTCCATTCTGCAGCTTCAATGCCGCTGATGCCAGCAACAAAAGCCCCAGACATAGCTGTTCCCCTAGACCCAACTGGTATTAAGAGCTCTTGCGCACCAGCTGTTCCGCGGCGGCGTTTGCTGCCCGCTTCAACAATACTGCTGATAAACATGGGCACCAGTAAAGTAATAATGATCAATCTATTTATGTATTTTCTATTCATATTTTTATGCTCCGATGGAAATTTAATAGACGTCCAAACGTTCTTCAGGCATGAAGACCGCCAATTTCAAAACTTTCTCACCTACACCTTCAACGTCGATATGGGCGATATACATACCGCTTGCAACTGGAATACCAGCCGAATTACGCAAATCCCACTGTGCACGACGATCAGGATCATTTACTGTTGTAATTTCTTTTTCTACTTTGGCAATCATGTCGCCCGCAATCGTAAAAATACGGATGGTGGTCTTGCCTACGCCCAGATTGGTGAAATAAACAAATCTGTTCAGCTGGTTGCGCTCTTCAGGGTTTTTTCCAAAATACGGATTTGGAAACACATTGATAAATGTAAGCGCACTATCAGCATTGGCAGACTGCAATCCTTGGCCACTAAATGTATAGGTATCTGTTCCCGGTATTATGGGATTCTTGAATGTAACAAGAAATTCATTGCCGCTTTCAAAAGATGTACTGTTTTTATTGAATGAGGTCATCCAGCCCATAATTCCGCCATCAGAATAGTGGTCGTTTAACATGGTTCCCGTATAGTCACGATAAACAGGAATGAAATACATATTCTTAGCAAACATTTTACTGTCTGGATTATCCTCATCCAGTTCATATAGAGGTTTACTTCCCGCTGCTAAATACACCGCAATATCAACTCTTCGATCATCTTCAACTGTATACATTTCAAAGGGGACCCAAGCCGTATCAGCAGTTCCACCTATAAGACCGCCCACATTGAAGAAAGAAGCTATAGAGCCTTCATCAGAAAATACGACCTTCAAATCTAGCTGAAGCATTTCTGCTCCAGGAGCACTTTCTGCTTGCGTAACGCCGTTGGCGGCTAATGATTCTATAAACTCCACCCAAGTACCTGATCCGGTGGCATTTAAACCGCCAAACACCAAAGAGGTGCTAGTATCAGCATCAACTGTTGTTGTCGCTGTTGCATAGCCAGACGGTGCTGCATAAGTTGCATTATTAGAACCAAGAATAAAACCATCCACAATTTCTACATTTTCATAATAATCAGGGAGGTCTACAAATTCAAGATCTGAATTTGCATAATCATAATAATCTGGTGTTGCCGGGAACAGTGTATCCTGTGCCACAAGTTCATCATCATCTGTATCTGTTAAATACCAATGGTAAACCGAATCCACAATATCAAACGAAATTTCATAATCATGATTTGTCAGTTGATACGGATCCACAACGTGCGGAATAAATACTGCATCAGAATTCCCTGTATGCGTTATCGCCAGTGTGTCACTAACACCGCTGGCTAATGCGCTACCCAAGCCTGGTCCGCCAGGGACAGCTTCAATGGCATTGATTGGGCTTTCGATCACCCGCTGGGCAGCATCTGGATCATATGCGTACGCAGTAACAGCAAAATAATATTTCCTGTGATTAATGATACTGCGGCTATTAATTACATCATTGGTTATTTCAACATAGTGGTTGAGACCAGAATCTGTACCAAATTGAGAAGGCAGTTCAAGGAGTTCACCTGTATCTTCATCCAGGGTTAGATCCAAAATTGTTTTTATATCATCGACAACATCATATGTTTTAATCCGCGTCCAGGGGCCATTGAGAGAAGCACCTTGATATACATTGTAGCCCTGGAATGAATAACTGGCACAATTATAATTTTCAATAACATCACTATTTTCTTCGAAGGTCAAAATCACTTTTTGATCTAATTGAGCCAATTCGATACTAGGCGATGGGGGCGAGCACACATTAAAATTGGCATCAAAGGCGCCCTGAGCAAAATTATCAAAATATAACATTTTAGTAATGGATTTGGCCCAGTTGGAACCTGCAGCAATGATCATTGCGCCCACTACTTCCTGAGTATCACCAGGAGCCAAATAAAATGGGCCGGATGACATCAAATAACGACGGTCACCTGGAACATCATCGACCCAACCCACACCTGTTACTGGATCTCCGTTATGTACGAATACTGATGGTTCATTCGTTGTAGGATCAATATAGGGGTCACCTGTGTTGCCCACCAAGCCATTCATATAGCGGAATGTTTCTTCAGCCGTTTCAGGATCTGAAAAGTTGGGGTTACCATTGATGTATTTGGCGAAGGAAGTTAAACCGAGTTTTTTCATATCTGGAAACTTGCGTAAATAATAACCCTTGCCCTGGCCCCAGGTCAATATTGTTGCTGTATCACCAGGAGAGTTAACAATAGGCCCCTGAAAAAAGTCACCACCTGCGGCTGGAGCTTCTACTCCATATGTATTGTCTCCATCTGTATCATTATAAGTATAGCCCACACTTAAATCCGTATTACAGCCGACCAGGTCATCGGTAGCATCACCGAGATCATCATCGTGCCACATGGCTACAAATACACTATCCAATTCATCAGACCCTTTGTTTATAATCACCCAGCGCAGAAACATAATATTGCCCATGGCACCTGCCTGGTCAAAGCCAAATATAGAAGTTTGTACATCTACGTTCATCGGCGGGGTACCCCACAGAGGGGTATGGGTTGCTGCATCACCGTCGTTCATCACGTGCCAGTGGAACATATCGCCTAAAATTTCAGGATAATCACCATCATTCTCTGGATCATACACACCATCGCCATCTACATCCACCCAGGGTGCGCCATCATGAACTGGCCAATTAATAAAATCATTTGATGGTAAATTTGTTTCTACCATTTCCGTAAACAAACTGGATCCTTCCAAAGTGCTAACCGGTAATTCCATTGTCATGGCATCAAAAGTAGCCCAGTCGTTATCTAGAAATGCTTCAACTTCTTTCTTTTGAATTTGATATATTTTCCCAGAATTGGAATCATCCGAGCCGATTGAACCGGGTACAAACTCAACAGTGTATTCCGCAGCCGCTGTACGCAACTCATCTACCCAGCTTCCGCCCGGTGCCTTGGAGCGGCCGCTGGCCAACCAAATACCAGATTGAAAAACAGCCAGTTTACCACTGCCTTTTGGCCATTCCAGACCAGAGTTTCCAGTCACATGATAACTGGCATCATCGCCATGGTTCCCATGTATTGAGCTAATCTGATTGCCATCCCATACAACATGTTCTACTGTAGCATTCAGGGACTTATATATTGGTCCATGATACTGCTTATTTACAGGCTCCGCTGCCCATAAATAAGTCAGGCTAAATAGGAAGATGAATAACCGTTTATGATACACCATAAAAATCTACTCCTTTAATTTTTTTCAAAATAGTTTATAAATCTACCCGTAAGCCAATTTGAACTT
>Ga0207989_1000426_pt1 | contig 23957 bp, 12 predicted proteins | sample ETNtaG_7_FD_185777 | JGI IMG/M metagenome (GOLD analysis project Ga0207989, IMG submission 185777) | Marine microbial and viral communities from oxygen minimum zone, Eastern Pacific Ocean - ETNP201406SV65 (SPAdes) (version 2) | ecosystem: Environmental > Aquatic > Marine > Oceanic ... | reverse complement strand
CCAAAGATGTATTAGTAAATGAAAATGTTTTACTAATCGTAAAAGTACTGTCAGCAAAAAATTCATAAACAATCAATAATGAATCTTCAGCAAGAATTTCACCATTAATTTCCCTTAAATACCATTCCCCAAGCATTTTACTGGGCAGGAAATACGGTGCATCAACAGTGCGTTCAAGTGCTACATCAATTTTAATATTACCGTCTTCACGGACAACATCATCAGAAAGTGATAAGGATAATTTGAATTTGTCATTGCTGGCGGATTTGGCTACTGAAGGATCTATCAGAGCGTCCTCGCAGCTGAGCAGCAGTAACAATGTTAAAATTATTAGCGGGGATTTGCGTATGCAGGTTTGTTTTTGGTATATCATATATTATTCAATATCAAATTAAACCACGCTGGCAAGCATGATTCAAGTAAAAAAATATCATCAATATAGTGATTGTATAAATAAAAATTAGCCGCGCAACCACTTAATCATACACTATCACAGTAGGATAAAGATGCCCAAAGACATATTTGCATGCATGGAGCATGTTTATAACCGCCAGAGGATTCATTCAGATTTAGGATTTAATACACCTGTTAAATATGGAGAACACAAAATGTAGCTAAACTTTAACTCAACTTTTTTGAATGAATTCTATTGCAAGGAGAGCTTTTTATAAAAGTGGCTCGGTCCGCCCGCCTCCGTACCTACGGCAGACAGGGAATCTCACACAAATATCTTTATAAACCAAAATTGAGTGAATTTTATTTAAAGTGGCTCGGGTCGGAATCGAACCAACGACACATGGATTTTCAGTCCACTGCTCTACCGACTGAGCTACCGAGCCACAAATTAAACATACACTCATGACGCGGTAGCGAAGTCGGAGACTGCCTGTCCGCTGCAGGTATAACCGCAGGCGGGAGCTACCGAGCCACAAAAATGATGTAAAAAAAGCCGCTGAAATTAGCGGCGTTATGTTCCTTTTGCAAACGCAAACTCACAATCATAAATGTACTTGCCCGTATAATTGAATGCATATACTTTCACCAGCTTTTTTTGTATTAAAATGAAAATAATTCTAGCAACACACAACAGGCACAAAATGCAGGAAATGCAGTCAGTAGTGCAGGATTTGGATGCTGATATTCTTACACTTGAGGAATTTCCTGAAATAACGGACATCCCGGAAACAGGTGAGACTCTGCAAGAGAATGCCTTGATCAAAGCACGATTGGTAAATGAATTTACTGGATTTCCGGCGATTGGTGACGACACGGGATTGGAAGTCATGGCGTTGGATGGAGCTCCGGGTGTTTATTCCGCAAGGTACGCCGGGGAAAATGTGACCTATATGGACAACGTGAAGAAATTGTTATCAGAAATGTCCGGAATTGAGAACAGACAAGCTTGTTTTAGGACTGCTACAGCATTTGTGAATGGCAAAGAAGAAATATTGGCTGAGGGTAAAGTGGAGGGAATGATCACTTTAGAGCCAAAAGGCAGCCTTGGCTTTGGATATGATCCAGTGTTTTTTATACCGAAAATGAATTGTACATTCGCGGAACTTTCTGCAGAGGAAAAGAATAAAATTAGTCATCGTGGAATTGCATTACAAAAACTTAGTAAACTTCTACACGCCTATCGTGGCGCCAAATAATATAAATTGGAGAATATTCTATAGACCTACCGCTATCGGATTGACCCCCGTTAAACGGGGCTGAAAACACCGAAAATAATAAAATAGGAGTCCCCTTTGCAAAAAGGGTTTGCGGTCATATTTGTGCTTATTATGGCCATCTCGGCGAACTATGCCCAGGATGGTCAACAGGATTCGTCCACCCAAAAATTGCCGGATAGCTTCATCCCTACATCCGATTATATTACTCCGGCATTCCCCAATTTACCCCAACCATTGAGTTTGCTAAATGATACGTTGGTCATTCCTTTGGGCTGGATAAAGGCAGATTTTGGGAAACGTGATATTGAGATTCATATTGACCGTGATTGGCGCTATATCACTTTAACTGAATTTATTGATGATAACATTTTTCGCATACCTTTTACTGCTCCAGTGGATTGGTATTTCGAGCATATGATTGATATCAACCGCCGCATTATCTATACAGAAAAAGTATCCTTGGGAAGTGAAGAATTAATTGAAGAATCCCGACGGGAAGGGAAAGGTATCACCTTCGACCTGGTAGACATGGGAGCCTTGGGAACTGCTTCGCTTAGGGTTAGAGGGAATATCAATATTTCCGGTAAAATGGTGTTTCAAGATCAGGAACTGGTCCGTTCCAGTTTAGCTGAATCCCAGAATACCCATCTTGAATTTGACCAAAAGCAGAATTTAAATGTAGAAGGCAGTATCGGGGACCGCATCACTGTGCTCATGGATAACGATTCAGAGCGTGATTTTGACTGGGAGAACAATATCCGCATTTCTTATGAAGGGGCGGAAGATGATATTATTCAAAAAATCGATGCCGGGAATATTTCACTTTCGTTGCCGGCTACCCAATTCGTGACATTTTCCGGTCAGAATAAAGGTCTATTTGGGATGAAAGCAGTTTCAAAGCTAGGCCCGGTTGATATCACCACGATTGCTTCAATTGAGAAAACCAAAAAAGAGCAACAGGAATACAAAGGTACAAGCGAAGCACAGGCCGTGCGTATCAAGGATTATGAGTATATCGAAAATCAATATTTCTTTATTAACAGAATGTACCGCGACGGCGCCCTCAATCAGCCTACGGAGTATATGGGTCAATCCAAGACAATCGAGTATATTCCGCCGTTTTACCCGTTGGTAAACGGCCTCCACCGCATTGGGCGCTACGCGGTACGTAATTTCGAATTATATCGTATGGATAATTCCAATGATCCCACCACAGAGCCGGGATCAGCCTTTGTAGATATAAATAATCCTTCAGATTATGACCGCAATAATGTCAATTTCAAGCGGCTGGAGGAAGGAGCTGATTATTCTATCAGCAGAGATTTGGGATTTATGCGCTTGAAAAACCGTTCACCAGACAACGTAATTGCCTGTCATTACATTATAGTGAAACTGGACGCCAATAATCGAAATACAGTGGTGGATACTGTTTTGAGCATTGGGCATGGTGTTTCAGAAAGTGATTCCACACTGGCACTGCAGATGATCAAACCCCAGAGCTTAACCCCTAACCATGACTTGTGGGATCTTATGTTCAAAAATGTGTATTACATGGGTGCTACAAATATAAACCAGGAAGGGTTTGAGGTGAAAATTTGGAATACGGATTTTCAACCTGACAAAAATTACGACCCAAATGGTATTGATTATATTACACAGTTTGGATTGGACAGCGTTGATGCCTCGAATGAATTGAAAAGTGATAATATTATTGATATGTTCAATCCCAACATTGTTAGTTTTGCAACTGGTGAATTGTTTTTTCCCATGTACCATCCATTTGCCAGCGACTCTATGGTAGGAGGTAATACCAATCCTGATTTGAAGGGTGTGTTGGGTGATGGGATAATGTATACTTCAACCATTATCGGTGAAATCACCCAGGATAAACATTGGGAAATTGAAGTTGAATACACCAATCCAAGCTCAACGATTAATTTAGGCTTTATGATTGTAGAAGGCAGTGAACAGGTCTTCACGGATGGTGTTGAACTTAAACGGGGGCAGGATTATCAAATTGATTATTTCAGTGGAACACTCATTTTAAGCAGCGATGCTGATCCCAATGCAAACCTTAAGATATTATTCGATAAACATGAATTGGTATCGTTTGATAAAAAAACCATATTGGGTACCCGGGCCCAGCTGGACCTGGGTGAAAAATCTTTTGTAGGTGCCACTGCGCTTTATTATAACCAGTCCGTTATGAATGAAAAGGTTGAGATCGGTTATGAACCAATGCGCAATTTCATTTGGGATTTGAATGGTCGCTACCAGCTTGAGTTTGATGGCTTAACAAGGGCATTGGATCGGATGCCAATCATTGAAACTGAAAAAGTATCCTCCTTTTCAGTAGAAGGTGAAATCGCCCAAGTTTTACCCAATCCAAACCCCATCAATAATACAGCTACTGGAGATCCCAACGGTGTTGCTTTTATTGATGATTTTGAAGGGTCGAAACGAACAACATCCATTCCTATCCAACGTCGTTATTGGAGAGAATCATCTGCGCCGCTATCAGCAGGAAACAGTGAGTATCTAAAGCAGAAACATCGTACTAAAATGGTTTGGTATAATCCATATGTGCAAACACGCACGAAAGATATATGGCCCAACCAGTCAACATCCATACGGGCTCAAAATGAAACAACCGATATATTAAAACTAAATTATAGACCTAGAAATTTACAAAGCGGATTGTTACAAGATTCCTTATGGGCGGGTATTACAACTCCATTGTACTCTGGAGATTATGACCAGACACAAACCAAATTCTTTGAAATCTGGTTATGGGGTGAAAACGGAAGATTAACCATTGACTTGGGACGCATCAGTGAAGATCGAGATGGGGATGGAAAGTTGGATACAGAAGATATTCCAGAAGCAGGAATGAATGGGAACACACTTTTAGATGAAGGAGAGGATATTGGGATTGATGGTTGTACAGACACATTTGAAGATGGCTGGGGTGGGTGTATTGATACATTTTATGTAGACGTTGTGGATGATCCCTTATGGGCAAATATTATTTATACTGGTTCAGACCGAAATTTAGATGATCCAAATAATGATAACTGGTCATACAAGGAAGGCAGTTCCAATTATGATCATATCAATGGTACGGAAGGTAATGCCTTGGATGCCGGGAGATATCCTGATTCAGAAAGCCTGGACCGGTCAACAGAATTACAACGGGTAAATAAATACTATACAAAATCCTTCCACCTGGCGGATACAACTTACCTGGCAGGCCGTACAAAAAAATCAGATGGCACATATACAGGTTGGAAGTTATACCGCATTCCCTTAAACCATTTCAGCAGGGTGGATTCTTCCATGAGCCCTGAATGGACTGAAATCAGGCATCTGCGATTGGCTGTTTCTGATACTAGTAATGTAAATATTAGTATTGCCAAGATTGAACTTGTGGGTAATGAATGGCAGGAACTGGGTATCGCTCCGGATTCATCCACAACCTATACTAAAGAAAATGCAGATAGCATTTTCGCTATTGCTGTTGTCAATACAGAAGACAATGACGATTATGTTCCCCCGGAAGGTGTGAAAGGTGAGTATGATCGTCTGAATGATATTCGATCTAAAGAACAATCGTTGGTGATGAAATTTACTGACCTGCCAGCAGGTTACAGCGGTGCGGCAATGAAAAGTTTGATGAAGATTTCAGGTGTGAATTATTTGACCTATGATAAGATAAAAATGTATATATATGGTGAAACTCCCAGTCAGTGGATTGGCAAGGAAGAAACGTCTGTAGAATTATTTCTACGCTTTGGTCAGGGGAATAACTATTATGAATTTCGCCAGCCCGTGTATAGTGGCTGGGATGAAACGAGGGGTAGAAATTCTATTGAAATAGATTTGAACTGGCTAACCAAATTGAAACTCCAGGATTCGGCATCTGTTAAAAAATTTAATGAAACAGATATTTATGAGATCATTGATAGTGACAGGTTTTATACGTTTACAGATGAAAACGGGTTGGAAACAGGAAAGAAAATTGAAATAAAGGGAAAACCATCCCTGTCCAGCATTCAATTTTTTACTGTGGGTATTAGCAATCAAGCTAATGAACCTATTACTGGTGAAGTGTGGCTGGATGAACTGCGCTTGAGCGGTGTAAAGAAAGACCGCGGTGTGGCTATGCGTGTTCAGTCTAAATTCAATTTAGCTGATTTGGCAACTACTACAATTTCTTATAGCAGAAAGGATGCTGATTTCCATGTTTTGCAAAAACGCCTGGGCAGCAATACAAATACAGAAAATTTCCGGGTGAGCACAAATATGCAACTGCATAAATTATTGCCTAAATCATGGGGGTTAAATATTCCCTTAAATACGTCATTTTCACAGGGGGAAAACAGGCCGAAATATTTTCCTGATTCAGATATCCTGGTGGATCAGGATAATGTCCCAGACTCCATTATGACCAAGAAACAAGATATATCTTTCAGTACATCTTTGACAAAATCAAGCAAGTCAGATAATAGATTTGTAAAGGCTACCCTGGATAAAATTAAACCCAGTTTTTCTGCATCCCAGTCCAAATCATCCAATGCGCTAAATTCAGAAGTCTTAAGCGAAAAATATTCCGGGAAAGTAAGTTATTCCTACCCATTCAGCAGGGACAATTATATTACGCCATTTAAATGGCTTAAGGATGTACCCTGGCTGGGAGAAAAGCTTGGCGAAATGAATGTGTATTATTCACCGTCCGCGTTTAACACCAATATGAGTATTAATGAATCTTTATCGCAAACGACAAAACGGGTCGGCAGTCGCACGGATAAATATACTTTTGATTTAAGCCGGAAATTTTCACTGGACTATAGCTTGACGGATAAACTGAAAACAAAGTATTCCCGGACCATCACCAGCGACCTCAAGGATTTCCGCGGTTATGCTTGGATGGCCATCAGGGATATGGACCCTGGTGTGGTAGAAAATATTAATGAAAGTTTAAATACATCCTTTAACCCCCAATTATTCACGTGGTTCAAACCCAACTTTAACCATTCGGCAGCATTCCGCTGGAATAAACCCAGGGCCAGTGCTTTTGACGGGGCAACAATCGGAACCCAATTACGCTTTTCATCGAGCTTCAATATTTTACCATCACAAATTTTTGAAATGTTCTATAATCCGCTTACGAAAAAAAGTATAAGTACCGGAAGTACAAGACGCCGTGGTAGGGCAAAAGACAAAGAAAAAGAGCTTGATGAATCAGCCAAACCAGAACAAAAAGAAAATGCCTTTCTGACATCATTACATAACATAGTTAGAAAAGTAAATCCCATAAATATTTCATATACGGAAAACCTCAATCGTACTGGCCGGGGAGTACAGGGTACTGTTCCAATGGGTTATAAATTTGGTTGGTTGCCTGAACATGGCTTGGAGCATGCAGCAGATGTAGGTTCAGATCAGGGCGCCTGGGACCATAAACGCGATTTTTCCGTGCGCACTGGATTGAATCTTACACGAAATATTTCTACATCTTTGAATTATGCCCAAAATATTTCTACAACTATCGGCGCCTCCAATATTGAGCAGCGCTCCATGTCCAGGGATCATATATTTTGGGGAGAAAAGCTGGATGAAGGATTTCCATTTGTTGGCTGGAGCCTACGCTGGTCAGGGGTTGAGAAATGGCCGATTATTAATAAGATTGCCCGTTCCGCCAGCATGGAACATGCCGTGAATGGTAAGGAATCGAGGTCTTGGCAGTTTGAAAATTTTGAAGGCCCGGCCATGCCATTATTTAATCTTGATAATTTTATTCTTGATTATGAAGACAATCAACGTTCCCTTAGGAAAAACATCAGTTTCTCACCATTGGTGGGGTTAAATATGAATTTGAAGAAGGGGATTAGCATGAACATCCGTCATAATGTATCCAAGTCGGTACAGGATGAGTCCAACGGTTTGAGTGTGCGCAATGAAAAATCATGGACGGCCAGCAGTAATTACAGCCATCGTGGAGGATTTACTATACCATTGCCAATGATGGACGACTGGAATATCCAAAATACTGTAAACTTTACGCTTAATTTTGACATGAATGAGAGCGAATCATTGGGCAGTAAAAATGGCGGAGCAGAATTCGGCCAGACGGCCTTCAATTCAGGCTGGAAAACAGCGCTGCGAATTTCTTACTCATTCAGTTCCCAGATCAGCGGCGGCATCATTTATGAATATAGAGAATCAGAATCCAAAACAACGGGAAAAAAGATTGATCGTGATTTCGGATTTGATGTCAATATTGCCATTAGTGGCTGATAGATTGAAGCTGAAAAATGAATCATGGGAGATGGGAAATCAGTGTTAGTTAATCGAATAAATTTGAATAAGATAATAAAATTAATGTTTGGTTTAATGATCTTGGTAATTTTTTCCGGATGTGAAAATACAGTGCCCGAGTTTTCAGGAGAAGACGCGTTTACATACCTTGAAAAACAATGCTCATTTGGGCCGAGAAATCCTGGTTCTGAAGGATATCAAAAGTGCCTTGAATTTTTATTGCAGGAATTCCAAGCAACAGCTGATACTGTGTGGACCCAACCCTTCAGTTATGATGATCTTTACAGGGGTGGTAGTTATGACCTGCAGAATATCATTGCACGCTATAACCCATCCGCTGAAAAACAAATTCTCTTGGGTGCGCATTGGGATACACGACCTTGGTCGGATAAGGAAATGGATGAAAAAAATCATAATAACCCGATCATAGGAGCCAACGATGGTGCCAGCGGAGTAGCTGTCATATTGGAATTGGCTAATGTATTAAATAAACATCCGTCACATGCAGGAGTAACGATTGTTCTTTTTGATGGCGAAGACCTTGGTGTATCCGGTGAAAATAAATCCTATGCTCGAGGATCCCAATATTTTGCAAAACATTTACCGATTCCAAAACCGGATCATGCAATTATACTGGACATGGTAGGCGATAAACATCTACATTTTCCCATTGAACGCTTTTCGTATCGCCAAGCTCCGCGGTTAGTCCGCAGCTTGTGGAAACTTGCTCAAAAGTTAAATTTACCCGCTTTCGACCAATCCCTGGGCTATATGCTCTACGATGATCATGTACCCCTTTGGGATTTTGCACGCATTCCAGCTGTTGATATAATTGACTTTGATTATCCCCATGAATACGAAAATTATTGGCACACAATGGAGGATACACCTGACAAATGTTCAGCTGGCAGCCTTGAACAGGTAGGCATACTATTAACCCATCATATCTATGGTATCGAATGATGAAACTGCATTACTTTTTTTCCATGCGTAAAACAATTTGGCTTTATTCGGGGCTACTTTTGTTTATATTAGGCTGCCCCAGCGGCGATGCCATCGAAGATGATGGAACTGCTGCACTGCAGGATTTGCAGTTTAATTACCACCAAGGATTGAATTTCCTTTATTTTGGCGTTCGGGTAGAATCATCATATCTAGGTAAAAATATCCAGGCTGTCAATGCATTGTATTTTGGTTTTGACACGACTAATAACGCGGATACACTCGTTTTGAATGATGCCGGTATAAATGGTGATATTATATCCGCTGATGGTGTGTATGCTATCAAGGTCAATAATGATACAATCAACGTGCGTTATGTTCTGGAGCCCACTGATACAGGCGCAGTGTATATCAAGTTTCTTGCACAATATGGGTCCGTAATCAAAAGTAAAAAACTGGTATATACCACCGGAAATCAAGGACCTAAAATCGTATCTGTCAGTATGCCGGATTCCATGCCCCGACCTGCACCTGATAGTGTTTCGGTTGGGACTATCGTTGTAACATTAGACGATCCAGATGGACACGAAGATGTCCAGACTTGCTATCTCATGTTTAAAAAGCCGGATGGTACTTATTCAAGCGGCAGCCCGATTTCATTGTATGATGATGGTGTCCAGGATTTTTCCATGTATTTGTGGGATGAGGAGGCCAATGACGGCAAATTCTCTCGTTATATAATTATTGATTCCAATAACCCTCTGGGTACTTATACATCTTATTTTTATGCCCGGGATTATTCAGGAATTTTATCCGAACCCTATGTAACAACGCTGGTGGTGTATTAATGATGCGGATATTTGCCAGTTTGATTTTTATGATTTCAGCCTTATCGCCGCAAGCGTTCACATCTGAAAAATTCATGCTGCCAAGGGATTATAATCACTTAAAAACAACAGTTGTGACAGATACATCACAACCTGGATTACAAAGCAATGTGATTTCTGAAATACGGTTACAGGGTGATACAAGCTGGGTTTGGCTGGGAACCGGCCGTGGACTTTCCAGGGTGAAAGATTCACTCAATATAGAAACATTTTTTACAAGCAGTGAGTTGACCAATGGTTCCACTACAGGAGGTTATTTTCCTGTTGGCGGTGTATCTGCAATAGCCGTTCGTGGCGATACACTGTTTGCTGCCTTTGCCACTAGCGAGAATGATTTCCCCATTGGTAAAGGTGTAGTTTACACTCCCAATACAGGAGCAGAATTTCCTGTTTGGACATATTACGATCAGCCGGTTGACCATCCAGAAGCAGAAACTTTCCCCTGGGGTGGGATTGGATATGTACAGGGTCTGCCCATCTCCGTTGAAGAATATAATGTTACTTACGATGCTTCAATTGGAAACGGGTATGTGTGGATTGCCAGCTGGGCCGGGGGTTTGAGACGCTATAAGATTTCTGATGGCAGCTGGGAACGTGTACCAACGCCTGAAGATGATCAGTTAACATTAATTACTTGTGCTGATTCATCTTATGAAATGGTGGATGGAAAAAAGATTCTTAAGAATTTTTATATGAATCCCCGTGATCCTATTGATGGCGGTAACCACAACCATAAAACATTTTCAGTCTTAACCTATAAAGATACCATATGGGTTGGAACAGCTAATGGGATTAACCGCGGTATCATTGGTGGGCAAGGCTGTGTTGATTGGCAGCATTATGCCTATCCTTTTGAAAATTTATCAGGGAATTTTGTTGTTAGCATTGCCCGCCAGGACTGGAAAGGACAGCGGATCATTTGGGCCGCAACGTTGAATGCTGATGATCCAACAGAACAACGTGGTGTGAGTTATACGTTGAATGATGGCGGTACATGGCATAATGCATTGGTAGGCGAACGTGTTTACAATGTCTATGCCAGGGATTCACTGGTATTTGCTTCTTCAGCAAAAGGACTTTGGAAATCTATAGATGGACAAAACTGGGCATTATTTAAACCGGCAAAAAATGTAACTCCCTTGCAGGGGGATGAAACACTCTCCAGTGAAGTTTATTCTGTCGCTTTGGATGAAAGGGTGTATTATAATGGGCCTGTACTTTGGATTGGCACGGGAGATGGTGTTGCTCGTTCTTCAGACCTAGATGGTAGCAATTGGGAAATCTACCGGGCAGATTTTGATCCGGAAAAAATTTATGCCTATCCCAATCCCTTTTCGCCAAATTCTCACAATGTGCTGGAAGGGGACGGGTATGTCAGGTTTCATTTAGGCAATGTTGCCTCACTAGATGTGGAAATGGCCATATATAATTTTGCTATGGAAAATGTACATAATGTCACTTTCAATAGGCAAAAACCTGCTACAGGTTCAATAAAATGGAATGGCAAAGATGGCAGTGGTCGTTTGGTAGATAATGGAGTTTATTTCGTTAAATTAAAATATTCTCAAAACGTAAATGCTCCTCCAAGTGATCATTGGCTAAAACTCATTGTTGTGAAATGAAGCGCTTATTTTCTATCTTTTTATTTTCTGTATTGATTATGCACGCTGCAGATTATGCCGGCTACTCGGGCGCTTTCCTGCGCATGGGTACTTCCGCCCGAGCCATGGCCATGGGAAGTGGTTTTACAGCTGAACTTGACCGCGGGTTTACAGCTTATCATAATCCTGCCAGTGTAGCATTTTTAGAAAAGCGACAAGCCTCCTTTTCCTATCAGTCCCTTGCGTTGGATCGTACCTTTATGGCCAGCAGCGTTGCTGCTCACTTGCCACCCACTGCAGGCCTTGGGGTTGCCTGGGTCAGCGCGGGAGTCAATGGTATTGATGGCAGAACAACATCAGGAGAAGCAACAAAAACACTTGCAACATCGGAAGATGCAGTTTATATCAGTTTTGCACAGCGTTTACAATCTTGGATTAGCGTAGGCATTAATGTAAAAATCCTGTTCAATCAATTACCAATGAATGAAAGTGATCTTACAGGAAAAGGGACTGGATTTGATATTGGCGTTATTGTAAAACCTGGCAAACGCATGGTCTTTGGACTTATGGTTCAAGATTTGAATTCATATTACCAATGGAATACAAGTTCAGTGTTTGAAGAAGAAGGCCGAGTGTACAGAGATGTATTTCCTTCTATTTTCAGGGCAGGTATAACCTACAAAATGAGAAAACTCTATATCACTGGTGATGCTGGTATAATTGCCGGTGAAAAAACTGATGGCAGTTATGGGCATCTGGGCCAATCGGTGCGAGCCGGTGTTGAATATACTTTTCGGAAGAATTATTTTTTCCGAAGTGGGTATGGAAACGGCCGGATCGGCGTGGGAGTAGGTATGAATTTCTCATTTATTAAAACTAATGATGCATTCCTGGATTATGCTATGGTAACTGAACTTCCTGCCGGGATGGCTCATATTATAACGTATGCATTTCATTTTTAAACTTCTTTATTTAATCATAACCGCTAGCTTGTTTGGTACAGGAACCAAGTTTTTGACCATCCCAGCAAATGGTTTGGAACTGGCAATTGGTGCGCATGCTATTCAAAAAAATGGTATTAATCCGGCTGCGGCTATAAATACGAACAATGGGTTTCTATTAAATATTGCCCATGGATCCTGGTTAGGTGGTTCCAAACTTTCAGCTATGAAGGTTTCTTTACCAGGGCAAAGTATATCCTATGGTTTGGAATTGAAATATGTGGATTTGGATGATTTGGAGCTCCGTACAGAAAGGCCTACGGATGATCCTTTAGCATTTTATGGAGCCAGCGGTTTTGCTTTAGGCGGCTCTTTCAGCAAGGAATGGAAGGGTATGGCTTTCGGCGCACAAATACATTATATAAGAATTGACCTTTATTCAGAAAACAGCAGCGGCTACGGATTGGATTTTGGAATGGTAAAAACTATTACACCCACTTTCGAATTAGGTGCTGCAGTATTAAATGCAGGTCGTATGTCAGCTATGCGCAATGAAGAACCGCAACTACCGTTGCGTATTATTGCAACCACAAATCTATTGCTTGAAACAGGTCAGGTAGAGAATAATATTTCTATTTCCGGCGAATGGTCCAGTTTGATCAATAGTAATGCCCTGTATATTTCATCTAGTTCCAGGTGGAACAATTTTGTCATTCTTGCAGGAAGTAAAATGGCTAAAAAAGTCATAGAGATTTCTGGAGGTGTGGGCTTGCAGTTTGGAATTTACAACTTAAACTATGGAACTCGCTTTGGTTCACAGGATTTGGGAGTCCCCCAGATGATAGACCTGACAATACAATTACCATAATATGACTCCACAACAAGGCAGCGAAGAACGCCAGCAAAAAATAATCGTTTTTCTGCTTTTTATTGTGCTGGTACTGGTCAGCATTATGATCGGAACATTTAATAAAATCAGCATACTGGAAAAACCTTCTGTTACGGAATTACCGGAAGTTGAAACTATAGATAAAGTAGATTATGCCACGCTTGGAAAAATTGCAATTATCATAGATGATTTTGGTTACCGGAATGACGCTATATCTGACGGATTTCTGAATTTGTCAGCAGACCTTACTTGTGCAGTAATACCCGGGCATGAATTCAGCCAGATTATGTCTAAAAAGGCAAACCGATTGGGTTTTGAAGTCATCATCCATATGCCCATGGGTACAACAACGCCAAGTTTCGGTGAAGATGAATTTATAATCAAAGCATCCATGACCAGCACAGAGATAGAATCAAGGATGAAAAAAGTTCTGCAACAATTACCTGAAGCGGTAGGTATGAATAACCACCAGGGATCAAAAGCGTCCACGAATAAACGTGTGATGAATGTAATGGGTACAATTTTAAAAGATCACGATAAATATTTCCTGGACAGCCGCACGACCAAGGAAACTCAAGCTGAAAAAGCAATGCGTGCCCTAGGTGTGCCTACGGGCCGACGACATGTTTTTTTGGATAACGAACCAGATGAGAATTCCATAAGCAGGCAGCTGAATTTGCTGGCAGAAAAAGCCAAAAACAGTGGGTTTGCTGTGGGCATCGGCCATGTGAAGGAAAACACCTTGGCCGTCCTGCAGCGGGAAATCCCCAAGCTTAGAGCGCAGAACTTCGAATTTGTATTTATTTCAGAAGTGGTGAATTGATCTATGGGTATAATGTGCAGGGTTATGCGCGGTGATTTTATTGAAAGCATGCATGTTGCATATGCAGTTGTGGTAGACGGGGATGGACTAATAGTCAAAAACTGGGGTGATCCAAATTATATAACCTGCATTCGATCATCTCTTAAACCATTCCAGGCTTCCGCTGCTGTGCTGGAAGGAGCAACGGAGGCTGCGGGTTTTACTTCGGAAGAATTAGCTCTCATGTGTGCAAGTCATAATGGCGAAGAAATGCATGTAACAACAGCTCAAGGTATGTTAGAAAAATTGGGTTATGATATTTCCTATTACGAATGCGGTAGTCATGCTCCTTATGATCAAAATGCAAAATTTGAACTCATCAGGAATTCCAACGACCCAACTCCATTGCATAATAATTGCAGCGGTAAGCATGCAGGTATGCTTTGCCTTGCAAAACATCTAGGCGCCAGCCCGTTTGGTTATACCCAAGTGGATCACCCCGTTCAACAGGCAATTATTAAACAAATAAAAAAATATTCTGAATTGGATGATTTCCCCTTGGCAGTAGACGGCTGCAGTGCCCCTGTTCCATTTATGCCGTTATACAATATTGCTTTAATGTATCAAAAACTAGCCAGCGGTGAACATGGAGATATGAATGTACTTTATGAAGCGATGATATCCCACCCGATGCTGGTGGCCGGGACGAACCGCTTTGACACTGATTTCATTTTGGCTTTAGATGGCAGAGCAGTCACAAAGGTTGGAGGAGAAGCTGTTCGTGGACTTGGCATCCGTAAAGAAGATGGCTCTGTCTTAGGAATAGGTATAAAAATGCTGGACGGCAACCAACGCTGTATGCCATCAGTGGCAGTTTCTATTTTGGAGAACTTGGAGTTACTGACTAGTGCAGAACTTAAAAAGTTGGATAAATACAGTAATATTTCCTTAAAGAACCACCGCCAGATCGAAGTCGGATCAATTACCATAGAAATATAGGCTTAACAATTGCGTTATTGTTTCATCTCATTTTTCTTCATATTCAACAGTGTCCTTTTTGGACAGTCCAATCACACATTTTTGACATACAATTTGCTCAATTATGAAGATGAAGATGACCGTGAAGATGATTATATCACGGTCATTGAGTATGTAGAACCTGATATTATCATCGCTCAGGAAGTTGTCGGCAACAGCGGTTACAATCATTTCCAAGCGGATGTATTAGATATACTTGCCCCTAGTGAGTGGTCCGGGGCGACATTTATCAATCAGAGCGCCAGTATTGATATTGCCCTTTTTTACCGTCACGATGAATTTTCATTTATCAGCACAAGTTTAATCAATACCGCGCAATCCACCGGAACCAGGGATGTTGTGGAATGGGTTATGGAGCATAATGATTCTGGAGTGCAGTTCAATATATATGGTGTACATTTCAAAGCCAGTTCAGGAGAAACGAATGCTCAGCAGAGGTTGGCAGAAGCTACAGCATTGCGAGAATACTTGGATGATCTGCCGGCAGGTAGCCATTTTATGGTGGTCGGTGATTTTAATATTTACAGCAACAGTTCAGCATCCGAACCGGCATTTGAAATGTTAACAGGCGAAGGCGGTGATGACGATGGCAGATTATTTGATCCCATTGATAGAATAGGTTATTGGCATAACAATAGTTCTTTTGCTGATGTGCATACCCAATCACCACGCAGCGGCAGTTACGGCGGCATGGATGATCGTTTTGATTGGATTTTTGTTTCCGAATCTGTATTGGGTGAAACCTTTGAAATTAATTATATCGATGAAACCTATTGGGCGGTTGGCAATGACGGCAATCATTTTAACCAAGCCATAAATGACGGTAACAATACTTCCGTCAATGATGCTGTGGCCGACGCACTCCATGATGCATCTGATCATTTGCCGGTCATGGCAACATTTGCATTTCCTGACGGAGATCCCTCGCCAAATAATATTGTCATTACAGAGGTTATGGTAAATCCTGCTGCCGTTTCAGATTCCTATGGTGAATGGTTTGAGATCTATAACAATGATACCATAGCTATTGATCTTGCTGGCTGGCGAATTGCTGACAGTGAAGATGATCTCCATGAGCTCCAAACTGTATCCATAGAATTTTATATAATTCCAGGTGACTATTTGGTGTTGGGTCGAAATGCTGATAGTGCAGAAAATGGCGGCTACAATGCTGATTATGAATACTGGGGCTTTCAGCTGTCGAACAGTTCAGATGAAATATTTTTAATTGATGATGAGGGAAGAATAGTGGATGAAATTGAATACACATCATCGTTTCCTTTTTCCAGCGGTGCTTCCATGTATTTGAGAAATGTGGAATTTGACAATGCAGTTGATACCAGCTGGGCCATGTCTGAAACCCCTTTTGGTGATGGTGATTATGGTACGCCGGGCAGAGCGTGGGATGATACCACATCAGCCGGTATTGATGATATTATTGAATTACCGAAAGAGTTTGTTTTATATCCAGCATATCCAAACCCCTTCAATCCAACTACGACTATCCGGTTTAGCATTGCGGTAACACATGCATCGCTCCTAGAGATTTATGATATCACTGGTCAGGTGGTTGAAACGCTTGTAAATGAAAGACTATTATCTGGTAAGCATGAAATAATTTGGAATGCGTCCAACCAGTCCAGCGGTGTCTATTTCGCACGTTTGTCCAATAGTACCTTCCAGCAAACTCAAAAGCTTATTTTATTAAAATAATTTCCCAGTCTTAATTGACTTCCCTCGCCATCAATATTAACTTGATGGACGCATTATTCAGCAGGTGAACGAATCTGCTGTTTTTATCCGTGGTATGACATGAAAAAAAACTGGCATTATTACGCACAAATTTTTCTTATAGTTGCGTTTTGTACACAGCTTTCTGCACAGTTCGCAGATGATGTCTATGATAAATATACTTCAGTGGGTCAGCTAGGATTGGCTGTGACCAATTTTGGAGTTTTGGGGAACGGCTGGAATAAGATCGATGGGCGTATTCAGCCTTCTTGTATGTATAAGCAAAACACCGAGATCCTGCGTGAACAAGTTGAACATTTTTCTTACGCTGGTCTATGGATCGGCGGGAAAGTAAATGGTGAACGCCGTGTTTCTACTGCTATAGTTGATGGTGTTTTTGAGTCAGGACAGGAAGGTTTTGAATTTTTTGCTAATTCAAACATCCAAATCCAATCTTCCATTTCATCAACATCCTTGGATTCCATGGCCCAATATTATTCTCCTTATGCAGTTTCTCACCAGGACTTCACCATGGATTTCAAGGATTATGGAACCATACCTACAGATGATTACGGAATTCCGAATCATACCCCGCTTGGAATTGATGTTCACTTAGAATCCTATGCCTGGAATTTTTCCTTTGCCGATGCATTTGTTATTTTGAATTACACGATTAAAAATGCCTCCAACGAAACTATCAAGGATATTTACGGAGGAATGTGGATGGATGCTTCTGTGGCCAATATGAACTATACCAGCACATATGAACCTGGCGGCGGATTTACCTGGTATGATAATTTAGATGGTTATGATCAGACAACAGATGACGCTGGGTTTACAAGGGACATTGCTTATCAGTATGATGCTGATGGCGATGACGGCTGGGCCGAATCATATATTGGTGTTTCTTTCTTAGGTGGAACGGTTCCAAGGCCTTATGTGCAATCTCATTACAACCAATGGGTATGGACCAATTCCAATAATGCTGATTATCCGCAATACAGCATGCCGCTAATGGACTTTGAACGATATGATGCTATGAAGACTAATGTTCCTAAAGGAACGGGTGTAGATTATACAGATGAGGGCTACCCGTCTGCGACGAACAGCTGGTTGTTTTTGTTTTCTGCAGGACCATTTGGCAGTTCGCCCGCAAACGAAGATTCAACTGTATGGGAATTGCCGCCTGGGGATTCCTGCAAAATTGTAATGGCTGTTGTCTGTGCCCGCTGGTATGGTACAACGGATGATTCGCCAGCGCGTAGAACCAATCTCCATGTTAACAATGATTGGGCACAAAAAGCGTTTGATGGAGAAGATGCAAATCGGAATAATATTCTAGATGCAGATGAAGACTTGGATGAAGATGGAAAAATTACCCGCTATATTCTCCCTGAACCTCCTCCTGTACCTAATATAGCTGTTGAGATTGATGATCAGGAAGTCACTGTTTACTGGCAAAAGAATGCTGAATCTTTTGTGGATCCAATCAGTCGGGAAATGGACTTTGAGGGATATCGGGTTTATGGTGCCAGGAAAACAATGAACGATGCACAGAATGAATTTACACTACTGGGTGAATTTGATATTGAACATCCAGACCATGATGACATTGGCTACAATACTGGTTTTGATTTTATACGCATTGTGAATGAGTTTGGCGAGCAGGACAGTGTTGAAGTGGATGGAAAGTTTTATCATTTTAAGTTTGTAAATAGTGATGTAAAAAACGGCTGGCTGAATTATTATGCGGTAACAGCATATGATCGAGGTGATCCTGCTGCTAATTTGGCAAGCTTGGAAAGTTCAGTTTATGCCAATCGTAAGTATGTATATCCAGGAGTAAAATCATCCATTGATTGGGCAGATGATCCCAGTGTATACCCAAATCCCTATCGTGGCCAAGCCAAATGGGATAGCTACAGCAGTCGCGGGCGGCAAATATGGTTCCAGAATCTGCCAACAAAAGCAGAAATCAGGATATTTACATTAGCAGGAGATTTGGTGGATATATTGGATCATGATAAAGAATATAAGGGAGCAGATATACAGAATATCGATGACCGTAAAAATCCACAGTTCGGCGGCGGTGAACATGCCTGGGATCTTATTACCCGTCACGACCAGGCCGCCGCTACAGGACTGTATTTATTCACAGTTGAGAATTTAGATAATGAAAGCTCATCATACGGTGAGGTCAAAGAAGGTAAATTTTTAATTATTAAATAAATGAAAAAGGAGTATAGAATGAAGAATCTAATAATCATAAGTGTATTCTTGCTAAGCGGTTTGTTTGCTCAAGTGGATTATGACACCCAGATCCAACCCATTTGGAATAGCAGTTGCACCATCTGCCATACGTCAAACGACACCACTGGGCTCAACCTGACCACCGGCAACAGTTATAACTTATTGGTGGATGTGGCGTCCACAGGAGCCAGTTACGGTGGCGCATTACGTGTCGCTAGCGGTGATACCAATTCATCTGTAATTTGGCATAAAATGAATAATTCCGGTACCTATGGTGGCGTCATGCCACCCTCAGGAATGATATCAGCATCTAACCGGGCTTTGGTATCCACGTGGATCACTGAGCTTGGCAGTGCAGATTATATTACCATTGCTGATGCACGGAATCTGGCTGTAGGAACAAATGTAACTATCCGAGGAATTGTAACAACTCCAAATTTTCAAACAAGTCATAACGAATTTGGACTGCAGGATGCCACAGCTGGAATCATTGTTTTTCATTATGGCGCACCTTTTGTAACTACTACGGTGGGTGACAGCATTGAAATCACCGGAGATTTAGATGAGTATAACGGAAAATTTGAGATTGTACCCAGTAGTGAAGATGATATTACTGTAATTAGCTCAAGCAATGATTTGCCAGCTTTTCAAGTAGTAACAGTTGCTAATTATGTAGCTAATGGTGAAGACTATGAATCGGAATTAATTCGCATTAATAGTGCAAGTATTACTTCCGGGACTTGGCCAACTGGAAGTAGTGCAAATTTAACGATAAGTGATGATGGTGGTACGTCAACAGTAATAATGCGTATTGATAGTGACATGGATATTATTGGTAATCCAGAGCCCGCTGCACCATTTGATGTGCAAGGTATAGCCGGACAATACAACGACTATCAAATATTGCCGCGTTATTATTCAGATTTTATAGCACCTGATGTAGACGAACCGCCCGATCTATTAATTAATGAATTTTTAGCTGCCACTGATCAATGTTGCGATGATGGTTATGGTGAAATGGAAGATTTCATAGAAATTTTCAACCCCGGCACTGAAGATGTAGATATTGGCGGCCTATGGATAACAGATAATCTAGATGACACTGATGACTGGGAGCAAATTCCAACTACAGATTCATCTACAACTACTGTTGCTGCTGGTGGACACATTGTAATCTGGGCTGATAAGGATCAAAGCAGCCAGGGTATTCTTCATACGGATGATATCAAATTGAGCGCGGATGGTGAAGATATTGGTCTCATTTTCATTTCTGGAACTGATACCATTTTTGTTGACTCGTTAAGTTTTGGTGCACAGACTGATGATATATCTTACGGACGTTATCCTGACGGTTCGGATAACTGGATATATTTTGATCCCCCCAGCCCAGGCACAACCAATGTCTCCGGTGTAACGGTCACAGATATTTATGATATTCAATATACAACGGATGCTTCCGGCGATTCGCCCTTAGATAGCCAGGTTGTTACTATCAGTGGTGTTGTAACAGCTGAGTTCTGGGGCAGCAGCAGTAACCGTTATCTTTATGTCCAGGATGCGGCAGGCCCCTGGAACGGAGTTGTATGTTTTGAATATGATGGCTGGGATATGTTCGATTTCACATCATCTGCTGGTACTGTACATTCTGTTGCTGAAGGTGACAGCGTCACTGTTACCGGAACAGTGCTTGAATATTATAGCTTAACAGAAATTGTGGATGTAACGGAAGTTATTATTCATGGACCAGCTGTTAATATGATCAGCCCTGCGGTTGTTACGACCGGTCAGATTATGACTGGAGGATCTGATGCAGAAGCATATGAAGGGTGCTTGGTAAAAGTAGATAATGTTACTGTTGACGATGCTGATCTAGGTAACGGTGAATGGTCTGTAACTGATGGCACCAATTCTGTGCGTGTAGATGATATTTGGGATTATTATTATTTTCCTGAAAGCGGGCAGTCTCTGGCTGGAGTTGCCGGTGTTATGACTTACACCTATAGTAATACAAAACTTGAACCCAGGTTGGCTCGCGATGTTGTAGAAGCAGATGGCGACCCTGTTCGTTTGCAGCGCATTCAACAGGTACTTTATAGTGATTTGCTCAATACTAGTGATGACGGTGAATCAGATATTTCCTATATGTTGGAAGACACAGTAACAATTGAAGGCATTGTCACCATGCCCACAGGTTTAAGTTATGCTGGCGCAGGTATCAAGTTCATTTTCCAGGATGAAAATGGCGGTCCCTGGAGCTCGATCCTTTCTTACGATCCGGACAGTTCAGCATTCCCGGTTCTGTATGAAGGGGACCGTATTCAAGCGACTGGCTATGTGTATGAATACTCAACAGATGCTGCAAATATGACCGAATTATTCATTACAGCACCTATCAACATTCTTGAAGTAGGAGTAGATGTTCCTGAAGTAGAAGTTATTGAAACAGGTGATCTGCGCTGGCCGACAAAAGCTGAACAGTGGGGTAATGTAACGGTGAAAGTAGAAGAAGGCATTGTTACCAATAATGACCTGCAATACGAAATATTTGAAGTAGATGATGGATCAGGTGGCGTCCTTGTGGATGATGATTCTGATAGTATTCAGGTCTATTTTGATGCTGTAGGGCCTCCTCCTGTGGGAACATTTGTTAGTTCTATCTCCGGATGGGTTTATCATCATTATGGAAGTTATAGCGATTCTACAACATACAAATTAGAACCGCTGTATGTGTCTGATATTAACTTTGGTGCTGGTCCGCCGGTTTTTTCAGATGTTTCTAGAGATCCATGTGCACCTGGCAATGATGAAGATGTGGTAGTGTCTGCTGTAATCACAGATAATTCTGATATTTCTTCAGCAGAAATCATGTACTCCATCGATGGTGGAACTTATCAATCCGTTTTAATGACAAGTGGAACAGATGATACGTGGACAGGCACAATTCCCGGATCAAACGCATCTGATGGTGCTGTCCTTTATTATTACATTTCTGCTACAGATGATGGAACTGACCAAGATGAACCCAAGACGAGTACGTATCCTTATGAAATTGATAATGATCAATTAGGATATTATATCACGGATGATCAATATATCGCACTGGCACAAATGACGGATTGGCCTTCAGGAAATTCACTTTACGATGATTGTGAATTAACCGTTACAGGAATAGTTACTGGCGATACTGCACAGTATAATTCTGGTTATGGAGCCTATGCAATCCAAAGTGAAGCAAACCCATGGCATGGAATAGTTTTCGATGGCTGGGATGACACTGAACTGACCAGAGGAGACGAAGTTACAATTACTGGTACAGTTGCAGAATTTGATGCTGAATGGCATTTTAAATACGACAATAATACCAAGATTATCAACGTTTCCTCAGTTACTGTCAACAGTACTGGTAATAGTATTGCAGCTATGACCGTAAGTACAGAAGACCTTGAACAAGATGCTGATGAAGTAGAGTCTTATGAAGGTTGCCTGGTGACAGTTTCCGGTGTAACTGTTTCGGCTGTTAATGCTTATGATTGGAGTATCATTGATGATTCTGGGATAGAATGCCTCATCGATGATGATATGGCCAATATGGCAGCAAACAGCGCCATGTCTGCATTGACTGAAGGTGAAACTCTTGCAAATGTTTCAGGTATTTTCAATTTCAGCTTTGGTACTTACAAGATCCAAATCAGAGATATGGCAGATCTTGGTCAATTGGGTATCGATGATGATTTTGCAGGTGTTGCTCGGGAATTCGCCCTGTATCCCAACTATCCAAACCCCTTCAACCCGGAAACACGTATACGTTTTCAACTAGCTGAAAATTCCAATGTTAGACTGATGATCTATGATGTTTTAGGACGCAAGGTACGCACGCTGGTTTCTGAAAGAATGGATGCCGGTCATCACGTACTCAATTGGAATGGCCTCAATGATGCGGGTGCAGACGTTGCATCAGGAATGTATGTGTATCGCATTAAGGCAGGCGATTTCATAGCACACCGAAAGATGCTTCTAGTTAGATAAATCGTAAACAGGGGCGGTGAAAACCGCCCCTGTATTGTTTTATTTATGAATAGAAAGGGAATCTTCATTACGTTATTTTTTGTCTCATGTTCCTTGTGGGAATATGACGACCCGTCAGCACCCATTGATAATGAGGTACCGGAAACGTATTTATCTCTCATTGCCACAGATACTGTTTATGCTCATTATGATTCAACCAGTGGAGAATTCACATATGCAATAGATGAAGAACCATTTCCCGGAATTATTTGGGATACATTGGATCATGCCTTTACAACTATAACAACAAGTAAACAGCATCTCCATTGGTGGGGAGAGGATAAGGATGGTGATATCATTGGTTATAAATATAAATGGAATTCAGATTCATCATGGACATTTACTTCTGAAGAAGAAGGGTTGTTTTACGTTCCCATACGCGCAGACCTGGATATCTTTTGGTTTGAAGTTAAAGCTGTTGATAATGACAACTTGGAAGATTCAACTCCAGCGAAATTAACCCTGCCTATCATGAATTCAGCGCCGGAGATCAGTTTCCGTTACAACAGTAATCCATTTGTCGATAATATCCAGAGTGACACAAGTTTAACTTTCCCAACACGGACGTTTGTGTGGGATGTAACAGACCAGGATGGTATCGAGACCGTCATCGATATTTATTATGCCATGGATGATACTTGTGATACATGTTGGACCCAATTGGATGCGGCAGCTTATTCCAGTATTACTCTGACAGACCTTATGCCTGGTTACCATCGCTTTTTTGTAAAGGCTATAGACATAGCCGGAGCAGAAAGCAATATGGTCATGTTCCCAGATAGCACTAATCCTAATGAGCCTGGTTTTTGGCGGGTCATGC
>Ga0207989_1000401_pt1 | contig 24810 bp, 22 predicted proteins | sample ETNtaG_7_FD_185777 | JGI IMG/M metagenome (GOLD analysis project Ga0207989, IMG submission 185777) | Marine microbial and viral communities from oxygen minimum zone, Eastern Pacific Ocean - ETNP201406SV65 (SPAdes) (version 2) | ecosystem: Environmental > Aquatic > Marine > Oceanic ... | reverse complement strand
CCTCCCGTACCCCCGAAGCCAGCAGCAGCCCCCCAACCCGCCGCACCAAGGCCATCCAACACCCTCCCTCCGAAGAAGCGAAGGCCACAGGGCAAGAAGAGGAGGCCGGCACCGAAGGGAAGGCCACAGGGCAAGAAGAGGAGGCCGGCACCGAAGGGAAGGCCACAGGGCAAGAAGAGAGGCGGCCGAATCAAGATCAAGCTCGGCCTGAGGGCAAAGAAGATGTCCGAGGAGACTGACGAATACACCGATCAGATTGGATGGACCACTTCTGGCGCAGAGACCGTGTTAAGTGATCTGAAGGACATCGAGGAAGTGACCAAGAAGGAGCCAGAGACACTCACCCATCATTGCTCAATGTGTGGCAGTAGGATGCAGATCCCCCGGCCAAAGAGAGAGAGGTACAGGGTCATATGCGCGCATCCAGAATGCGGTCACGAAGATCGGATTGGCTTCTGAATGTGGCCGAAAAAATCCACTCTATTGGGTAATTAGTTATGCCCTTGGCATGTACAACTTGACCAGAATTGAATTAACGAACGCTACCAAGGCCGATATTGTTGCAGCCCCAGTCATCCCTTCTACGAAGGCGTACTGCGCATTTTCAATCAACTCGATTCCAATGATGTTGCCTTGGGACAACAACTCATTCCCGATCCTAATTGCAGCAGGGAAAGACTCGGAAACCAATGCCGATTGGACCTCGAGACCTGGGGGAACTACCATCTCATTCTGGTATATTTCATTCACAGCACTTCCTACGATGGCGATGCCAAAGGCACCCCCAACCTCTCTGCTAGCGTCATTCGTAGCACTACCGACGCCCGCCTTGTCATGGGGGATCGCATCCATCACCATAGTGGTGGATGGGGCCATAGTCAAACCCATGCCCACACCAATCATGAAGAAAATTACAGCGAGCATCCAATACGGCGTCCCAACCCCCACTGTAGTGAAGATCAACATCGCAGTCCCAATAACCGCAAGTCCGAATGAAACAACGTTGTTGCTCCCGAATCTTTCGCACAACCTGTCACTATTCGCCGCACTGGGCATTAACCCCAGAGGAAGGGGGAGGAATCGCAATGCCGCTTCCAAAGCACTCCTTTCCCTAACCAGCTGGAAGTGCAGCATCTGGGTGAACATGAAAGAGAACATCACGAAGAATGCCAGGCTAATTGCAATCAAACCTAGAGAGAACCCCCTGTTTTGGAAGAACTCGATAGGAAGCATCGGGTGCTCTGCTTTCCTCTCCCACCAAACGAATAGGAACGACAGAACCACTCCCCCGGCCCCGAGTGCCAAGATCTCCACACTTCTCCACCCCAAACTGGGCCCCTCGATTATCGCAAAGAGAACAAATCCAAGGGCTCCCACAGAAAGAGCACCCCCAATCGGGTCCATTGGAGACCCCGCTATATCCCTAGAGTTGGGAACAAGAAGGATGCTAAGGCCCATCGCCAATGCAATAATTGGCGGGTTAATCCAGAAGACAGCCCTCCAATCGAAGTTTTCTACCGCCCAACCACCTACTAGGAGTCCGATAGGAGCACCAACCCCTGCCATCCCCACCCAGATGCCTACTGCCTTCCCCCTTTCCTCAGGAGGGAAGACGACAACAATTACGGAGAGAGTTGCCGGCATCACCAGGGCCGCACCAAGACCCATCAAGGCCCTAGCACCAATCACTTGCTCGGAAGTAGTGGCATACTGGGCTGTTATCGCAGAGACCAAACCCACGATCGCAAGCCCGACCAACAACGCATGCCTTCTCCCGAACCTATCACCGAATGCACCCATCACAAGGAGCAAACCACCGAACACGATTACGTATGCATCCATGATCCATTGCAATTCGGTGTTATCGGCTCCCAATTCCTTCGAAAGTTCAGGCAAGGCGACGTTAACTGTGACATTATTGAGAAGGGTGATTACCAGACTCAGACTCATGATTCCGAGAATCAACCAGCGTCTTCGATGGATTGTTTCGGGGTCCATGGGCACTCCGATGGACAGAGCCCTAATAATCAACAGGTTTCAAGCCGTTTACCTGTAGCCAGTGGTCAATGTTACGCCCAGGGCTGGCACTGGCAACCGCGCTGATGCTGATGCTGATGCCATTCTCGGGGTGCCTCCAGGATGACAATCCAAAGAACGAGGTCGAGGACGAAAAATCACCACTGGGCGTATTTGTCACAGGACCAGACGGTCAACTGGTAGACGAAAACCCTCTCCCGTTGGTGTTCAATTTCAGTGACGTAGGTGAGGACGGAGCGGAGCCCAGCCTTGGAGTGACTTCGAGCGGGTGCATCTTCTTCATCGCATTCGAGAAGGTAATGAGATCCTGCGATCACGGAGACTCGTGGGTAGACGTCACTGGCCCATTATGCGCATTCCAGACAAACGACCCGTATGGTTGGGTCGATCCAGTAACAGACAGGATCTTCAATGTCCAGATGCAAGGTCTGGAGACTTCTTGGATTTGCTGGAGCGACGACGACGGGGAAACCTGGGTGGGCAATCCGCATGACTCAGGCTCGACACCCATTAATGACCACATAAAACTCGCAACTGGGCCCTGGACAGGAAGCGGTTACGGAATTGGGGGCCTAGTATCACAGGCATTCTACGATCAAGCGGTTTACTACTGCTACAACAAAGGCATCGGAATCTTCTGCTACACTAGCTTCGATGGTGGGGCGACATTCGAGGCAGGGGGTTTGCTAGTTGGGCTAGCTACGAGCAACGGGGGCCTTCATGGGGCCATCACCTCCGCGCCCGATGGAACAGTCTACGTCACCCCAAGAGTCGAGACCCCCACAGTCATTGTCTCCAAGGACAATGGACTGACATGGTTCGAACGTACGATGGGCGAGGATCAGGGGACTCCATACCCCCGGAAGAACTCAGAGGTGGCCACTGACACGCAATCGAATGCGTACCACATCTGGACAGGCGCCGACGAGGGCGTATACATGGCGACCAGCACCGACTCCGGGGAATCATGGAGCCAGACCAGCATGCGTATCAGCCCCAGCCAAGTAATCTCGACCGCATTCCCTCAAATCGATGCTGGCGACCCCGGACGAATCGCGATAACCTACCTCGGTAGCGAGAATGGCAGTGAGCTGAACCAATCCAATATCGATGGCGAACCGTGGGATGGGAATGCCCACTATGCCAATGCCAACGTCAGCTACTACCTCTATGTCACATACAGCCTGAATGCACTAGACCCGAATCCGGTGTTCCACACTGTCCGAGCCTCCTCAGATCCTGTTCAGATAGGTAGCATATGCCTCAACAGCGGCGACTGTCGTGACATCGGGGGATCCAACAGAAACCTCCTGGACTTCAATGACCTACATATCGACAGAGAAGGACGAGTGTACATCGCCTTCGCCGACGGATGCACTGGCTCTTGCGCCACCGATGGCAATTCCACACCAGAGGACTCTAGGAGCAGACGAGGCATTCTCTGCTACCTTGGAAGCGGACCGAGCCTGTTGGAAGGCTTCGGGGTCTTATCTGCCTTCGAATCCGAGTGACTCTCATAACGCGCTTCGTATAGCGTCCACCATGTCGCTTCCCAGAAGGGCCATGGAGCAGATGGGCTTCTCCGTCTGTTGCCTCATGTGCGATGCACCAGATGTAGCTGGCTCCATCAGATGCAAGGAATGCATCAAGGGGCACACCAGAGCTAGGGACCGGCTAACCTCTGGCAAAACCAGAACAAAGGCGCAACGCCTCGCTAGGGAACTAGTCACGATGCTAGCCGACCCCTTCAGCTACACCGACGACGACTCCCACGGTAAATGGATGCAAACTTACTCTGAAATGATACGCGAGCACCAGCATGACCCCAAGAAGGGCAGCGAGAGTCGCTTGAGAAGCCAGAGGCTCTCCAGAAAGACCTCCTTGATCCGAGAAGTGGGCAACAAGAACAAGTGGGTGGAGAACCCACCGGATGAATCGCAAATGGAGGAAATGCGAGAGATACTTCGGGATGGAGACTCAAAACCACCAATGACGTGGGACGATCTCATCTCCGAGATAGAAGAAATTCTGGACGATTGAATTCGAAGAGCATTGATATCAGACGATAGAGACCAGTATTCGATGGCAGCGGAGAGGGACCCCCGGGCATGGAGGGTAGACGACGACCCCCTCGAAGCACGCCAGAGGGCAAGCAGCCACTCGGCTGCTAGGGACGATGGAACGTGGAGGCAGCCACGAATCCGCATAGTCCAGATGGATCAAGGTGGGGGGATGACTTCCAGCTTCTTCGGAGACCCACGAACCATGGGTTCGGCTTCTATGCACAGGGGGTCGATATGGCACTTCTCTAGAACAGAGATCAACCATCTCGCCATAGCCACGGGTGCTTTCACGCTGGCACTAGCACTGATGTTCGATGGAGGGGTTTTGGATGGCGTGTCCTCTGAATTCCCGGATTATTGCCTGCTGTCTTTGATTTCGCTTGCACCGGCATTCATCCTGCACGAGTTCGCTCACAAGTTCGTAGCCAAGTACTACGGCTGTTGGGCAGAGTTCAGGGCTGATCCGGGGGGCTTGAGGTTCGGCTTGATCCTAGCCGCATTCCTCGGGATTGTATTCATGGCACCCGGAGCGGTGATGGTCGCGGGGAATGCTACGAGGAACCAATTCGGCAAGATTGCGGTTGCAGGTCCGATTACCAACATGGCTCTATGGGCTCTGGGATACAGTGCATGGCTTGTCCTAGGGGGATTCGTGGGCCTAATAGACGTCGTCATCGTATACTGGCTGTGGGGCAATGCCATCCTGTGCGCATTCAACATGCTTCCTTTCGGGCCCTTGGATGGGAAGAAGATCAAGACGTGGTCAGAACCCATCTTCTACACCTGCCTCAGTGTAGCAATAGCCATGGTTTACATCACAATGAACACCAACGGAATTCTGTAGTCGTGCGGCTTCGGGCTAGATTAGCGCATTCAGAACCGGTTGCTCGTCACAGTGGAAGAAGGTCATTAACGCCCACCATGTGATCATATCGAGGCTGTTCACAAGATTCGCGACTCCCGTGCTCTCATCGCCGTAGTCCTTGCCGGTTGTGTCCATCCACTGCTCCATCTCCTCTAGTGTGTCACAGGTTTGGTGATAGCACCAGTACCCGTCTACGAGGCCACCGAACCCAACTGTGACCGTGCCGAGGTTGTCCTGGAAGCTGGCATGGTCACTTCGTGCGGTGGTGTCCTCGTAGACGATTATCTCGGGCCGATCCATGTCCAACCACACATCCGTCTTCCACGTATCTGCCGAGTAGTTGGCCCCCACCAGGGTGCCCATCTGCTCCTCTAGGCCCAATGCATCCGATCCTATCCAGTTGGATAGCCCCACCATCCCGGGTTGGTCGAGACTGTCGTGGTTCGGACCAGGTCCGATGTAGACGCGCATAGGCCACACCTCCGTGTCCTTCGGGTACCCGTCCTCGTCTATCTGGGGGTCTGGGTCCCCATGGGGGGCGCCCCCGCCCCCCGGCCAGTTCACACCCGCCATGTCGAGATTGATGTAGTTAGTAACCGTGACATCGGGGTTGTCCTCCTTGACGTAGTAGTCTGTCCAATAATCCGATCCCCTCTTGCCTCCCTCTTCCCCAGACCAAAGGCAGAACACCATCGTCCTCCTGCTCTCGAACTCGACGAGAGCACGAGCGGTTTCCAGCACCATGGAAGTTCCCGCGGAGTTGTCGTATGCACCGACGCGAGTTCCATACGACCTCGAACCCGTGACGTGAGGGTCAAGTAAGACCAAGTTCGCAGGAGGCGCTATGTCGAAGTGAGCGCCGAAAACCAGCCATTCGTCCGTGAAGACGCTCCCCCACTTGTAGGCGCATACGTTGTACGACTCGGGGTTCTGGTTGCCCAAGATGTCAGTGAACTCGAACCGATGAGTCATCACCTCGAGGCCGAAGGAGGAAAGCTCGGAAATTAGGTACTGAGCTGCATCCTCGTATGCGAGGTTCCCCTGGCCGGCCCATCTGTCCCAGTATCCTGCCTTTCCATCGACCGGGTCCAGTGAGTTAGCAGGGTCAGTGATTTCATGTAGCCTCTCGTAGACAACCCTCCCATGAACCACTCCCGATGAGTGCGTACCCCCTTCGCCCTCTGCGACTGTAGCCACCCTTTCCGATAGCAAGGCCTTCACCAAGACGGCTCCACCCGATTCCTGACTAGCGTTTAGGTAATCCAACGAGGTATTGCCGTCGACTCTTCTTACCGCAAAGCCAGACTCTCCCTCTGCGCCACCTCTCTCCAACCAAGAACCCCATGACTCGTTAGCGGCTCTGACAGGCCAATTGGACCTCCCTTCGTCTCCGACTAGCATCACGAGCAGCGAGACCCTCGGTGGGGCGAGAAAGTCAAGGGTTACGGACGCCCCCTTGTCGATGTCCACTACAGTTGAGTTCTGTACGAAACCAGTAATGGGGTCCCTAACCAGGTACGGAACGAAGACAGACATACTTTGCCTTGCCTCTAACGTAACATCCTGAAAGACCCCCGAGACCAAGGTTCCTGGAACAACCTCAAGATCTTCTGATGTCAGACTGGATTCACTACCACCAAAGCAACCGCTCAGGGGGGCAGAGAGTACGACGAAAACCATCAGAAAGGCTCTCATGTGACCTCACTAAGTGGTTACCAGCCTTCTCTTGATCACGATGCCATTGTCCGACACCTGAAGGACCTCGACGGTCGGTTGAGGGGGGATGTATCCCATGGGAGAAGCAACCGATTCCTCGAGCGCCACGAGCGCCTCGGCCCTCCTCTTCCTCTTTCTCCGTGTCATCCTTCTCCTGACTCTCCAAAGGGAGAAAAGAACCAGCACGATCAAGTAGAACTGAATCTGGGAAATAATCCACATAGGAGTAAGGAGGACGTTGAACCCAATGCTGTCATCATTCACTCCCGGTGCGATTTCGTAGGTGATGACCTGGCGCTGAGACACGTTATCGATTTCAGATGCCAAACTCCCCTTACTGGATGTCAAATCTTCAAGTTGGATCCCAAGAGGCATCGTGATGGCAACAAACCCGAAAAGACTCATCCCCATCTCACTGGGCCCAATGCCCGAAAGCTTCGATGTAGGGACACCAACCAAAGGAGCAAAACCCTCTTCACCCAATGCGGGAATCCGGATTCCCTCAGCACTCATCATGCTCGCCGAGAGTGCATCCGTCAAGCCACCCATTGCGGTAATCATTGGAGTTAGGAACGGAGCCACAAGGGTATTCGAGGGCTCTGTCGCCACGATCCCCCTCTCCAAATCCCCCCCGCCTCTTGCTATGTCGATTAATTCAAACCATGAGTTGTCAATTCCAGCAGTAATCTTCACACTCGGGATGTCTATGCTGAAAACAATCCCCCGCTCGTCACCGATAGAATCGTCGTTGTCCTCAAGCTCATTGTATGGTAGTTGGATGTCCACAACCAAACCGGACATGTCCATATTACCCCAGCCATTCCCTTCTTCCTCCACCATCTCACGAGAATAATCCCTGATGTAATACTCGATGTCTTTCCCTAGGCTCTCTGCGTATGCCGGAAGACCAGTTGTGTTATGCGAGGAAAAGGGAACTGTCTGTTCACAGTAACTCATCCCGTTATCGCAAAGTGAGAACGTCTTCTCAAGGTGGTCACCCCTAGAGCCGATATCGGCCAAAGCCCTGAATAGATCGGCAGGTAACACACTCAGTTCCAAGCTGGTAGTATCAGAGGTCATGGAATCAAGCCAGTCTTCAGGAAGGGCAATCCTGTGGACTGTTAGATCGACAGATAGGGAGAACTCAATAGAAACACCCTTGGTGACCGGCAGGTCGGAGAATGAAATCTCAGCGATGTCCAAATCGGCTTCGACATAACCACAGCTCTTCGAAGTCGAGGGGCAAATCACGTCAGGAGTATTGTCGAAGCACCCTTCGTTCCCCTCGACTTCGAAGAGCTGTGGTGCTGTGTTCCTGCAAATTGCATGGTCCCATGAGAAAGACTCGGATCCCGTGAGACCTATGCTCCCATCATGGTTCCCAGATGACCTGTATGTCAGGACGATTGAATCCCCCCCTCCGGTTGTAGAAGCCCATGTGGGGAGGACAATCGTCATCGTCAGGTCCGCACTGACCCCATTTGGGAGGAGATCACCGATGAATGACTCCATCGCGTCATCGCTCAGAATAGTGGAGAACTCTACCCCGGAGTTCAGAAGTTTGCTGAGGTCTTCCCCAGAAACTGAGTTCATGAAACCCGAGTCCCCCAAGTTCCCACCTAGGAGATCCGCGAGACTGAGGGGGAACGTGTGACTGACTGACCGCATGTAGACAGGATACGAGTCATCCATGGCCACAGACCCTTCCATGCAGTAATGCACCCCTCTGATGCAGCCGAACCCATGGGTGTGGTTCAGGCCACCAGGATCCAACGGTGCCTGTGCCATTGAAGTCCATGTGAAGTCCCCCATTGACACGGTCAGCCCCTCCTTGGAGCTAGCAAGGGCCTGGCCAATTCCCGAGATCGGGATATTGTCGGATAGGTCCTCCAGATCCATCAGACCTGTGTGATACGCCATACGTATCCCATCCGACGTGATTACAGGGATAGTGGCCTTGTTCGCTGGCATCAGTGGGGGGACGCCCCAACTAGTCATGGAACTTGATTGGATTTGGTATATTCCTACGACGACCTCGATGAACGAGTTGCTCTCATTGGAGAGATCCACCGAGACCCTCAGATCCAGGCTCTTGTCGAAGGGGCTGACATCAACGATATCCGTTCCATCGACATCCCTGTACCCCATCGTCATGTCCAAATCGGCTTGACGATACGGCTCAGAGGGATTAACGCGGTTATCCACGCTCCACAGGCCGGACTTGTACGCCACGCCATCACCATCCACTTCTCCAACCTCCACCCCTACCCAACCACCTGCTTTGGCGACAGTGGCGTAAGTTGGTGGTTGGATTGCATAGGTCCCCTTGTGTCCTGGATTCACCCTCACATCGAAATTCGTTGTTATCTGGGAACCCATCACCAGCAAACCCTCCAGCGCCGTGTCAAGGTTCGAGGCACTCACCCCATTGAGTCCGTAGGTGCTGGAAATGTGGAGGGTGATGTTGACGTTTGTAGAGATGCAAATCGGGGGCTCGAATGCGTTTCCATCACTGTCCAACAGAGGGTCTAGCTGGCAATCTATACCAGACATCGTCCCTGAGTCATCGGGGATGAAGACTCTGTCCGACCACGTGGTATCTGGGGTGGAAGACCCACCCCAGTTTGACAAGAAGCTCGAAATTGAGCCGTCTATCTCCGACAGGAGGGACTCCTGGATGGTCGGGGACCCCGCGTCATTTGGGTCGGTGTTTTCGTCGAAGGCCGATCTCAGAACATCCGCAGGCAGACCATCGTTCGCCATTATGTTGTCAGACTGAAGGGCATTGGTCATGGACACCGAGTTGAATAGCCCCATTCCCGATTTGTCCCACTCCCTGATTGCCCAAGATGCCTGGAACTGTATCTCGGTGGGGCTTGTCATGTTGAAGTGGAACATCCCTTCGACCCAGTCAGCGACGTCGGCTGTTCCGTCGTGGCCATCGGTCCTATCGTCACAAATGCCACCGAGGGTGGATATGGAGTCTTGGCATATCGTCATCTCATCGAATCCAGCATCGGAAACCGCTACTGGTGCGAATGCCTGAGCCATGAAGAGAACGGATAGGATAATTGCCGAACCCCCCCACTCATACTGCGAGTGAGTCTTAGCGTGCCGCTCAGCCATAGCGCAATGACTCTAAGAGTCATTGTTAATGGATTCGGTGAGGGGTATCAGAAAGAGACTCGAACCGACTCATTTCTCGGTCTGCTTGTACCACTCTTCAGTCGCTACCGCAGACCCATCCACAGAGCCTTCGGATCCAGGGGCGATGGAAACAGGACTGGGTGCCACCTGCCCGCCTTGAATCTGTATCACACGGCCTTCAGCATCGACCTGGTAAGTAGTAGGCGCTTCATCCTTCATGGTTAGGGCCATTATCAAACCGAGAATCAGGATAAAGACTCCACAGCACGCACACGAGCCTCCGCCCATGGCTCCCAAGAAACCACCTATGGCATCCCCGATTATCTCGTCGACGACGCTCTCTGGAACTGCAGTAATCTCATCCCTTGACGTGAACTCGTAAGAGACCCCACCCTCAAGGCCGCGAACGTATCCCATGTGGAGCCACCCTTCAGGGTCATCAGCATGACCCGAGGGCAACTTCCCATCCTCAGTGCACCAGTCATGCTCGTACCATGCTCCACCACCGCTTACATTCAGGTCGAACTCGTCGCACCTAACATCATCACTAACGAAGATCAACAGGCAGCATTCCGATGAGTCCTGATGAACGTAGACCCCTGAGCTACCAGACCAGACCGTTTCGTCTTCAACCGAAAAACCCTCAATCGAACTTATCCCTCTAGCACCTAAGACTGTGAGCAATATTCCGATGACAAGCATCACGCCCCCAATCCCAAGGGTAACCTTCACGGCACTTTGCATGGTTTTCGAAACTTCTAGTCACTAACAAACTATCCGATGAAAACCGAGAGGCAGGTCAGACTCGCATCGACCTCCCTGAACTCGGTCATGTCGATAGTCGTAATGGAGAAGCCCGCATCCATCATCAACTGCCTGGACTTCTTGTACCCATCAGCCATGATGATTCGGTCTCCGTACGCGATGGTGTTTGCCGCATATCCCTCCTCCTCTGGGATCCAAATCACCTCCTCTGCGAACGCCAGATCCTCCTCTTTGAGATGGCCCTCTGCAGCCACCATCGTGCCAGCCCTCGGACTAGAGCAAACTGTGGTAAGGTGAAGGGTGCTATCCGGGACGTCGAATAGCTGCACGTCAAAGCCAACCTCTCTTGCACGCTCAGATAGGAAACCCGCCCCCTCCCGGTTCGTCCTGGTTGAGACCCCCACTAGGAACCGGTCATCGTAGAATACGACGTCACCACCATCCAGAGTCGCCCCGGCAGGCATTCTGTGAATCTCGAAATCGTCTGCGAGGAACTCGGCGATCGAATCCTGCTCCCCATTCCTACTGGGATGACCAAGGTTGGGAATCACCGCACAGTCATCCAGGATCACAGCCGTGTCCTCTGTGAAGCTGCAGTCAGGGTAGCCCTTCAGTGGGGGTAGGACGACTACCTCCGAGCCATGGGCTCTGAGGGCGGCGAAATACGCGTCCTGCGCCCCCCTTGCCGCTTCGTAATCGGGGGACCTCGTCGTGAAGTAGTTGGAAACGGCATCGTCGTATTCGGGTGAGACCTCACGAGTCAGAGCTCGCCCCCTGGTTCGGTCGAAGGTTCCCGGCACAAACATCCCCCGACATACCCATTCATAATTATTAGTAGACCGGAAGCGGTTTTCCTGAATCCGGTAATCACTGACCCATCCATTATGGACGGCCGTCTGGGTAGAAAAACCATAGAGGGAACGTTCGATGGTAAAACTAGAATCACTCCTGGAAGCCAGAAACAGGCACATTAGCCAAGCTCTGTCCATTGCACACGGCACGCCCCTCCACATAGTGAGGGGAGAGATGCAGTACCTCCATGCCTCCGATGGGACACGGTACCTCGATCTGGTGAACAACGTCTCTCACGTGGGCCATTGCAATCCTTTCGTAGTCGAGGCCGGCCAGAGGCAGATGTCCTTGTTGAACACAAACAGCCGCTACGTTTACCCTGGTCTGACTGAGTACCTTTCGAGGCTTGCCGGCACCCTGCCCGACGAGCTCAGCGTTGGCTTCATGGTAAATTCTGGTTCAGAGGCCAACGAGTTGGCCGTTCGCCTAGCAAGGGCCCACTCCGGGAACCACGACATGGTGGTCATCGAGGGGGCATATCACGGGCACACAGGGATGCTGATCGACCTGAGCCCCTACAAGTTCAGAGGACCCGGTGGCAAGGGTGAGTCAGAGCCATGGGTCCATGTCATCCCCATCCCAGACGCCTACCGCAGACCTGATTCGGATTTCAACAAGGATCTCAGAGAGGGCATTTCAGAAGCAGGCCCGGTAGCAGGCCTATTGATTGAGTCCATGCTTTCCTGCGCGGGCCAGATCCCACTCCCGAGAGGGTATCTCGATGAAGCTGCATCAGCTGTAAGAGAAGCCGGGGGTCTATTGATCGCCGACGAGGTGCAAGTCGGATTCGGGAGGGTTGGCTCTCACATGTGGGCCTTCCAGGAGAGCGGAGCCGTTCCAGACATCGTAGTGATGGGCAAGCCAATCGGAAACGGCCATCCGATGGCCGCGGTCTTCACGACCCCCGAGATCGCTTCTTCGTTCGGTGGCATGGAGTTCTTCAGCACGTTCGGGGGGAATCCGGTCTCATGCGCGATTGGGATGGCTGTAATGGACGTGATCGAGAGGGAAGGACTCATGAAAAGGGCTAGCGAGCTAGGGCTCCGGCTCAGAGACGGGCTTGAGTCCCTCAAGGAGTCCCATGAACTGATTGGAGACGTCCGAGGGAGGGGGCTGTTCCTCGGAATCGAGATGGTCAGAGACCGAGGCACTCTCGAACCCGCATCACAGGAGGCGTCAATAGTAGTCGATTCCATGAGGGAGCGAGGTGTTCTTCTGAGCACAGACGGACCCCTCCACAATGTCATCAAGATCAAGCCCCCGATGGTGCTGAGCGAAGAAGACGTCGACGAAACCCTCTCCAAGCTCGGTTTGTGCCTATCCGGGTTCTGACGTAACAACACTTATGCACGATTGTCGTAAGCAAACTCCAATGGAAGAAGCCCCACACCAAGGACAACCAATTGCAGCGCCCGCATTCAGCCCCCGCCCACAGCAGATGATGGGGTTCATGGACGCCCTAACTACAGTGTATAGGAACAAGTACGCCACTTTCTCCGGAAGGGCATCACGGTCGGAATACTGGTGGGGATACTTGGGATATGTCGTCATCGCTACCGTCTTACAGATCTTTGCGTTAGTTGGGGCGATTGCCCTTATAGACGCCGGAGAAATCGCAGCCCTGCCTGGATTGATTGCCCTGGTGGGCATTATTGGAATGATCATCCCCTCCATTGCCGTCTCCGTCAGGAGATTGCACGACACCGGGAAGAGCGGCTGGATGCTACTCATCATATTGATCCCATGCATCGGATTTATTCTTTGGATTGTCTGGATGGTCGAGGACGGACAGGCCCACGACAACGCGTATGGCCCAGTCCCCACTAACACGATGGAATAGTCAGAACCCGCAAGAACACCTTTTGCGGCTTTTTGCGCGGAATACCGAGCATTTGGCACAGATTATGATATGGTTTTGCACCTTCTGGCACTCCAAGGTGAACAGGAAATGGAGCCAGGAAAGAGCGAGAGGACGGAGCAGAACAGGAAGAACGTCACGATGGGTGTTGTCGCACTCGCAGTGGTGTCACTGCTAGCCGGCGCATCAGTGGCAGCGACCCTAGAGGACTACGCTGCACCTGTGTACGCAGAGGCGGACCCCTTCGAGGGAGCAGTCGACGATGTGACCGGAGAGGACACATGGGAGGCGAAGGAAACAGACGGGAAGCCAATGGGCAAGCACATCAGGAAGGCAATGAAGAGCCGGATGAACGACAGGATGGAGGACAGGACCGAGCACCTCGAGCAGAGGATAGGCATCGACTCCAATCTAATCGAAGCTTTCCAATTCTGCCTCGACAGCGCGGACTGCACAGCAGACGACGACTCACTATCCGAGATGATCGAGAAGCTAACCTGGGCCGTTGATGGGATGCAGGCCAAGTTAGACGGAACAGACTCCGTGACCAATGAGGACAAGGCTGACAAGACCGATGCCTATCAGATTTGTATTAGGGAAGAAAACGGAGAGTACCACTACGATTGTGATGATGAGAAATACAAGGACTGGGACGAGAGGAAGGACTGGGACGAGACAGAGAGGATGGAGTTCGCAGAGGAGAAGTCCACCCAACTCATGGCCGCTCAGGAGGCAATTGCCTTCTGCGTCGAGAGCGATGATTGCTCGGCCGTCTCAGAGACAATACAGACTGCTCTAAGGCACATGATCTCCCGAGCAGAGCACCACAGGGAGTGCGCAGACGAACGAAGATGCGACAGAGACCATGACATGAGGAAGGGATTCCGAGGAAGAATGGGGGGCGCGTTCTGCAAGATGCTGGACAGGTGCGAGGACCGTGAAAGGAACGACGCACCCCCTCCAATGGAGATCACCCAGGAGATGTGCGAGTCTAGGATGGGAGTCTGGACAGAGGCCACAGACCGCGGCGAAGGAGTATTCTACTGCGATTGGAGCGAACTGGATGAGGAACCAGAAAGAGAGGACGATTCATCGGATGAAGACAGGAGCGACGAAGAGGATTCCTCCGACAACCAAGAGGACTGCGAGGCTAACGGCGGAACCTGGTACGAGGACAGGCAATACTGCCATTCCGAGTAATCATAGACAAAAACAGCGGTTCGGTGGGCGCAATGCACCGAGCCGCCCAACATTCACATCTACGCAAGTGTCGGGTAGACTATGGATGGTCCATTAGGGGTAGATTGGGAAACCCCGGTCGACAGAGTAGCTAGGATCACTCTGGCTTTGGGCGGGTTCATGCTGATTCTCCTAATCGCGGTTCCATTCACCTTCGAATCCGGCACATCCGGATACTTCGCTTCTTACGTGATTTACTCCCTATTTCTCACCAGCGTCGGCGTAATCATCGGAGTATCGCTGATGTGGCTAAACGACCCGCGTAGACAACCGGCCCCTGAAAGCATGGATACCCTGAGCACACCTAGGATGCTTTCGGCAGACCAGCAAACAGTGGTCGGGATCCTATTGTCAAGCAATGGTTCGATGTGGCAGGCCGAACTAGTCAGAGAGACCGGTTTCACCGATTCCAAGGCAAGCAGGCTCCTGTCACGGATGGAGGCAGAAGGCCACATTAGGAGGATTAGGGACGGAATGGGCAAGCGAGTAGAACTAGCGGAGGAGGGTAACTGATGTCACAAGGAAAAGGCAGCAATGGAAGAATGGCAATGATCGCCATCCTAGCAGTAGCGATACTAGCAATCTCTCTGCGCGTCCTGATGTCAATGGAGACCTCTCTCGAGGAGGGCAGAGGCCCACAGGGAGGAAACCCATTCGCAATACTCTCGCTGATGGTTTTGATAGTGGCACTGATTCTCCTTATGTTGACTCAGATACGAAGCGGAACCAGCCAATTCACGACGGACAATATGCGAATAGCTGCGCTGATGGCTGCGATGTTCATCACTGGGATGCTGATAGAGCCTGCAATTCCTAGGCCAGGAGGTTCCCCCGGCGGCTTCTTCGGAGCCATATTCATCCTCATCCCGGTTCTGCTAATCGCTGCCATGCTGTTACCAATGATTCCGAGCGGGTCGGACGAAGAGGAGTAGGATGAATCCTACTCATAGGGATCCAGGCCTAGAGAAGGCCCTCCAAGAGGCACTTGACGGGGGCTCCTCGGTATGGGCAGTAGGCGATATCCATGGCTATAGGGAAGAGTTCGAGACTCTATTAGGCAAACTCGAACTAACTGAGGGGGACATGGTGATTTGTGTCGGAGACTTGATCGACAGAGGCCCGGATAGCCAAGGGGTCCTCTCCATTGTCAGCGAGAGCGATCGCATCTTCTCGATCAAGGGCAACCATGAGCTTCTGATGTCCAGCGCTCTTGGAGAGAATCCCCAAAGAGAGGATTTCTGGGTCGACAGAGTAGGAGGTAGGGCCACTCTCGACTCCATGGGTAGCAGGGAACAGGAGAAGAGGGAGAACGCAAGACTCTGGCTTAATTACACAGACAGATTGCCAACTGAAGTCATCCTGAACCGATTCCGCCTAGCCCACTCCGGATACAGGGCGGACATACCCCTCGACGAGCAAACGGATGATGACCGACTCAAGTCCCGAGAGGTATTCCGAGCCACCAAACCCTTGGATCCTCTGAGGCAGATTATCGCAGGACACACTCCTGTCCAGATGCTCTCGAACTTCGATGTAGACTCACCCGAAGGAGGCATTTGGAGCAGCCCGGTCCTGTTGGAAGACAACCGTCCCTCCGCAGTCTTGCTCGATACGGGAATTGTCCTCAGGGATCCCATCCATCGACCTAGGATTTCAGCATACAATCTTCAGACTGGTCGGGTCGAGGAGGTCCACAGGATCAATCAGGTTCTGGCCTGAGGCAAACACTCATCCTCTCGAACGAATCCATTCGGACAGCCTATGCCCAGTGTCAAATCCACCTAGCCAGAGGGAGATGCAAACCAAGGCCACCTGCCCAACTCCTCTCAGGGCGTGCCAGTGACTAGCATACGTCTTCCCATCCAATGGTATGTCGTTTACCCACATGTTCAGATTCGCCCAGTACAGAACCAGAAGCATGAGGGTGATTCCAAAGGCAGCCTCCTTCCGGAACCATGGCAATGCTACACCCAAACCCAGCAAGATTTCGAAGACGCCACTGGCATATACCCAGAACCTCGCACTACCGAGGACTTCCGGGACGATCGGCTCAAACCACGCAGGGTCCCGGAAGTGCTGAACTCCTATCCACGCAATCCATAGTCCGTAGGGAACCGCAACCAAGTGCTCCAACCACTGTTCCATGATATCAATCCGTGTTGTCACGAACCAGTGCAAGGTGCATTGCGACCCCAACCGGCATCAGCATGACCCCGAAGAAAACCGAGACTGCCGAGACCCATCTCTCGGCCCCCCTCTCCAAGCATCTCTTCCACATCCATCTAGTTACCACGATGTCACCTGCAACAAAGTGAGCCCAAGCCGCAGACGCTCCTACCCTTGTCCCCAACAGTTCTGCCAAGCCGTCCAGCACATTTCTTGGGTCCAAGGAGTCCATTGCGAAGTCCACAAGCGCTTGTGGATCCGATGCCATCAACACCCACCAAATCACAATCGGGCCTAGGAAGAACCAGGACCCACTCATTACAGATTTGGTTTTTTCATGCTCGGGATAGACTAGCATCGCAATCCAGAATGGCCCAACCCACATTGTGGAAAGGAAGAAGGAGATATCAAACAAATCCACCTTGATACCTCATCCATTTCTAGCTTTGATCTTTGGTCGCCTTAGGTCCTCGAACCACGGGTCGGCACCGTTCCAATCAGGGTCAATCCCCATGTCCGCGCAAATCATCTTTGCCGATATCCTGCCGCTCTCCAGAATAGTTGGCAAGCCGCTACCAGGGTGGGTCCCCCCACCCACAAGATACAACTTCTCCAATTCCTCGAACTTGTTCTGAGGCCTTCGCCACAACATCTGATCGAGTCCGTGGGCTAGATTGAACACCGCACCCTTGTAGATGTCACGAGATGCCCAGTCATCAGGCGTAACAATCGTCTGAGAGACTATGTGGTCCTTGAGATCGGTGAATCCAAGATGTTCCATCTGCCTCAGAATCACGTCCATGTAGTCATCCTTGATCTCCTCCCAGTCAATCCCAGCGTGACTGCTGCTTACTGGGACGAGGACATAGATTGTTGAGTGGCCCTCTGGAGCCATAGTCGGATCGGTGACACAGGCGTTCTGGACGTAGACAGAGGGGTCATCCCAAGTCACCTTGTTCTCGGTAACCTCTCTCAGGTTCTTCTGGTAGTCCTTCGCGGCATAGATCTGATGATGTGGGGTGACGTACAGTTTGTCAACGCCCAGATAGAGCATGTATGTGGAGCAGGAGTATGACTTCTCGTCCAACTTCTTGTCGGACCATCTCTTCCTAAGCTTATCAGGAATCAGACCCTTCATCCCAGTGGCGAAATCCACGTTCATGACGTACCTATTTGCAGTGTAAGTCCCCTCCGAAGTTCTCGCTCCCACCACAGTCTTCCCCTCGAAGACGAACTCACTCACGGGCTCGTTGAGGCGAATCTCGACTCCCAACCCCCTGGCGATTTCGCCCATTTTCTGAGTAATCGTTCCTAGACCACCCTCCGTGTGGAAGACACCGTGTTCGTACTCCAGGTATGCAAGTATGGTGAACAGGCTGGGCGCGTGGAACGGGCTCATCCCCAGGTACTTGGTCTGGAAGGACATTGCAAGCTGCATCCTCTCGTCGGGGAACAACCTAGCTAGGTCTGATGCCACGCTTCTCCATGGTCGAAGAACCCTAGAAACTCTCAGAGCCCTTCGGTTTATCAGGTCCATAGGCCCCCTCCAAGGCGTGTTCAGGCAATTCTTCGAGAGGCGCATCTTTGTCCGATTGTCCTCGACGTACCTCCTGAAACCCTTGGCGTTCTTTTCACCGCAAAGATCGGTTATCTGGGCGACCATATCCTCTATGTCGGTGGTCGCATTAAGACTCCCACCAGCACCGAAGACCAGGCGATAGTTTGGATCTAGAGGAATAAGACCAAGCTCCTCATGAGCATCTAACCCTAGAGCACTGAATATCTCCTCTGCTATCTCAGGATAGTGGAAGAAAGTCGGGCCGTTGTCGAACTTGTAGCCATCCTTCTCGAAGACGCGCGTCCTCCCTCCTACGTCATCTGATTTCTCCAGGATCGTCACATTGACCCCGGCCTTGGCCAGCAGCATCGCGCAAGTCAGCCCCCCTGGTCCAGCGCCTACCACGAGAACATCACTTTGGCTGCTCATACAATCACTCCATTCCCAGCCCTTCTCTGAACTCAATCAGCGACGGACCCATCTCGGCAATCAACTTGACCTCTGGATGGGTTCTGATTACCAAACCGTCCATGTACATCAGTGAGCGGATGATGGGGAAGCCCTCCTCTCCGAAGTCAGCACCCGCGTCCTCGACTGCCGCTCGCACAGTCCTCATCATCAGATTAGTCAGGCTTTGCTCACCGACGCTCTTGTCGCCGAATCCGCTGTAAATCTCTGACATTCTGGTCTTGAATCGAACCAGTCTCTCATCGGAGGGCCGCTCATCCGCAAGTCCGAGAAGCGCTTCGAAAGCAGAATCAAGGTCATTCTTCGAAAGCCCCTCGAAGAACTCGAACAGAGGTAAGCTGACGCTCCGAGGGGCCTCGCAAATCGCACCGTTGTCGATGAAAACGAAATTGCCCGCACTGTCAACAATGCAGTTCCCAGGATGGAGATCCCCATGGAAGGTTCCCACGCCGAACATGTACGCACCGTGGATTCTGAACAGCTCAACCAGATTGTCCCAAGGAAGGCTCTTGTCTTCTATGCACTCCTCGAGAGTCTTTCCTTCCACGAACTCGGAAACTAGTACGTGTTCGTTGGAAATCTCGGGGTAGTACTTCGGTAATCTAAGGCGAGGCATGGGAAAATCATCAGATAGGCTTTGTTGGATTGATTTCAACTCAGAACCACCCCTAATCTCATTCCGCAGGTCAAGCTCCTTCGTCGTGTAGTCCTCGACGTGCCTCAGCAAAGCCATTGGGTTACCCACCCTCCTCAGCTTTGGGGAGAGAGCAATTGCTACCTTCATCATTCGTATCATCCTCTTGACATCTTTCTGGAAATTCTTCTTGTGGTCGGCCTTGACCACTTTCACGACTACGTCCTCTCCAGTGGTCAGAGTCGCTCTATGGACCTGCCCGACCGAAGCCGCAGCGAGTGGCTTCTCATCGAACCAAGATATCGACTTGTGAAACGATTCAGGCGCTCTTTCTTCCAAAATCTTCCTGACGTCCTCACTTGGTATTGTCGCTGCGTTCCTGTACATCTTCTGGAGATTCCGGCACTTCTCGATGCTCAGCATATCCGGCCTAAGTGCGAAAATCTGAGTCAGTTTGACGGCCAATAGGCCTTGCCTTTGAATCCAATCAAGATCCGCTGGCCCATCCTTCCGAATCTCTCTGTAGAATCTGAGGAACGTCAGGAGTCGCACGTCACTTCCAAAACGTCCCCTATTTCAAATTCTGTTTCCTAATCGTTCAGAATTTCCACCAACCGGGAAGTACCGCCATCCAACTCGCACTCCCATATCGTGTGAACCCTCCATCCGATCTCCTGCAGTGACATCTCCTTCTTCTTGTCCCTCTCGACGTTCTTCTCGAACTTCTGACTCCAATAGTCGACGTTAGATTGGGGAAGTCCCAGATTGCACTTCGGACACCTGTGCCAGAAGCAGCCGTGGACGAAGATGGCCAGCTTCCTCCCGGGGAAAGAAATGTCTGGCCTGCATATGTATCGACCCTTCTTTCCATTGATTCTCCAATGGAGACGGTAACCTGGAAAACCAGCGCTGCGCAGGAGCCTTCTAACGATTAATTCAGGCTTGGTATTCGTAGACTTGTTTGCGACCATGACATTGTGAACCGCAGGAGAAGATGCTCTGGGCACCTCCTTTGGACCATCACTCATCTTCATTGTTCCAATTCAGCATCCATTCGTACGGGTCTTCCATGCGTGAATGCCGCACTAGGCGGAAAATGAACCTTCATGCGATTGAATCAACCTGACGGAGCACTCTAGGGAAGGGGGCCAGATCCACTGACTTCGGCAAGCCACCCCATGGATGAGCGATAGTCGGCTTCGGACTCCAAGTCATCCTCCAGCAGGAGAGCTTGGGCTGCATCCCAGACAGCGGTTAGAGCGGGAACCCAGTCACCCCCCTTGTCACGACTCCCCTCATCGAACCTCCATGCATCCGACTCTGTCCTTTCGTGCACCATCAGCCATGCCCAACCCATCGCCGACTCCAAGTCCCTGCCTTTCCTCGCCATTGATACGGTCGAAGCGACCCCATCCTCAGCAGCCTTCCTGACTAGCCTGTCTGCGAATGAGAGTGGGCCCGGCAGGTCAGCGCTCTCCCAGGGGAGCCTGTCGAGCCTCATTGCCGTGCTAAGCGAGTCGTTCAGTTCCCGAAGGAACGCCCCGAAACCTTGCTTCCTCTTCGCCTGGCGCGAGTGAACCTTCTCAGCCTCGTCCCCTGTCAGGTTGTACATCCCCTCAAGGATAGCCGATCCATAGTCATCCCACAGTGAGACTAGTACCGGGTGGCAAGACGAGTCCTCGAGCCTTATCACTCGGTCCTCGAGGTCAAGGACGACTCCGTCGGACCTCACGTGCAACCCACCCTCTGTGGAGTCGAGGATGTGGGATAACGCCCTGCGCTCGTCCTCGGTTCCACCCATGTGCTTGAGGAACCCATCCCGGTCATCCTCTGCGAACCAGTTGTTTCCAACGACGAATCCGTCGGTAATGGAGTTCAGAATGCTGGCCCTGCATGCTCGAGAAACGACATTGTCCTCCAAGGACATCTTTAGCCACGTGCTGAGGACCTCCCCAACCCTCTCCATCCCCTCTTCTGGCAAGGGCCTGTCATCCGGCCACCCCTCTGGCCCCCACATCCACGAGGCTTCACAGACCTCTCCAAGCTTGTTTGGCGGCATCATGGAGACTGCTATGCTGCGAGCCAAGGGCTCATCCGTCTTAGAGAGAGCCGCTTGGGAGAGGCCGACCTTTGTACCATCGGAGAAGTCCAGCTTTAGCCACCCCTCCGGTGTGTTCGATCCCGAATCGACGATCTCCTCGCTAAGGCCAATCGACCACTTGCACCTGTCTCCCTCGAGATCCACTGAGGTGTTGTCGAGCGTCCAACTCACCCATTCTCCAGGAGGGCGTGGTTCGAATCCGGTGAAGACGAACCCCCCCTCCCATGAGAAGAAGTATTGCCCGGCCTTGGCATGATCGTCCCACACCAGTAGCCTAAGCCTGGGGTGGTTGAAGTTCTGGATCCCAACTAGGTGCCCGGGCCGACCGCTCCCCCTCTTCAGGTAACTCGCGTTTCCGTAGACATCGCTCTTGAACACCGACACGGTGCTCAAATCCTCCTCAGAAGCAGCGACTAGACTTCCAGCGAGCGAGCGAGCGACGTCCCCACCGCCCCTCTTCCCCATTCGCTTCTTGAGCCACCTCACATCGTTCCTCTTTGACGAAACGGCCTCTAACTCCCTCAGGGTGAGGGCCATCGGGTCCTTCGATCCAAAGAGAGAGACCCTGCCAAGCTCTCCGACTATCTCAGGCAGGAATCCCTCTGGGTTGTCAAGGAGCGCATCCAGGTTCTTCTCCAACCTTCTCTGGATTTCCTTTGATGCCTGTTTTATTCCCCTGACCCTCAACCTCTGCCTGCGATTCTTGTCACCGGGGAAACGGACTTCTGCAGGTGGCTTGGCCATGCTATCGAGACTCCGGACACGAGGCTAAGTCTTGAGGTCGTCGGGCCACCTAGGACTCCTTCCTTCTGTGGAAGGCATCCTTCTCGTTGTCACTCATGTTAGAGGGGATAATCAGAGTGTGCACATAGCCTCCCTCGATAACCGAGAGATCCCCCAGAGTACCAGAAGACACCCTCTGCCTGCTAGTCCCAACATCGCTCAGCAGAATCCCATCCCATCCCCTAACGTCTGGTGCGATATCCCCTCTAGATTCCTCTTCCCGCACTCTTTCCGACATTCTTTCGAGGATCGAGACCGCCTGCTGCGGATTCATCGGGGTAGGCAGATCGAAGCCCATTCCAGTCGGGTCAAGATCGAGTAGAACAAGAGTATGCAGGCCGTTTTTTCGATTCGATCCAATCATCTCCAGTGGCGAGGTGGCTAGGTACTCCCCATAGGGGTAAGGCAGGGTCACCTGCCTTCCGAATTTGTAGGACTGCAACCCGGATAGGGATACAGCCAGTGACGTGGCTGACATTCCCGGGACAACCTCGAAACTCACATCCCCCTCCATGCATCTTGCCTCTAGGTCGATGTGAGTGGTTGCCTGCATCGGATCACCCACGACCAACAGTGCCACGGACCTCTCCCGAGCCTCCTCCAGCAGTTTCTCCGGGTCCTCGACGGACGGTCTCATCAGCCTCTCCCAAGCACCCACCTCCCCCTCCAAACGATCCTCTTGGTCCTTTGGAAGAACTGCTGTGTAACCCTCCAGATACCTCTTGCTGCAGCCCTTGGCAATGCTCTTTGCCCTCTCGGTCATATGGCCCAGATCACCCGGTCCGATTCCAATCAGCCAAAGCCCTGGAGGAACTTCCTCGGATGCCATCGTCCACCGCTCATGCTCCACTGCACATCAATCTGATTGCACTCAGAACTTCAGGCGAAACGATCCCTTCTGACCCAATTCGATACCAGAGAAGTACTCGTCTTCTCTCGAGTCGAAGGAGTCCATGGAGTAGATTAGATCCTTGCTGTAAGTCTTGTACAGGTAATTCACCCACAGGAAACCCCTGTTCCCTCCTGCAGAGAGGAAGTCGCCCCCGGAGACCCTCTTAATCTGTCCGAGGACCGCCCCCACATCCTTGGAGAAGCCGAGTACCCCTGTTTCCATCACCACGAAGGATCCGTCCTCGAAATCCTCCCACGCTGACATGTCGTTAATGTCCATCCTGTTGCAGGAATCGCATCCGTAAAGGTCCACAGTCACGTCACCATGCTCGCAGTTAGGGAACATGCTGGACATGAATCGGAAGTAGTTACCACTGCATGGGTCACCTATCACCATCAGCCTCTTGGCCTTCTCCTGGGACATCTCTTTCGCTGCTCTGAAAAGCCTCCTCGTTCGAAGGTAGCGCCCAATCGGGGATATCAGAACGCTCCTGATCACAGTCCTCTAACCTCCGTCATTGTGAAGCGATGATGCCCACCGGCACTTCAACGTGATGCGCCACTTGAGAGTCCCAAATCGCGCGGTCGAGGATGTCCTGGTGGTGCTCAGGGACAGAGGGTGGCTAGCAACAGGGATGAGAGTGATTCCCGACGAAGACGGCGACCACAGGCTTGTCCCCATAGACCCCGGAGCTCCTATTGAAATGACGAGTCCCATAGATGAACATCAGATTGTCCAGCACGAGGGAACCTTGGACGATAGGGTGGACTCCGATTGGTGGAATCACCTAGCATTACTGGTTGACAAGGAAGAGATCGAGGCATTCGGCGAGGACTGGCCCTCTTCCCACGAGTTCATTTCAGACATGATGGTCGTCAGAATAGAGACCAACCTTGAGCCGTATTCCTCTAGGATTGCCGAGGCGAAGCTTCGAGCCCACCCCCACATCAGGCTCGTGCTAAATGACGAGGGCGTCCAAGGAGAGCTAAGGATTCGAAAACTAACTCCCATAGGAGCTAGGTTTGGCGGGGAGATAGTCACAGACAATATCCCTGAATCGGCATGCAGCACCAAGGTGCTAGTTAGGGAGTCGGGCAGATTAATCGCCTGCGATCCAAACAAGGCATACTTCTCCACAAAGCTCCAGTCGGAGAGGCTTGAGACCCTATCTCTGTCCAAGGAGTTACGAGCAGTAATAGGTCGACCGATCAATGTCTGCGACCCCTTTTGCGGCGTCGGGCCGGCCTTAGCAACTCTACTATCCGAGCCGGAACTGGTCAATCACGCCCTTGCTTCCGACCTGAATCCAGAGGCCGTGGCTCTTCTCTTGGATAACCTAAGGAGGTGGGATCGCAGGGACTACCCTCCTGAGCCTTCACCGATCTCAAGAATCTTCGAGGATAGAGTCATCGGGATTGCAGATGCCACCCGGCTTCGTGAACACGATTCGCTGGTTGGGCTTTGGGACTTGGTCATAGTCAACCTCCCCCATCGAACAATCGAATTCCTGCCATCTCTAGTGCCACTTCTCGATATGTCCACTCCTTCTCTGGTCAGGGGGAGGGTGATAGTTTCAGAGAGTGAAATCCTAGATGCCAATGAAGAGATTAAGCGAACCCTACCTAATCTCCTTCAGGACTTCCCCGAGCCATCTCTCAAGATAAAG
>Ga0207989_1000383_pt1 | contig 25596 bp, 35 predicted proteins | sample ETNtaG_7_FD_185777 | JGI IMG/M metagenome (GOLD analysis project Ga0207989, IMG submission 185777) | Marine microbial and viral communities from oxygen minimum zone, Eastern Pacific Ocean - ETNP201406SV65 (SPAdes) (version 2) | ecosystem: Environmental > Aquatic > Marine > Oceanic ... | reverse complement strand
TGTATCTAAAACTGCTCCACCAAGAACAAACGACGATGCAGGAATAGATAGTATAATGCAAAAAGCAGCTTCAGGAGCGAAACCTTCGAGTCCGGTTGTTAAAGTAAAAAATAAGCCAGCGCCGGCAAAAGCACCACCACCTTCTTCGGCAGATAAAGAATCATTATGTATGGATAAGATCCATTATGAGAATAAGACTTATCATGTGGAAGAATATACAAAAAAAGTGTTTCAATATCTACAACAATTTGCTACAACAAAGCCCAAACAAGAATATTATAAACGTGCTTTAAAAGAAACAGAAGAATTTTGGGAAAAGTATGAAATAGTATTTGGTGGCGCGATTAAAGTAGCATTATGGGAAGTATCGCGGATGAGGGAGCACACAAAGAAAGCCGCTGATTTTATTACATTGCTAGGTGAAGATGTTGATTATGACATAGCAAACCTTTCTTATATGAATGAACGAATAGATGAATTGCCTACAAATAACATAGATATTAATAAACCAGTAAGTTCTAAATTGCAAGAAATACTTGGTTTAAAGGAATGGCACAAGGATAGATCTAAAGAAGGTCAACAGTTAGAAATCGGAACCGATAAATATAGACAGTATACTGTGGATTTGACTCCAGAAGAAGAGTATCAATTAGAACAGAATAAAAAACGCAAACAACAAACGGAAAGAGTCAGTAAGATGATTTCCAAAATTATTGCCAACAGGAGCTAATAATGGATTGGTCAAAATATTATCCCGCGAATTACTCGGCGATAACAGAAGCAGACATTGAGATGATAAGGGAGAAGAGAAAGATAGAAACTCCTGTTGAAGATAAGTCAGATGACGACGAAGAAATCAAAGCTAAGTCCAAGGATAAAGAAGATTCTGAAGATGAGGTAGATGAAGATAAAGGCGAAGGTTGTCCTTGTTGTGATGGTGGACCTTGTGAATGTCCTGAAGGATGTAAAGATTGTGATTGTTCAGCAAACGTTGATGAAGTGGCCGGCCATGCTAAGGATGAATTTAAAGATGATGAAATGAAGAAGGATCACGCGAAGAAGAAAAAGAAGGGTGAACCTGAAGAACCAGAATTTTCTAAGAACCAGGATACTGTTACAAATGCGGAAGCAGTAGATCATGGAAAACCTGGAGTGGTTGATATCTACAAAGAGACTATTGCATTAGCTAAAGTAACAAGAGGTAGGGATAAGTTGTCTCTTGAAGGAGCTGCAAAGTTGATAAAGCAACGTTCTTATGATAAGTTGGCACCTTACTTAGATAGTATGGAAGAAGAGCCACGTCAATCTGTTCTGATGATCTTAATGAATGATCAAAAGATTGCAGATAAAGTCATGAAAAAGATGAAGACAGAAAAGTATCATGGCTGGTTGATGTCTGAAATGCATCAGAAGTTTGATGGCCTTACATGGGCAGAGATTGGAGAACGTTTAATTAAAACTCCAGAACGCAGATTAGTTTCTCTTGCATATGCTACTAAGATGGGAACAATTGATGCACCTTCACCTGAAGTCCAAAAATTAGCGGATGAGGCTTCGTTGGAAGATTTAGAAAAAGCTGCCGGTGAAATTATTGGTGAAGATGATGAGCTAGATGAAGCAAAATCAGATGCGGAAAAAATTGCTGATAAGAATAAAGCTGATATGGCAAAGAAGGCTGCTGGGACAAATTCAAATAATCAGGCAGATGCAAAAAAAGCAGATGCGTCAAGAGCTGCCGCCGCGGCCGCAGCTGATAAAGACCAACAAAAACGTCAGGCAGATGCAGAAAAAGATAGAATAGCAAGGAAGAAACAAAAAGATGCTGAAAATGCTAGAAAGATTGATGATCCTTCAATTAAGAAAACCCAAGGACCTTCTACAACGCGTTCAAAAATTGCGAATATAGCGTTTGCTGCATTGGAGGCCTATGAAGGAGATGTTCCTGAAACTATTGATGCAAGACGTAAAGTATTTAAAGAAAAAATTAGAAAGCTTGCTTATGAGAAGGCCAAAGAAATGATTGCAAAGCATCAATCAGAGCCTGATCCTGCTTTAGAAGCTAAAAAAGAAGAAGAGGATTCTGATGAAATAGGATCCAAAGTAAAAGAGACTGGTAAGGTCGATAACAAAATAAAGGTGGAGCCAACAGTGAAAGAAAGTACAGGTGTTTCTTTTGTGCGGAAGTATAAACAGAAAATGGCAGTAGAACGGAAAGATGTAACTCTCGAAAATAGTATACTTGAATATCTAGCAGGTAGTTCTTTTGGGGGAGTAGGTCAAGCAAATCCAGTGGGTGGCGAATTTGCATCTGATGATTCACCCGCTTCAGCTACTTCAATTGCTCGCGCATTGAAGTGCAGTCCAATGCAAGTACAAAAGTTATTGGATGATATGTTAGAAGCAGGACAGATAACACGTGTAGGTGATGCATATTCATATGCTTCTCCTAGACCAGCCGTGCCACAGGGCGAAAAAGAAGAGTCCGGACTAGAAGTATAAACAAATAATATGAATATAGTGATTGGAAATGGTGAAAGTCGTAAGGCTTTTAACCTTAATTTATTATTAGATCATGTAACTTATGGATGTAATGCAATGTATAGGGATTGGAGCCCTACGCATCTTATATGTATCGATAATAAGATGCTACATGAAATAGTAACATCACAGTATCCAAAGTTGCATCATTGTTGGTTTAGAAATTTTCAGTTACTGGATCCTGATATGTATCCAGTTTTCAGGTCAACAGTTACGCCTGATATTGAGGTAATAGAGAATAAGAATACAGGATATAAATTCGCCTATTACGGACAAGAAATAAGTAGAGTTTATCATGATGATACTCATACGATGGATCTGCAAGATAAACCGATTCATTATTTTACATGGTTATCAGAACATGATAAAATAGATGTGGTAGACGATTTAAAACATATACCAATGTTAGATTCAGGACCACTCGCAACTTGGCTATGTTGTGAACAAGAAAAACCAGAAACGGTTTATTTAATGGGTTTTGATTTTAACATAAATGATGGAAAAGTAAACAATATATATAAAGACACAGATTGTTATGCTCCTAGTTATGCATTGCCAGTGAAAGCGGCAGGGTGGATTCAAAATTTTGAAGTTATGTTTACGGAACACTTTCCTGAAGTCAATTTTGTACATATTCAGGAAGAAGAGTGCTTTAATAAAGAAATTCCAAACATAGATACAATGTCTATGGATGAGTTTAAAGAGTTGTTATAAATATTTAAAAATTAATAGGAGAAATTCATGCCTCTATGGGGAAAAGCCGCTGCTGGTACTCAGGCACAAAAACCAAAATGGGTTGGTACCACAGAAGGTGCACAATACAATAAACAAGATATCTATGGCGCTGACAATGGCTGGGTTATTAATACTAAAGCCAGTAAAAATGCTTCAGCTCGTCCGGAGCAACTAGTTGCAATGGGTGGTCTTGGTACTTCACTTGCTGCACCAACTGTTACATCAATGAGATTTACAGCTTCTGCAATCACTGGTGGATCGAGAACAATTGCTGTTCAGATTACTTGGGATGAAAGAGTTACAGTTACTGGAACACCACAAGTTGCTATTGCAAACGGTAATCAGGGAACTGGATCAGGTCGAGGACCACATACAGCTTCATATGCTTCAGGTTCTGGAACAAACAGGCTCACTTTCAGCGTAGCAAGTCAAACAGTTGCAACAAGCGATGTTCTTACATTAGGTGGATCTAATGTGGCACTAAATAGTGGTACAATTAAAGATACAACTGATGGATCAACTGTAGCATTGTTAGTTCTTTCAGGATTAACTGCGGTAACATTGACAGTAACTTAATAGTTAACTGATATTATGGAATATGTGGAAAATATAAATGTTGCTGTAGTATTACAGCAACTACAGTCATACAAAGCTGAGAAAGAAAAACTTACTCAAAAACTTTCTCAGCTTAATGACGAAGCAGAACAAAGTAAACGTGGTATACATAGTTATGATGGCGCTATACAAGCCCTTGATGCATTACTACAAACAGCTGAATCTAAAGAGATTGATGTTCCTGAATTGGAAGAAAATTAATGGCAGATAAAACGATACCCGCTTTAAATACACATGATAGTCCTACAGCGGAAGACTTATTAATTATAGTTGATGATCCTTCTGGTAATCCCGTAAATAAGAAAATACGTGTAGACACATTACTATCAGCACTTTCTACAGATACAACAACTAGAAGTGTAGCAAATAAGGTTCAATCTAGAGCTGATACCAATATTGCAAGAGATTTAAATTTACGAAATTCTAAAACTGTTTTACAGCCAGAAGTATTAAAAGGTGAACAGGACGATATGACTGTCATTTTGGGAACCTTAGATATGGCACAAAATTCTGTCTGGCATGTAGAGATTGATGGAACATCTTCTTCAGCAAATGATACATTTAAATGGTGGAGAGATGGAAATACTGCAACCGGCTCGGCAACTGTCAGTATTGACGGAAGTACGCAAGCATTAGCAAATGGCGTAAGTATTAAATTTGATGGTGTTACAGGACACAAGGTTACAGATAAATGGCAAATTGTCGGTTTAATAGAATCCAGAATTGATTTTCAAGGAAGTATTTTAGTTGAAGATAGTATTCCGGAAAATGGTTCTTTTACTAGTGCCTTTTCAGAAACTGGTAATTTGCAATTAGAATCTGGAATAGATATGGCATTTGAAGATGGTACAGAAAAAGATATGTACATATCTGCAAATACTACAGTGATAAGATTTGTGGGTGGCCTACAATTAGGTACAGCCACGGATCCTGTTGGATTTTTTGGTGCTACACCAGCATCCCAAAATACTTCGTTTGTCGCAGGTGCTAGCACAGCGGCGCATATTATTACTGAACTAACACGTTTAGGAATAGTATCATAAATATTTGGATGTCTGAGAAAAACCCTTCGCAAGAGTGAGCGATTCTCAGCATGATTTTTAACTGGTGATGAGTCCCATCACAAAGCCAGCAAGGAGATTAGATGGCTGATAAGAAAATAACGGCTTTGACTGCTGCATCAGAAGCAGCAAGTGAAGACCTTTTACATATAATTGATGATCCTTCAGGATCCCCAGTTAACAAAAAGTTAACTGTTAAATCATTTCTCGCTAATGTAACACATACAATTACCGGGACTGCACAAGCAACAACAGAGTTGATTCATAAAACTCTACACACCGCTAATTTAGCTCCATCGTCTGCTAATGTTTTTAATAGTGTTGTAACATCTGATGTTACTGTCGATGTTAAAGCAACCGGTTTAGCTCAAGGTAATGTTGCTGTATTAACAGCTTCTTCAGGAACAGCAAAGATCCATGATGGAAACGTTGCTTTCACTTCAGAAGTGTCAGCTGTTAAAGGTGTTCTAGATCTTAATACATTTGACAGTACAGATTCATCTGCAGGTAAGTCATATTGTATTATCGCATCACATGCAAATAGTGCCGCCGCGCCTAGTGCTTCACCAACTGCTTTTCTTAAGTTTGATGTTGCAAGTTCATTGACCGGAGCATCACAGAATGTTGCTTTTGCTTGGGACGCTACACCGACTGGTGGATATGGTGCATCGGCAGGAGCTAATGTTGGTCCATTTATGACAACAGGAGCAAACACTACTGGTTCATATACATCACCTGCTAACGGCGCAATTAAATGTAACGTATCTGGTGTTACAAAATATGTCCTGCTTTGGGATGGAATTGCTTAATATATAATTAATAGAATATTATGACTAAAGAAGATATTGAAAAACAAATTGAGTTTTTACAAAAAGATGTTGTATCTGTAAAGCAAAGATTAGAAGCAGTGAGGGGAGAAGAAGAACAACTTGTCTCCACACTGTCTTCACTTCAAGGCGCTATACAGGTTAGCAATCATTATTTAAGTATGTTTGAAAAATCAAAGGATTCCGATGATGCTCCAGTAGAAGAGCCATCTGAAGATCCTGTGAAAAAAGAAAAAAAGAAATAGACGCATGAATTTTGATGATATTACTGAAAATAATATCGAACTTTTCTGCATGCACAAATACAATAATCCTCAATGCATAAGTACAGAGGATTATAGTGATGATATGAAAAGATTTAAGTATTTAAAAAGACACTTAAATCATTATCTTGCATCAGGTGAATTGAAAGAAAGGTTGATTCTTAATCATTTGATTATGATATATAATCTATTTGACAATGAATCCGGAACGCGAATATTATTTTACAAAATTGAAGATAATAGTTGGGCAGTATTAAAACCCTTTTTAATTTATTTAAGAAGAATGCCCAAAATAGTTCGTGGCGTAAAAGGTACGGATATCCGAGACGGTGATATTCAATTAGATCAACATGTAGTAAAGAAGTTAAGATGTCTATAGGATTAAAATCAGTATTAACGCAGGGTTCAGATTTATTCTTCCTATTTTCCTTTTTAAAACGCCTGGTAACTCCCTTCGAAAAAACTAAAGCATTTTCATTAGGTATTGTTGATAAGAATGGTAAAAATCTTATTAAGAAAAGAAATTTTACTACTCAAGATCAACGCGATGCCTATACAATGATGGATACGCTCATTTTTAATTTGAAAAGACTTCTAGGAAAAGTACCTGGTGGTAAGTCAAGAATTGCGACTTATGCCGCTGCCTTGTTATTGCTTAGAGAAGAGAAGCAACTAAAGTTACTACAAGATGAAGAGTTTTTAGAGGAACAATTTTCCATTCTTTACGAGGATATGTGTTGTGAATGGCAATTAGATATGAATGATCCTGATCAAACGTTTTTGAAAGAAGAAGCGATTGATGAGAACCTTGTGACTAAATTCAAAGATGTTCATAGAAATATGAATAATAAAAAAGCACATCATGCAATAGCAACCGCACAGGCAATGGGATTAGACCCAGTCAAAATTCAAATGTATTTGTCGGCGATTATACCTACAATGGTAACTTTAGGGGCAAATTATGAACCTGAAGATGAAGTTATAGAAGATGCACCTGCAATGTCAATGGGTGCCGGCGGAATCGCGGGTAGTGCTGAAGCAGGTGATGATCCACCTGTTAGAAAGAAAAAGAAAAAGGGTGATGCTATGCCAGTCCTAGCCAGGAAAGGTATTAAAGAGCATCTAAGAATATTCCCATCACAAAATATAACAGTTTAGAAAGGTAATTATGGCAGGAATACAAGAGACAAAAGACGTTTTAGCTTTTGTGTTTTCACTTGGAAAAGCAACGGCTTCGGCATTGGAAGACGGTGATATTGGTTGGTCAGATGCAATGGATTTTATTGAACCTTTAAAAAAGTTGGGACCAGCTATCGACAATATTGAAGACGTTTTAGTTGAACTACAAGACCTGGACGATGCTGAATTCGCAGAATTGGTACAATATGCCAAGGATGAATTTGGATTAGCTGACTTAGCTGATGATACCGAAGTAATGGTAGAAGAAGCGATCAATGCAGGGGTTGAAATCGTTAAGATTGTAAGAATGTTTAGCTGAAGACCATCCTCGGCAAAAAAGGGAATCAATTGATTCCCTTTTTTTATCCTTGAAATTTATTGTTTATTATGTTATAATATAATCTTTATATTAAACCCCCGCGCCATTGAGAGATATGAGTCTTTACATAGATCATAAGTATACAAATTTATTATCATCCCGCCTTCAACGTTTTACAAGAAAATCCAGAGAGCTTTACAATTTCAGATGCCCATTATGTGGAGATTCATCTAAGAATCAATTTAAAGCTAGAGGTTATCTTTTCAATAAAAAACAACAATTAATATTTAAATGTCATAATTGTGGTTCTGGTGGACCTTTAAAAGTATTATTAGATAAAATTGATCCAACATTATCTAAGCAATATTCTTTTGAAAAATATAGAGAAGATGCTGGAGATGATACTCACCCAGAGAGAGAAGAAAAAGTACCAGTCTTTAGAAAACCTCAATTTAAAAAAGTAGGATGTCCTAGTCTAGCTGAACTAGGAGCAAATCATCCAGCTGTAAAATTTTGTGATGTAAGAATGCTTCCTAAAATTCGTTATCATGATATGTACTTTGCAGATTGTTTTAAAAGTTGGGTTAGTAAATATGATGTAGAACTTGCCGCGCGATTAAGACCAGATGATCCCAGAATTATTATCCCATTTTTTGATAAAGAAAAAAAGTTAATAGCCGCACAAGGAAGAAGTTTAGAGAATTCAACTTTAAGATATTTCACCGTTAAGATTGATAAAAACGCAGGTAAAATTTTTGGATTGGATAGAAATGATCCGAATCAATTAACTTATATTGTTGAAGGCCCTATTGATAGTATGTTTCTCCCTAATGCTTTAGCTATGGCAGGAAGTGACATGTCAGATATGGATCAATTTTATGCTCGAGATGTTACTTTTGTGTATGATAATGAACGACGAAATAAAGAAATTATAGACAAAATGCATAAAACAGTGAAGAAAGGTTTCGCGATTTGCATCTGGCCTGACACAATTAAAGTCAAAGATATTAATGATATGGTGCTAGATGGAATGGACATCTTAGACATAGTTGATACCATAAATACAAATACCTTTCGTGGCCTGCCTGCAAGGGTAAAATTGAATCAATGGAAAAGAATATGAGTGAAGAAGTGAAAGTCCATGAATTTGGATTTGTTAAATTATTAGATATAATGGGTGATGATGAAGAAGTAGAAAACGCGGCTCGAATAAGTTATGGACAGGGAACACGAAAGACAAGTCAGACAAGAAATCTTATTCGGTATCTGATGAGACATAAACATACATCACCTTTTGAGATGTGTGAAGTTAAGTTTCATATGAAGTTACCAATTTTTGTAATGAGACAAATAGTTCGGCATAGGACGGCGAACTTAAATGAGTATTCAGGACGATACTCGATTATGAGTAATGATTTTTACGTACCTCATGATGATGATATTCAAAAGCAATCAAAACAGAATAACCAAGGTAGGGGAGAAGACATTGAGGAAAAAGGTTTAGTTAAATATGAATTTAACAGAATCTATGACAATGCTTCCTGGGCCTACAAAAATTTATTAGATCTTGATTTAGCTCGCGAGTTATCACGTGCAGTACTGCCTGTTGGCAATTATACAGAAGTTATCTGGAAAATAGATTTACATAACTTTTTTAAGTTTTGTAAATTGAGAATGGACGAGCACGCACAAAAAGAAGTTCGTGATTATGCAGACGCCATGTACGCCATGGTAAAACCGAAATTTCCCCTTTGTTGTGAGGCATTTGAAGACTATCAACAAAACGCGGTTTCATTCTCACAAAGAGAAATGAATATTATTAGAGATAATTTAAATGGCAGTTGGGTAATGGCAAAGTACGGATTATCAGAGCGCGAATCAACAGAATTTTTAGAAAAGCTCAAAACGATAGAAGGGGAAGAAGAAAAATGAATTTACCTACAGAATACCAGTCCTTTATTCATCTTTCAAGATACGCAAGATGGAGATATGATGAAGAAAGGCGAGAAACATGGCCAGAAACAGTTGGCCGATATTTTGATTTTTTTAAAGAAGATTTAAAAGAAAAATGTGATTTTAAATTAAGTAAAGAAGAACGTGAACAGTTAGAAGAAGCAGTATTGACGATGGAAATTATGCCGTCTATGCGATGTATGATGACAGCTGGGGTTCCTTTAAAAAAAGAAAATGTTGCGGGTTATAATTGCTCATATATTAAATGTGATCAGCCTAGAACATTTGATGAAATTATGTACGTTTTAATGAATGGAACCGGAGTTGGTTTTTCTGTTGAAGAAGAACATACAAAACAGATGCCAACAATTGCTGAAGAATTTTATCCTACAGATACTATTATTGTAGTTGCTGATAGTAAATTAGGATGGTGTAAAGCATATAAAGAATTAGTTGCTTTATTATATCAAGGGCTAATACCTAAATGGGATGTTAGTAAAGTTCGACCTGCTGGAATGCCTTTAAAAACTTTTGGTGGTAGAGCAAGTGGTCCACAACCTTTGGTTGATTTATTTAACTTCGTAACGGAGATATTTAAACTTGCTGCAGGAAGAAAACTCAAACCAGTTGAATGTCATGATATTATTTGTAAAACAGCGGAAGTTGTTGTTGTGGGTGGGGTTAGGCGTAGTGCTCTTATTAGTTTGTCTGATCTCAATGATCGTGAAATGCGATTCGCCAAAGCAGGTGAATGGTGGAAAAACGATGTCCAACGTGCCCTCGCAAATAATTCGGTTAACTATAAGGAAAGACCAGACATTGGTACTTTCATGCGCGAGTGGTTATCTCTCTACGATAGTAAATCCGGGGAACGAGGAATCTATAACAGTATGTCGGCCAAAAACCAAGTACAAAAATTAAATGAAAGAGAACAAGATGGAAGTGGAAATTACATTCGAAGACGAGTACCCAGAGATGACTTCGGCACAAATCCGTGCAGTGAGATCATTTTACGCTCACGAGAATTCTGCAACTTATCTGAGGTCGTTGTCAGAGGGGCAGACACTAGAGAGCATCTCAAGAACAAAGTTCGCAGTGCGACCATTCTTGGAACATTTCAATCCACACTTACAGACTTCAAATATCTTACAAGAGAGTGGAACAGAAACTGCGCAGAGGAACGATTACTGGGAGTCTCACTTACCGGAATCATGGATAATGGATTAACAAATGGTAAAGCGGGTAAAAAGAAAACTGGTGAATTATTGGAAGAACTCCGTGATATTGCCATTAAAACAAATGCAGAATGGGCTGATAAACTTGGCATCCCTAGATCGGCCGCCATTACGTGTGTTAAGCCTTCGGGGACTGTTTCTCAGTTGGTTGATTCTGCTAGTGGTATTCATGCCCGTCATAATCCTTATTACATCAGAACAGTGCGAGCAGATAATAAAGATCCTTTGTGTAAGTTTATGATGCAAGCAGGATTTCCTAATGAACCCGATGTAACAAAACCAGAACATACAACAGTATTTTCATTTCCACAGAAGAGTCCAAAAGGTGCTATATGTAGAAATGATATGAATGCTTTAGAACAATTGGAACTTTGGAAAATATATCAAGATCATTGGTGTGAACATAAACCATCCGTTACAGTTTCTGTTAAAGAACATGAATGGTTGGGTGTAGGTAATTGGGTATGGGATAATTTTGATAATATCAGTGGTATTTCATTTTTACCATTTAGTGAACATACTTATAAGCAAGCACCATATCAAGATTGCGATAAAAAAGAACATGATGCACTATCAGCGAAAATGCCTAAGGATGTAGATTGGACGACGTTAGGAGATTATGAGAAAGAAGATCACACTGCTGGTGCGCAAACCGCAGCATGTGCAGCACCTGGTGGCTGCGAAGTGGTTGATTTAATATAGAAATTTTTTACTTGATTTTTAAATAACTTTGCTGTATAATAAAGGGTAATATGAAAACAGACTTCGAAAAATATGTTGATGATTGTATGAACGTTATAAAGACATACACTGATTCTTTAGATGAACGTACACTTTCGCAGGTCTGGAAATCAATCGAGAATTCTTCAGCTGGATCTGGAAAGATTTGGTTGGAGGATGTCCTCGATAAAACGTATAGGGAAAGAAACCCGGATACAAATTTTATTTATGATTGAATATGATAGTTTTTATAGATATGGATGGTGTTCTAGCAGATTTTGATGGCGCCATTATTAAACAATTTGAAAGTAAAAAAATATGGGATAATAGATGGAGTGAAGTTGATCCTGAATTATTCCTCAAGTTAGAAAAAATGCCCGATGCAGATCAATTAGTTGATTATGTTCGTGGAATGTTTGATATTCACTTATTGTCAGCTATTCCTAAAAAAGGCAGATTTGAAAAATCAAGGGTTCAAAAATATCAATGGGCCTTTAACCATTATAAAATATACCCCTCTAAAATACATGTTGTTTACAGAGAAGAAAAGCAGTATTTTGCTGCTGAGGAGAATCTTTCTCCTAATCTCTTAATAGATGATCATGAAGGTAATGTAACCGAATGGAGGGCTAAAGGTGGAATTGCAATTCATCATACTTCAACAGAAAATAGTATAAAAGAATTGCAACAGTTAGGATTTTAATTGATATGTGCAGGTATTGATTATTCAATGAATAGTCCCGCAGTGTGCATCTATAAAGAAGATGGAGTACTTAATCCCAGTAATTGTTCTTATCATTTTTTTGGTTTGGATAAGTGGAGGCCTCGGTGGTCCGCCCTTCAAAATGTGAATTGTTATAAATTCCCAAAAGAGTTGAAAGATCTAGATAAGTATATGTTTTTGGCAGAATGGACCATAGAGGCAATCCGCCATTACAATTATAGAGCGTCCAAAGTTGTTTTGGAAGATTATTCATTTGGATCTACAGGCAGAGTTTTTCATATTGCGGAAAATGTTGGGATATTAAAATATGCATTAAAAAAGAACGGTTTCCGCTATGAAATCGTTCAACCAACAGTTCTTAAAAAATATGCCACAGGTAAGGGAAATTCTAATAAAGAAGCAATGTTAGAAGCATGGAAAACAGAACCGGGTACTTTTGATTTAGTTCAAGAGACTGGTAACCCGGCTAGTGATATTGTTGATTCCTACTTCCTTTGTAAATATGGAGTTAATCAGTGAATATATTTACGTCTCGAGTATGTTCTGTAATCTTCTCGATTTGCTTTTCTAGTATCTCTCGCCTATTTGGCCAATATATGTATTCATTAGTTGAAGACTTCGCCAAATTGTTTAGAAGAGGAACTATCATATCCTCAACTGTTTTCATTTTTATTTCATATTCTTTATTTAATTTATCTTTATGTTTATCAATATCCTCATAATGATAATCCAACAAATTCCATATTTTATTCACTGTACCTTCAACTTCTTTTATTTGTCCAGCTTTAGCTTCTGCAACGGCAGCTTCTACCACCTTTGTTTCCGGTTCTTTAGCTGTGGCAGTAAAATCTGTTTCACTTACCGTACTAAAACCAAAATCATTTAATTCGTCCATATGTACCCTCAAGATTTAAAATTTACTAATATATTTAGGACAGACGAGACTAACATAGGTGACTGGTATAGTTCACCTGCTAGGTACTTTGATCTACCAGGTAATTCAAAAGATATCTGGAAATTAGACCATGGATATGAACCAGAGTATGAAAATGTCATTTATGGAGGTGGTGGTCTCATAGGACAAATGAGACCTATGGGACATACTATAACAAATCAGAAAAATGGTAATTATAAAGTATTTGGATGGGGATTAGGAGAACATATTTATGTTAGTATGGATGAACAAACACAGTCTATACCTCCAATAGATATATCATATCCTTTTTATATTAGAAAATTTGATCTATTAGGTATTAGAGATTGGTATCCTGGAATATATACTGCAGTGCCCTCAGCTAGATGGGTTCCGTGTGCGAGTTGTATGCATGAAGCCTTTGATAAAGAATATGAAGTAAAAAATGATATTGTTTTCTTTACACATCAATCATTACCAATGTTTGTTATTCATATGATGCCTAAACAAACATGGGACTACCCACATATGAATAATGATAATAAACAAACATTTGAAGAAGTAATAGAATTTCTCGGAAGTGCAGATGTAGTTGTCACAAATTCATATCACGGTGCTTATTGGGCAACACTATTAGGAAAAGTTGTGGTTGCATTTCCATGGGCTTCTAAATTTCATGGATTGAAACATAAACCACTTCTTTGTCCGGCCCCTGATTGGTGGAAGACTTTAAATAATTCAGAACAACACCAATATAAACACGCGCTTGAAGAATGTAGACAAGCAAATAGAGATTTTCATATAGAAATGATAAATTATATTTTAAATGTACCACAAACATTAAAATTCGAGACAACATGAATTTAGATATTTACAAATCAACAGATATTCCACAAAGACGTGAAGGTAATATTGCGAAAAGGTCTTTTGGTGGAACAGAATTAACGACATTAGAGTTATGGTCTCATTTACCTCAAAAATATAAGACAGACTATCAATGGGTGATATCAAGATTATATGATGATGATATGCAAACCGTTTTACCTAAAATATGGTGGTTTCATGATCTAGCAGGTGATCCATGTCATAAGCTTCTTGAGCATAATACCGGCCATGAGAATTTTGAAAAATTTATTTTTTCCAGTCATTGGCAAATGATGACCTTTATATCAAAATATAATTTGCCCACTACTAAATGTGAGGTAATGAAAACAGCGATCTTCCCTCACGATCAATATGAAAAGCCAAAAGACGATAAACTAAATTTAATATATTGTTCTACTCCTCAAAGAGGGTTACATATTTTATGCAATGCTTTACATGAACTCGAAAGGGATGATTGGCATTTACATGTTTATTCATCTTATAGTGTTTATGGGTGGAAAGAAAATGATCAACCTTATAAAGAGTTATTTGAACATATAGAAGGAAATCCTAATATGACTTTACACAATTCTGTTATCGGAAGACCTTTAAGAGAAGAATGGAAAGATATGCATATTTGGACTTATCCATGTATTTGGGAAGAAACATCTTGTAGAACAGCTATGGAAGCTATGTCTGCAAGAACTGTTATGTTAACAAATAATTTAGGGGCTTTACCTGAAACATGTTCTGATCATGCAATTATGTATCCTTATGTTAAAGATGAAATTCAACATTGTTATAGGTTTGCAGATGAGTTAGATAAATTGATGGATAATTATTGGGAATCAGAAACTCTAGATATAATTAATAGAGCGAAGAAACATGCCGACAAATATTATAGCTGGGAGTATAGGGCTCCTAAGTGGATTGAAATGTTAGATTTAATGGAGATAGAAGATGAACTCACCGAAGGAAAGAATGGATCAGATAACGCAGTTGATGGTGATAACGATGGAGGAGTGCGGGGAACTGATTCAAGCGTGTAGTAAGGTATTACGTTCAAGATCAAGATTAGGACATATACCTGAAGAAAAAAGAATAGAATTACAAAAAGAAATGGCGGATGTTAGATGTATGATGGATTTAATGTATAAATTTGAATTATTAGACCATGATGAAACTAATAAAGGTATTTTAGCCAAAAGAGAAAAACTTAAAATCTGGAGTACGTTAATTGATTAGAGGAATCGCATTTTCGTGTTTTGATTTATTACACGCGGGTCATATTACAATGTTAGCAGAAGCGAAACAACATTGTGATTATCTTATGGTTGGATTGCATACATCACCAGGACATAAAAGAGGCATAGTACAATCATGCTTTGAGCGATGGGTACAATTAAAAGGATGTAAGTATGTAGATGAGATTATCCCATATGAATCAGAAAAAGATCTTGAGAATATGCTCAAGACAGTAACACCCCTGCATATAAGATTCTTAGGTGAAGAATATTTACGTGACAATTTAACAATAACAGGGTATAATATATGTGAAGATAGAGATATTAAAATACATTATTGTCGAAGATATCATGATTATAGTTCAACTGAGTTAAAGGAGAGAATTGCTAGTTTGCCAAACACCTCTAAGAGTTAGCTTTATTGGTGGTGGAACAGATCTACCAGAATATTTTAGAAATGCTGATAAACCAGGAAAAGTGATCAGCGCTGCAATAGACAAATATACATATGTTGTAGTAAATAAGCTTTACAGGAAACAATGGGTTTGTAATTATTCTAAGAAAGAAATTTGCAATTCTATTGATGAAATCCAGCATGAATATATTCGTGAAGTACTTAAACATTTTAAGATAGATTTTGGTTTAGAGATTACAACTTTAGCCGACATACCTTCTGAGGGTTCAGGGCTTGCATCATCATCAAGTATCTTAGTAGGATTAATACATGCAATTGGAACACTGGTTAAGGCAGATTTAAACCATAACGATATAGCTCATCTAGCATGTCGTATTGAGATAGAAATATTAAAGAAGCCAATTGGCAAACAAGACCAGTTTGCTGTTAGTTACGGCGGTTTTAACACTCTTTCCTTTAGGAAATCTGGCAAGGTCGTGGTTAATGAATTAGAAATTGATGAAAACTTTGAGGATATGTTCGTTTTAGTTAATACAGGTATCCACAGACAATCATCAGATATTTTGACAGATCAGAGAAAAAATACCCAGAGAAAAGTTCAGAAATATGATCGAATGGCTGAATACGTTGAAGAGGGTTTAAAACAACTTAAGAAAAAAGAATATTTTGATTTTGGACTTACAATGCTTAATTCAATGAGAATAAAACAAGAATTAGCAAAGGGTATTATAAATGATAAAATAAATCTGTTGATTAATAGATCATTACATGATATAATAGGTTATAAAATTTGTGGTGCAGGTGGAGGAGGATATTTACTCTTTATGACAGAAAATCCTCAAGGCATACAATCAAAGTATGAAGATCTAGACACTTTCAGAATAAAGTTTGATAACCAAGGATCAAGAATAATATTAAATAATGAAAAGTAAAACTTGGAAACATTTTGCGGATGATGTAGATGGTATATGCCAAGCAGTACGTGCAGATCATATAAATCATCTTATAGAAGGTATTTGGGAGACTTACAAGTCTCAAAAACAATTTTTTATTTGTGGTAATGGTGGTAGTGCATTAAATGCAAGTCACTTTGCACAGGACTTATCAAAAGGGGTTATTGAAAATGGAAGTTCAAAACCTAGGATTAGGGCTATTTCTCTTAGTAACGACATCGGTTTCATTACTGCTACATCTAACGATGATAGCTATGATAACATATTTGTAAATCAGCTTATAACGCTCGCTAATGAAGGTGATTCATTATTTGTTATAAGTGGTAGTGGAAACTCAGAAAATGTTGTTAGAGCCGTTGATTACGCTGAATTAAACGGGATTAAGACGTATGGTATCTTAGGATATGATGGTGGCGTGTGCAAGTCTAAAGTCCAAAAGTTTATACATATTAACTATAATCATATGGAAAAGTGTGAAAGCGTAATGTCTATCATATTACATTACGTGATGTGTGAATTAAAAACAAGACATGAAAGTTATAGACTTACAGGAATTCAAGAAGAGTCGTAATATTAAAAAGGCATCAGTAGAAACTGATGTGCCTTTAAAAGTGGATAGTTTTTACAAACATAAGGATTTACCATTATGGATTCATGTTATGGGACAAAGTATTCCTAGCTTATTTGGTGGAGGCCAAATGATAATAGCGCAAGCGCATGATGGTAAGGTGTTATGTTTTGAATACGGTGAAGAGTTGAATTGGGAACCTGTTTCATTTAACGTTTTTGATAAAATAGTAATGGAAACACAAGATAATCAACCGGATCCTCCAGAGGCGAGTTAATATGGCATTTCAGAAAAGATCACTTGAAGCGAAGCATATGGGTGAAGAGCCCGATCCAAGGGATTGGATGGAATTAGAGGAAGACGCTCTAACAAATAAAATGCATGAAGCATTTAGATGGTATTATAAATTTTATGACTTTAAAGAAACAATGGATTTTGTTTCTGAATATTATAAAAAGAATAAAGTTAAGACGACATCACCTAAAAAGATTAAACCAATAGATTTAGAAGCAGTAGGAATGCATGTTGGTTATATTGCGCGGTTAAAAACACGGGGTCTTGATCGATGCCCAGAAAAACTTGAAACTCTTTTTATTGAGAAACTTAAAAATATTGAAGAAATTGCTAATAGAAGAAAAAATCAACAAGAAGCGGCACAGCCTAATAAAGTAAGACCAGATATTCAGCAAAGAATGCGTGATATGGCAAAGAAGTTAGCATTTGATGTAGAAGAAGTTGTAGAACAGCAAATTGATAGTGGATTTAAAGAAAAATTTAATTTTAAGACTTTTGTTAAACAAAATAAGATTTCCAAGCCTGTTGCAAAGCATTTAAAAGAAGAAATAAATTTAATGGCAGAGGAGATACGATTAGCAAAAAAAGGTAATCCAGATCTTAAAGAGGCATATAGTCATTTAAATGGAATTATTAAAAATAGATTAATCAAATTTTATGATAATTTGATTGAAGAATGCGATAACATTCAAACGGTGAAAAAAGAAAGTAGTAAACCTGTTAAGTTAAATTGGTATAGAAGGAATAAAAACAAAAAGAAAAAGAAAAAATGATACTCGTTGATTATAATCAGATGATAATTGCTAATTTTATGATATTTCAAAAGCAATTTGAACCTGGAAAAGAAAATGATATGGTTCGCCATATGGTTATGAATAACATTAAGATGATTCGTAATCGTTTTTGTGACAAATATGGAAGTGACATGGTTTTTTGTTGCGATAATAAAAATAATTGGAGAAAAGATTATTTTCCATTATATAAGGCAAATCGTAAGAAAGCCAGAGAAGAAAATAAACAGAATATAGATTGGAAAGCTTTATTTGGAGTTATTGATGATATTCGTTCTGAATTAGAAGAATACATGCCTTATAAGGTTGTTACTATAGATGGATGTGAAGCAGATGATATTATAGGCGTTATATGTAAGAATTATAATACAGATCCTATTTTAATTGTTTCATCAGATAAAGATTTTATCCAACTACAAAAATATAAAAATATTTCACAATGGTCTCCTTTAACAAAGAAATTTTTAAATAGCCCTAAACCTGAAGAACAGCTAAGGGCTTTAATTGTAAAAGGTGATCGTAGTGACGGAGTACCAAATATATTGTCAAATGATAATTGTTTGGTAGAAGGGTTACGTCAAAAACCACTTTCAAAGAAGAAAATTGAAAAATGGTTAAGTGGAAATCCAGAAGAATTGTTTGAAGGTGAGCTTTTACGCAATTATAAGAGGAATGAAACTCTTATAGATTTAGCGTGTATACCGGATTCAATTCAGATAAATATACAAACACGGTATGAAAGTGATCAGTACACCGGCCGTGATAAAATGCTTAATTATTTTATTAAGCATAGACTTAAAGAATTGACTGAATCCATTCAGGAGTTTTAGATTATGACACTTATAGAATTATTTAATTTGATTGATAAAGCAAAAAGTCAGAAAGAGAGGGGAGAATTACTAACACAAAATAAAAGTCACCATTTGGAGAACTTACTGTGGTACACGTTCCATCCAGATGTAAAATTTTTATTGCCTGAAGGTAATCCACCGTATCAAGCTCAAGCAGAAGATCCACAATCGACATTGCTATACGGACAGATCCGTAAATTGAGATATTTTGTGGAGGGCCCAGGCGGAACAGACTTTTGTGCTGGTAATAATATTAATCCTATAAAAAGAGAAACAATGTTCATCACTATGTTAGAAAGTGTGACACCAACTGAAGCTGAGCTCCTTATTAAAATGAGCAATAAAGATCTCGGTATTCGTGGGTTGACTTATAAGTTAGTGGCGGAGACGTTTCCTCATCTCATTCCGCCAGTGCCGGAAACAAAAAAAAGCAAGTAGTACCATAATAACATATGATGCGTAATGTGAATTAACATTTCGGAGCAATTTATGTTTAAGACAATAGCTACCATTGCTATCTTATTAGCAATAGTATCCTATCCAGTAAAAATCGTGCATCAACAAGCGGATGCTGCTAAAATAGTTGAGTCTACCACCAACGAAAGGTCCGCAATAACACTAAAACAGCACTTGGAAACCCCAAGCATTAGTTTGAAGCCGATTCGACAATGGAAAGGAACACAATACAATAATTTTGTAAACCAACAGGATGAAATATCTTGTTTAGCACATAATATCTATTTTGAGGCCGCAATTGAAAGCACTGCCGGGAAACTAGCAGTAGCTCATGTTACACTTAATAGGGTACTAGATAAAAATTACCCGAATTCCTATTGTAAAGTTGTACATGATGCCCAGCTTCACGCAAGTGGTCACCCCAAACGAGATATGTGCCAATTTTCCTGGTATTGCGATGGTAAACACGACATACCATATCCAGGACCAAATTGGGAAAAGATTCAAAAACTATCAGAATGGTTTTATACCAGTAGTAAATATAAAAGCGGTAGTTTTTTAAAGGACATAACAGATGGTGCAACACATTATCATGCTGATTATATTGATGATCCACGCTGGTCTAAATACAAAAAAAGAACAGTTCAAATTGATAGACATATTTTTTATAGGTAAATTATGCCATTTTACGATTACAAATGTGAATGCGGTCATGAGTTTGAAGAACGTTATTCAATAGCAGATCGCGACCAACCAACTAAAGAGCCGTGTCCTTCTTGTAACGAGGACACGGTAACAATGAAAGTTCAATGTCCGGGATTTGTATATGATAATATTTCAGGCACAACAGCAAAAGGTCACAAAAAGAAACCAGACGAAGCTTTTACTGATCACCTGAAACAAATAAAGCGAAATTATCCCGGAGCAAATATGAATGTTTAATCATGTAGAACTTGAATTTGAAGAATTACAAACCACTAATATAGATGGCCAGAGGGTGTACAAAACACCCGACGGCTCCTTTCCCTCCATTACAACCGTTCTAGGTAGAAAAAAAGCCCAATTTTTTAAAGAATGGAGGGAAAGAATTGGTGAAGAAGAAGCAAATAAAATAACTACAAAAGCTACGCGCCGCGGAACAAGCATGCATACAGTTGTAGAAAATTATCTTGCTAACAAATCAGATTATTTTGGTAAAAGTCAACCAAACGTGATAGAGTTGTTTAATACTATCAAACCAATAATAGATTCTCATCTTGATAATATTGCCGGTATTGAAATACCTCTTTGGTCTAAACAATTAGGTGTTGCTGGCCGTTGTGACTGCGTAGCTGATTGGAAAGGCGAGAAAGCAATATTAGATTGGAAGACTTCCAATAAGATAAAAAGGAAAGAGTGGTGTGAAGATTATTTCTTACAGGCAACAGCTTATTCAATAATGTTTGAAGAACGTACAGGAATCCCAATAAATAGTATTGTTATAGTTATGGCAGTTGAGAATGAGGAGCCACAGGTCTTTGAGGAAAAAACACCAGATTACTGGAAACTCCTAGAGACCACATTGAAGGAATGGAAATGACTCAAGTCTTAATTACGGGCGTTAAAGGGTTCATCGGACATCATCTATACGATTCATTAATGGCTGAGGGATATGACGTCCAAGGGATTGATGATTGCTCCGGTTTAGGCTGGGAAGACAGGGAGGTCCCTCATTCTCATTGTGATATTACTAAAGATCCTTTGCCTTATATTAATGCAAAATACGTTATTCACTTAGCTGCAAAGGCAGGTGTTCGTAAAAGTTGGGATCCAAAACATTTAAAAGAATATTGTGATACAAACATAAAAGGCACATCTCGTATTTTTAATCATTATAAAAATTCTATGATATTATATGCATCAAGTTCTTCTGTTTCAGATATGAAGAGTCCTTATGCAATGACAAAAGCCGCATGTGAAGCAATGGCTCCAACTAATGCCATAGGAATGAGATTCTTTACAGTATGGGGCGAACGATCGCGTCCAGATATGTTTTATAGGCAATTACAAGAAAAGAAAATAGGTTATCTTACAACACATACAAGAGATTGGTGTCACGTAGATGATGTTTGCGGTGCTATTAAATTTATAATGAAAAAATTTGCAATTTTAAAAAGCACAACACCTCCAGTATATGATATTGGTTATGGTAGTCCAATGTCAGTGTATGATTTTGCATGGACACATGCTCCGGAAGGATTTAACGTGGATGCATTACCATTTAAAAATGTAACCGGTGAGTCGGAAGAAACATGTGCTGATTCTTCTCCCTTAAAGGCGCTTGGTTGGAATGTTATGTAGTTATCCTTATAAACAAATTACATTAAAAGATTGGGACGGTGATAAGTTAAAGTGGTCTCATCCATGTTGTAATATGTCAAGGCCTGATTGGGAAGATCCAATGGGCATGAATGAAGCACATTCATTAACTCCCCCCGAAATATTTGAATCAGAACAGTTTGAAATGCTACGCGATGGTTTTGATAACAATCGTAAGCATGGATTTTGTAAGACTTGTTGGGATATGGAAAAGAGAGATATTGAACCTTTCTATATTCATAATGATGATATCGTCCCCAGAAGACAATTAGACTCGATTGATTTTACATTATCTAATAAATGTAATTTGGCTTGTAGAATGTGTGATCCACAGACAAGTCATAAGTTAATGGTGGATTGGAAATTTTTTAAAGAACAAGGTTTAATTGATGATATTGAAAAAGTAACTGCCGGCAAATTCAGAGAAGAACTTAATATACCAAATGTAAAAAACTCGATTCAATATAAATGGCTTTTAGAGAATCCTGTTAAAGAATTAAGGTTTAGTGGAGGTGAACCTTTTTTTGATTCACTATTAACTGATTTATTGGATAAATATATTAAAGAAGGTTGGGCGAAGGATACCATCTTAGCGTATCATACTAATGGAACCCTATTTAATGATGAACTTATTGATAAATTAAACCAATTCAAAAAGCAGTACCCTAAAATTAGTGTGGATTCGGTAGAGGAAGGATATGACTATATACGATATCCTTCCAATTTTGAAGACTTAGATAAATCTCTACGTTTATTTTTAAATAAATCCACTAACTTAGGTAGAATTAATATTGCTGTTGTTATTTCTGCTTTAAATATCTTAGATCTTCATAATCATTGGTCATGGTGTTGTACCTTACCTAAAAAAGTTTTTGTTTCATATTGTGAAGTATATCCTGATAATAGGGGTATCAGCCCTAAGAATTTGAGCAGAGCTTTATTAAATGAGTTGCCTTACATAGATTCTAGGAAACATTATCAAATTCTTCAATCCTATAAAAAACGAAACGTTGAAAATAAAGAATCGGTTAAAAAAGAAATAGAATTATTTGATATGGCTAGATCCCAAAGTTATAAAAATTATTTACATCCTTTTTTAACAGAATGGTTAACAGGAGTAACTGTCTTATGAAAATTTGTATCATTGGAGGAAGTACCGCTGGATGGTGGTCCGCAGGGTATTTAGAAAAATTTATGCCAGAAGCGGAACTTATAATTTATGATTCACCAGAAATACCTGCTCTGGGTGTTGGTGAATCAACGCTACCGCAAATAAAAACATGGTTTGATGAATTAGGTATCAAAGAAGAAGATTGGATTGATGCTAGTAATGCTGTTAAAAAATATGGTAATTGGAAACAAGGTTGGGATAACCCTATAGGCGACCCGATGGTATTGAGTTTTTGGTATGATATGGGATTATTTGAAGACATGTTTAATGACCCAAAGAATTGGAATTACATTGCGGGAAAAGATCGAACACCAAAAAAACAAAATTTTTATGATATATTTGAAACGAATTATGATTATGCATACCATTTGTGTGCGGAAGCATCAGCCGACATGTTTAAAAATTTTTGTAAAACAGAGGTTCGATATGAAACTTTAGAAAAGCTACCACCAGGATTTGATTTGTATCTTGACTGTACTGGATTTGGTAGAACGTTTGTGAGAGATTTTACAGAAATGCCTATCAGCAAATATCATATGGTTGATAGTGCATGGGTGTGTCCTATGGAAAGAGAAGATGAATGTGCAAACGTAACTAAATCGATTGCTAGAAGATATGGATGGCAGTTTGAAGTGGATCTTGAGAATAGAACAGGATTGGGATATGTTTTCAGTAATCGACATATTGATACTGAATCTGCTCTTTTAGAGTTTAGAACGTTTTGGGGAGATATTATGCCAGATCGTGACCGGCTACATGAAAAACAACAAGTTCTTTATAAGAAACGTACTCCACTGAAAGGATATGAACCTAGACTTATACAATGGAAACCGTTGGTACTTGCAAATCCATGGTCTGATAATGTTGTGGCATTAGGTACATCAGCGGGTTTTGTCGATCCCCTTGAAGCAACTGCATTGTTTAATTTACAATCAGGAATTATTAATCTTGTCCGTTGTTTGAAACGTGATTATTCTCCACGAGTTTATAATCGACAAATGAGACATATATGGAAAGATAGTTTGCGTTTTCAAGAGTGTCATTATACGTTGAGTGATCGAAAAGATTCTAGTTTTTGGAGAGATATTACTAAAGAAAGACCAAAATACAAAAAATTAATTTGGGAATATTATGATAAGTATAATTCTGAATTTACAAATATTTTTCCATCAGGTGTTTGGGCACAACAAATAATTTATATGAACGCATATGCTAACAGGACCTCTACAATTAACTGATGAACATATTTTACAGGTACACGAGTTTTGTTCCAAGTGTAAGAAACACAATTATGTTAATAACCAATCTTTAAAGTCCATGAAATGGGATTTTGCTACCTGGTTTGCACATTTTAAGGGAGATAAAATTGTTTCTTTGAGTGGTGTACACGAATTTTTAGAAGGATTTAGAATAATGTTTAGGGGCGCTACATTGCCCGGAACGACAACTAGATTATTGAATAAGGAACAGGCGTATGCCCAAATGGCTTTCATACGCAATATTCACGATAATCCTATTTTTTATTTTACTCTCAATTTATCAGATGACATTGGGGCTAAGAGTAATAGATTGAGAAAGTGGGTTAATACTGGTAGATTTGGTATGGGTGAATATATTAAAACAGAAAATATATTTGGGGTGGATCAAGAAATTTGGTGTATAAATAATAATAAACATTGTTAAGGAGATAGTATGTACATACATGGTTCGTTTAATAAGATGTTGAGAGAGACTATTCATGAATCTCAAAAATGTCAAAGAAACTGGGATTTAAGTAAACAAATTTCAGAAGAAGATAAAGAATTGATTATCGAGGCCGCAACAAATTCCCCTTCAAAACAAAATTTAAATTATTTTAAATTACTTGTGATTGAAGATAGAGATACGATTGAAAACATTCATGAAAATACTAGAGGATTTGGACCAATTTATAAAAATTTTGATGCTGATAAAACACCTAGTAAATTGAAAAAAACAGGAAAAGCACATTATCAAGAAGGAGATGGTGTAGGAGATTGGTATACTAATCCACAAGTTTTAGGTCAACTGTTGTTAGCATTTACTGCAAATGAGCCAACACAAATACGAGAAGAAGATGATAGCTATGAAGAAGACAGGGCCATGGCTATTGGAATAGCGGCTGGTTATGTAAATGTAATTGCTACTCAAATGGGATATGCTACTGGATGTTGTAAGTGTATGGATAGCGAAGCAGTAAAAGAAATATTAGGAGGAGAAAGTCCTATTTTGTTAATGGGTGTGGGCGTTGCAGATAAAACAAGAGACAGAAGAGAACATCATACTGAGGATTTTGTTTTTCCATCGTTAAAAAGTTTAAAAAATATCGAAGTGGAGGCTTATCCTGCTTAATTATGAAAATATCTTTATATACTAGTGGTTCAACAGGAAAACAAAAACTAGTTACACATGATGAAAAGGATTTTTATAAAGCCGGTCATTGGTTAGTTGAAAAATGGGGAATAGGATACGATGATGTTATTATAAACCCTTTCCCAACATGGACTATTGCATGCTGGGCGTTTTGTATA
>Ga0207989_1000381_pt1 | contig 25669 bp, 36 predicted proteins | sample ETNtaG_7_FD_185777 | JGI IMG/M metagenome (GOLD analysis project Ga0207989, IMG submission 185777) | Marine microbial and viral communities from oxygen minimum zone, Eastern Pacific Ocean - ETNP201406SV65 (SPAdes) (version 2) | ecosystem: Environmental > Aquatic > Marine > Oceanic ... | reverse complement strand
CAACGTAAATACATCAACAGTGACATTGAGTCCATCAGCAACAGACGCAGCAGGAACTGTGACAGGAGCAGTAACAAGTTCCTTCGATGCTTTGGACTTCAACAACACAGGGAACTTCACAATATCAGATCCAGCAAGTGGATTCCAATTTACCCAAAGTTATCAAGGACCAGGGATGACCAATCAGACAGTCATACAAAGAGTAACAGAAATTCAATCGGTCACTGACACTACCTCAGTATTTACGCAATAAACTTAACCTCTACGCAATAATCCCTCATAGGATGTTCCTGATGATCACTTTTTATAAAAAACCTTTACGCAGTGTTCTATATGGATTACTGGCGTTTTCCTTTACAAGTAGCGGTCCTGTATATGCTGAAGGGGTCGGCGGTGTCTCAGCAACTGCTAATCCTATCGCCAACTCTTCTGGCTCAGTCACCAACCAGGCTATTCAGGTTTTACAAGGTCCATATGTAACTAACACCTACGGTGGTGGAGTGTCATGTCAGGGTACTACCCTAAATATGACACCTTATGTTCAATTTGCACAAACCCAGAAAGATCCTTGGGAAGATTTTTATAATGAACCACAATATGATATGAATGACTTCACTGGTCGTACTACACAACAAACAGTAACAGTTAAAAACTATCCATGGGAACCTTGGTATGATACCAGAACACACGATGTTGATGGAGTAGAAACAAGGTGGTTTGAGGATGGTGCCGACATGACAATCATCCAAGATATTGATGGTCCTGATGGTATCCCAGATAATCCAGGTGCTATAACATGGATGAAACCTGTACGTACTGATATGAAATCTAATCAATCATTCAACTTAGGTTTGTCTGCTACCCTATCCATACCATTGAATAGAAGTATGCAAAAGAAATGTTCTGATGCAGCACAAGCACAAGTTGATATGCAAAATCAATTAATTGCCAACAAGAGATTAGATTTTGAGATAGCCCGTTTGAAAAATTGTGGGGAACTCAAAAAAGCAGGTATCATGTTCCACCCAAAAAGTCCATACTATTCTGTATGTGCTGATATAGTAGTAACAAATCCAGGTGGGACACTGTTGCCACACGAACATCAATTACCCAAACCTACTTTTTCACAGCCTTCCGTAAAGCCATCACCGCTCGGTTCCGCTCCCGCTGAGCAAGTAACCTCTCCTTCTTCGACAAAACCTTCTCCTTCTTCCCAAGTATCTTCTTCACCTTCGCAATCACTTTCTTCACAGTCGGTTTCACAACCTTCAGGAGGAGGTCAGCGAGCGGCTTTGCTAGGAGAGCCGATGTCGTTGCCACAGCGGCGATAGTAGCAGTAGTAGTGACAATGCCAGGATCTGGAAAAAATTCCTGAGTCCATGGAACATCTTCCCACAAAGTAATACATTCAGTTTTAGTTGAATTCCATTCATAACCAGAAACCTTTTCCTTACCACTCTGAGAAAGGTCTCCAATGCGTCTTGCATTAGGTGAAGGACATTCCTCTACCTCTTTCGTTGGTGGGGTCACAGGTGCCTCTGGAGTAGGTGCTTCAACATCTTCTGGAGGATCTGTCTTAACCCCCCCTTCCTGCTCCTCTGGCTCCATATAAACTGTTCTCCAAGTCAATTCATTTGCTTGGTAATCTGGTGGTTGGTAGTATGGCATCCCAGCATCACATATAGCAACGTTCTGTTTGGGATCATCATTAACTAAATTATTATTAATGCTAGAAGGGTTCTTAGCATTCTCCTTATTCACTACAACACAACCAGGCATATTAACAATAGGTGTACCTGCACGAACAACAACAGGAGGTTCTATTGGTATTGCTTGTGGTGGTGTTTGCATCCAGATACGAGTATCTGATATTTTAATATCTTTAACAACAACACCAGTGATACCAGGTGATCTGATATTAATTGTACCTGTATTAATAGTAGGAAGGATAGGCAACCCACTACCAATGCCAGGTATATTACTTATTGGATCCATCTACTACCTCAATGGAACTTGCTGTCTGTAATTTTGTGTTGGAACAGGTGTACCTTTAACAGGTCCAGATGTAGTTGGCCAAGCTTGTATTAAAGCATTAGCAACTTCCTCGCGTACTATCTCTCTTATCTCAGTAACACGAGCACCTTCTCTCTTCTCTGGTCCACCACGCATACTATCAAGAGCAGTACCACCACCCACCACAGTACCAGTACCCACAACAGCAACTGCTGTTCCCATTGTAGCCATTTTTTGTAGATCCATCAGAAGGGAAGACCCGGAATAGAAGCAGAACCAGATGCACCACCAGCAATACCAGCACCACCTTCAGGAACTAATGCGCCACCGCCCAAACCGCTTCCCAGCCCGCCGCCAGCCAACCCACCAAGGTCTCCGAGTGATCCAGTAACAGCTTCCATAACTTGTGATTTAACACCGTCAACAATGGAATCCTTGTTGACATATACGTATACGCCACTGATAACAACGGCAAGAGATACAATACCAGACGACAGTGCAACGACATTTACAATTTTTTGCATTTTAATTTTAACAGGTGAACTTATTTATATGTTCAAATCCAAATCTTAACAATTAGGACGCCATCCCCAGCACAACAACCCATAAATAAATATGGTAGTTTTCCATACGAACCATGAGTAGCGGTAGCTTAAATAAAATAGATATCCAATCTAGGGCATACAAACTTAAGAACGAATTATATGATAGGTGTGAACGTCATGAACTATCAGAACAAGAATGTAGAGGTGCTGATGAGTACTTAAATAAAATATTAGATGTAGTTGAAGAGTATTCTTATTAAAATAAAATTATATGAAAAAATTTATTGCCCTACTAGCAGTCACTTTCGGTGTTACTGCTGGTACTGCTGTTGCTGACCCTAGAGTAAAAGGTTGGAACACCCATGACTCTATGGGATGTATGATGATGAGAGAATGTGTAGAGAATGTTATACCGATAACATCGATCAAAGACATTGAAAATCGCTATCCTAATTCTGATTACACTGTTGTTGCTGACCATTTTGATGAGCTCATCAGCACCTTGGATTTACTCGGAGTTAAAGTCTTTCTAGGTCACAAAAAATATTTTGTATCTTCAAATCGTGGAGTATACTATACTGTAGGAAATAATTTCTTTCTAAATTCCTTGTATATGAGTGATCCAAGCACACTAATTAGTGTTATGAAACATGAAGGATGGCACGCTGCACAAGACTGTATGGCAGGTACTATTGATAATAGTATGATTGCTATTATTCACAACGAAGAAGATGTTCCTTGGTTCTGGAGAAATATTGCTACACGTACATACCCAAAAAGTTCCCTACCATGGGAGCAAGAAGCACTCTGGGCAGGGAACGAAAAAGAAAAAATGACCCTAACAGCATTAAAATCATGTGCTAGTAAGATTCCTATGTGGGAAACATATCCACCCACTCCATTAACTAGAGAATTTCTAGAAAAGAAGGGATATATTAAACCTTAGGTTCTGGTTCTGTTGATTTCTTATCATTAGATGGAATATCAGCAGCAATAATCTTTAATGGAAGTTGTTCAATTCTAATAGTTTGAACTGTTCCACCACTATTAGCAGCAGCAGCAGCCTTAGCAGCATCCATTTTCATTGTGCCGTCACCCTTCTTAGATGCTGTCTGAATTCCGAAACTAGCTAAAACTCCTGTAAAAACTGAAGCTATAAAAGTCGGATCAATTTTCTGCTGTGGTATACCAGGTACTGTAACATAATTTAATGTCAAAATTCCCCCAGACCACACCAATACACCAAGTCTAACCATTGTTGAAATGATCGCTGCTTTTTCTGATTCATCAGGAAGAATCTTATCCTTTAATTTACCAAGTGTACCTTTCTTCTTTTCAACCGATTCATTATCAACCTTAATACTTTCTTTATCAGGCATATTTTTACTGAATGGATTCCACATTATTTATCCTCAAATAGTTTAATAAAATATTGAGCATCAACTACAACCAATGGATCTTTTCTATTCTTCTTTATAACAACCAACGGTTCGTAGTCACCAGCATTATCACATGCCTGTTCGTATGCATCCCAGACATTTAATCGTTCTACGTTCTTACATTCTATAGAATGTGGGAACTTTTTTCTTGCTGCTCGGGCCATAATAAGATCTTCGCCACCAGCACCCATAGATCTAGACTCAAGATCTTCTGGATGCACATCAAGTATCTCGATAAGCATGGTTCTTACCCATTTTTGGAGTAAGCGTCCTTTAGACTTCGCTGATTGTGTTTTCATAACCACGGATCCGATATTAAATTCCCTGATCTTTCGTCTGCTCGAAGAACTCCTTCAGACTTGACTGGCAATCGGGTGGTTCTGGATCCTTGATCCCTTTCTTCTTCTTCCAGTCGTTGTGCATAGCTTGCATCATCCAACTCTGAGAAAGACTCTTCGGTCCATTCTTCAAACATTCTATCTGCATCGTACTCAGGACTTTCATTCCTTGGTACTCTTCTCGCCATTGTTCGGAGTCGGTCATCTAAATTAATCAACCACTGTAAAGGTTTAAACATATCTAATCATTATTCCACAGAACTTCATTAGTAACACTATTACCGTTAAGAAAATCAGCCCAATTGATCATATTAAAATCAATACTATTATCCCAACAAAATTGTTGCATCACTTTCAGCATTTGATCTTGATCTAATTTAGTCCACCAATAAATCTTATGCATATTAACATCATCTTTCTGATCTAATAATTCTAGATAGTGTGAAACTGATTTCTTCATAATTTAAATCCAGCGAAAGTATCTTTCTCCACATCCTGCTTAATACCACCAACAATATAAGACTCTACTTCAGTCTCTTGTGGTGCTACCTGAAGTCCTTTAGAAGACAACCAATGTGCAGTCCATGGAAGAGGATTATGTGACATAGGTACATCATATATAGGTTTCAATCCTATGGATTTCATACGACGATTAGCAATCCATTCAACATACTTACGTAAAAGTTTAGCATTCAATCCAATCATACTACCATCCTTAAAGAGATAGTCTGCCCAAACTTCTTCTTCTTGTACACATTTTTCAAACATACGATAGACATTCTCTTCTTGTTCCTTAGCAATATCTATCATGACAGGATCATCACCATTAACCCAATTTTTTATAATATTCTGAGTGACAGTCATGTGTTGCGACTCATCTCGTGCAATTAAACTAATGATTTTTGCGTTACCTTCCATGATCTTCAACTCACCAAAAGCAAAAGAACATGCAAATGACACATAAAAACGAATTGCTTCTAGAATATACACATTAACAACAGCAAGATACAATTTTGTTTTCATATCTTTCATGTGCCAATCGGCAGATGGAGAATCTTTCATATCAGATTTCCACATATTACCAGAACCCCATTCATTTGCCACCATCAAGAACTCATCATATGCCTCTGTGACGCTTCGTGCTCTCTCAAGGATACGTTCATCGGTAATGATGGTATCCAACACTTCAGTAGGATCTGGGTACACGTTCTTGATGATATACGTATATGACCTAGAGTGAATCATCTCCATAGTCTGCCAGATGTTCATACATGCTTCTAATTCCGGTAAAGAAACATAAGGCATGAATACCATACCAGGTGCTCTACCTTGTACAGAATCTAACATGATCTGATACTTCAAATTAGAAGTAAAGATATGCTTTTGTTCTGGTCGAAGACTATGATAATCAACACGATCTTTCTGAAGAGAAACTTCTTCAGGTCTCCAGTAATAACTTAACTGTGTCTGTGTTAACCGTTCAAAAATTGGATACTTAAATTCATCATACCTTTGGACTCCCAATGGAGCACCAAAGAACATAGGTTGCTTGAGAGTATTTACTTTGTTTGTATTAAATACGGTCATTCCTTTCACATCAGAGCTTGCAAGCATCACAGTCCTCCTCTTCTGTAGTTAATATATCATCTAACAAATCTTTTACCTGTTTTAGTTTATCTTCCTCAACATCATCATGCCATCCAATAGGATGTGATGGTTCATCTACATCTCGCTTAGCATCATATGTATTCTGATAGTAAGAAGTCTTCCACCCATACTTATAAGTCGTCAGCAAGTCCTGTGCCATTACGCTAACAGGAACTTCAGCGTTGCTGAAATGCTCCGGATTATAGGACCAATTTCCAGAAATCGCTTGATCAAAGAACTTTTGCATAACAGCAACAATATTAATATAACCAGTATTCCCAGACATATCCCAAAGGAGCGTATAAGCATTCTTTAAAGTCCCATACGATGGAACAATCTGCTTAAGAGGCCCTTTCTTTGACTTTTTAATGGACAAGTAATCTCTGGGTGGTTCGATTCCATTGGTTGCATTTGACACAACGGAACTGCTCTCTGATGGCATTTGTGCTGACAGTGTTGAGTGCCTAAGCCCATCGGACTGTATGTCTCCCCGTAAAGTCTCCCAATCAAAACTAAGGTCATTAGATACTAGCTCATCAACATCATTCTTATATGTATCAATTGGAAGAATACCATCTGAGTACTTTGTCCTAGCAAATGCACCACATGCTCCTTTCTCCTTTGCTAATTGATTACTAGATTTAAGAAGATTAAATTGGAATGCTTCTGATAAATCATGAACCAACTTCAATGCTTTAGGATCCTCATACTTAACACCATTCTTAGCAAGATAATGTGCTAGTCCAATGAACCCAACACCAATAGACCTACGTTCCTTAGTTGATTTCTCTGCAGCAATAACAGGATAGTTCTGGTAATCAATAAGTTCTTCCAGACCACGTACTGCTAAGTCACACAATTCTTCTAAGTCATCAAGTTTACGTAGTGTACCTACGTTGATGGCAGAAAGAATACACAATGCAATTTCACCTTCACCATCAATATGTTGAATAGGTGTGGTAGGTAAAGTAATCTCTTGACAAAGATTACTCATGTACACCTTATCCTTGAATGATGAGTGACTATTACAGTGATCTATATTCATGATATAGATCCGTCCAGTCTCTGCTCTCTCCTTTAATAGATCAAGAATTAATTCTTGGGCAGGGATTGATGTTCGTGAGATTGAATCATCAGATTCGTATATCTCATAGAGCTCATCAAAACTATCGGTCCCAAAAGCATTATAAAGGCCAGGGACATCATGAGGACTGAATAACGTAATATCTCCGTTTTGGATAAACCTTTCATAGAATAGTTTACTTATCTGTATACTATAATCTAGTTTTCTGACTCTGTTGTCTTCGGTTCCTTTGTTGTTTTTGAGGACGAGGATGTCTCGGATTTCTTGGTGCCAGATAGGAAAGTGGACAGTTGCTGATCCACCCCTGATGCCATTTTGAGTACAACATCTAACAGTTGACTCAAACTTTTTGAGGAAGGGGACCACACCTGTGTGTTGTACTTCTCCTCCTCTGATTTTAGAGTTGATTCCTCTGATCCTACCCGAATTAAGACCGATACCAGCCCTCTGTGCGACATATTTGCCAATAGCCATATCAGAACTAAAGATACTATCGAGGGAGTCATCAATATCAACCAGAACACAGCTAGCAAATTGACGAATAGGGGTCCGTACTCCCGCCATGATCGGGGTAGGGATGTTGATTTTGTGTCTGCTGATTGCGTCATAATATTTCCTTATGTAATCTAAACGTGTTGTGAGTGGGTATTCTGTGAACAGCGTTGCTGCTATCATCATATACATGTACTGTGGAGTCTCAAAGATTTCCCCAGTACTACGATCTTGTACCAGATATTTATCTACAACTTGCCGTAAACCAGCATATGTAAACAAATAGTCACGATCATGATCTATCCAACTATCTATCTTCTGCCATTCCTCTTCGGAGTACTTATCTAATATTTCTTCATCATAAACTTCATTAACTGTAACATTATAGGCAGCAACATCAAATATAGATGGCATACCATCCTTCCATACATTCTTATTAAATGTTTCTTTACGAACACCAAACAACAGAAGACGTGCTGCTACAAATTGATAGTTAGGATTATCTAATGAAATTAAATCATTCGCAGATCTGATAAGAATCTCTTGGATATCATGTGTAGTAATACCATCAAAGAACTGCAAACCAGATTGAATTTCCACCTGCGAAGCAGATACTCCCGCCAATCCTTCACAAGCATCTTCAACCATCCTATGAATCTTATCTAAATTCAGTGCCGTAACAGATGCATCTCGCTTAACAACATTAATGCCGTTCGTCATATCTTTTTCCAGGTGTTTAATTTTACTTGTGCTTCCAGTCCAGAATACGTATTCGATTCTACCACAGATTGAACATCATGTCCAGCAAGGACCATATCATTTATGTCCTTTTGCTGTATATTAGACGGCCAAATGACTACTTGATTACCTTGCTTGGCGGCAATAGTAGTCTTGATACGTTTGATGATTTCGGGATTTCTTGGTTCGTTATCATATACCCAAACAGGGCTGCTAATCCCGATACCATCAACATGAATATCAGCTCCGCACATAGCAATCGAGTTGCGAATGAACGTGCTGTCAAATGGTCCTTCGACGATGTATACTGATTGTAGTCTGTTGATTGTTTCAAGTCCATATACTTTCGGGTGGTCATCATCTAACATTACAGTGATGTATCTTAAATTTGTATTGGGAGACAAGGATCTACCCTGAAACCCAAACAAATCATTATCTACCGTATACATTGGTAGTATTATACGTGGATTATCTCCTCGCATATCCTGAAAGGTATGCTTTAAAGTATTAGTCCACTCCTTAAACTTCTCGCAATAATAAAAGCGAGATAGATCATTTATTTTTCTGTTTTCTAAATATAATCTCGCTGGATGTGTTGTATTTAGTTCAGAAATTTTTGGTAAATCTATCTTCTTTTTTGTTTTAAAGACAGGTTTTTTAAAATCAAACTTAGGCGAAGGTGTCTGACTATTTTTACCAGTAAGTCCCTCCCTATATCTCTCCATAATATACTGATCATGGAGTAAAATATCCTGGTCCTTCAGAAAATTTGTAAATGTTCTACCAACACCACAATTGTGACATTTGTATACATAATCATTTTTCATCCGGAAGATATACCCCCGACACTTATTCTTCTTCCTCTGTGAATCACCACAGTAAGGACACCTAAAATTATACAACCCTTCCTTCTTACGACTAAACAATGTCAGTCGCCCAGATACAAGAGTTATATATTTTGCGTCAATAAAACTCATTCACTCAGTTCTTATGACGCCAGTATAACAGACTATTTACCTGATGTCAAGGATGCTATCGAAGCATCTGGAAAAGAAATGTTCTGCATCACTTTTTGTCCCGGTACGCTAACGAGGAAAGATATAACAGCAAGAGCACCAAAAATAGACCACATCTTCTTTTCAATGAGGCGAAGACGTTCATCGACTTTTCTGATGTCACGTTCACAACCTTCCTTGATTTCTGCATGAGACTTGTCCATCTTTGCAGTTAAATTATCGATCTTCTCAAATAAAATACCGTCAATAGTATCTTGATGAGTTATTTTTTCGTCATGGACAGCAAGAAGTTTGCCCATGGTAATAGAGTTGGTGGAAAGGTTCTCGACAATTCGTTCTAAACGTTCTAGAATAGCCGCTGTTGCCTTCTGTTCAGGCTCACTCATCTAATCATCCAACATTACGAACTGCAAAATCAAGAGCACTCTGATATGTAGAGGCATCTTTATTAAGCAACGCTTGGAACTGTTGCTTATGAGTATCATCTAATTGAGCATAACATGCAGAAATTCTTTTGGCAGAAAAGTTATCAAGGTTCTGTTTGTTTCCATCACTAAATGTAATCTGTGCAAATGATGACTCACCACTTGGATTGAGTTCACTTGTCGCAACATCCATTGCAACTTTAATAACATCATTATGTGTAGCAGTTATTTCTGTCATAACTTCACCTTCAGTTGGTTCATAAGAATTATTTTGTGAGGATGCTTTCTTTGTTTGATCAGATGCTTTCTTCTTAAAATCTGACATCCTTGCTTTCATCAATACATCCATCTCTTTAGTTTTATCCTGCATACTTTTCTTTGCTTCATCCCGTTTCTTCTGAAGACCTTTCTGCCTCTTAAGTTTCTTCATCTGCCCAATTTGCTTTTGAGCACGTTCAGTTTCAGAAGGAGCTCCTTCAGAAATAATAGGTTCGATAGATTCTATATCAACCCTTGCAGTGTATCCAGCAGGTATAGTTTCTTCTTTTTTCATTTTCCTTTTAGTAATACGAGAGAGCATTGTTTTTGCACCTGTGGTGCGACCGTCTACCTTATCCTTATCCTTCTTCTTATACTTACGATGAGCTTTTGTATTAACAAAAACAAAAGCAGGTGGCATAGACAAGCCAGATCCATCCCCAGCCATCATTTCATTCATATTAGGTTCAGTTGTTGAAGACATTCTGGATCAATTTCCTTATTAAGGGTTGAGGGTAAACGATTCAAAACCAACATAAATGCTTTTAATGCTGGCCAATGTGTTGCCTCTATTTTATAAAATAATAGAGGAGTTGCAGCATCACCAAACACATTATACATTACAATGATATGATTAAGAATTAAATGAGTTTTCAATTCACTATGTGTTTCATAACGACGAAATAATCTTTTGATATATTTAATCTTATTTAGATCTTTTTCAAAATCTTCATAAGTAACCGAATTTGGATTATCATAATTTTTAATAGCAAACATGATCCAATTACTTGGTGTCAATTCATCAAATTTCATTTATTTTATGCGTTGCTGTCTGTAGTTAGAGTAACAACAGTAGAGATCACTTCAACACCACCAATGGAGTTGTTGACTTTAACTCTATACTGGTTTCCATTTTCAGTTGCTGTAAGTCCAGTAAGTGCAAGTGTCTGGTTAGTAGCACCTGAAACATCACTGAAGTTAGTACCACTGTTTGTACTGATCTGCCATTGATAGGTGATAGAAGCACCAGCACCAGTAGAAGATGCAGTAACACTGAATGTGTTAGCAGCAGTTGCAGCAGTAACTGTTAAGACAACAGCAACACCACCACCTCCACCAAGTGAAGCATCAGCAATTGTAATGGTCTCATCATCAACGTAACCTGTACCACCAGATACTAATGTAACTGTTGGTGTACCATCAGCAGCAACAACAACTGTAAAGTCTGCTCCAGCACCAGATGCTGAACCAGCAGCGTCAGTTACTGTGTATGTTCCAGCAGTTCTGGATCCATCAGCAGCACCATTACTGGTGAATGTACCAACTGCTCCAGCAGGGAAGTATACTGTAGCGTCAGTAGGTTGAGAGGAAATTGTAATCAAGGAAGTAACGTCACCAGCCCAAGCATCATCAGTAAAGTCACCACTAATAGCAGATCCATCTTTATAAGATGCAATCAATTCTGACTTATGGCGAGTAGTACCAGAGGCATCTGTGTATGTCCTGTATGCCCACCATCCAGGACTACTAATACCACGTGATTTGTTAGTGGAAAGTTGTGCTTCAGCAAGACTTACAGCAACAATCTGTGTATCCACAGAAGACTGGTGGTCTGTAGCACGTGTCAGAACAAAATCAGACAGTGCTTTTGGTGGTGTACGACGCTTGGCACCCGATAGAGTACCATCAGTCGCTCCAGCATATTTTTGTGCAAGTGTGACAGTAGTACCATCAACTGACTTAACGTAATACGACACGTTAGCAAGGACAATAACATCGCCCCCAGCAATAGCGTCAGCAACATTCCTAGTTACTGCAGCAGAATCATTAGTGACTGCTACATCATTAGCGAACGTTGCACTATCAATGGATCCAAGTATGGGCATGGCTCTCTACTCTTTAATTTCTACCAGTATTTATAATAATACTGAATGCCTATGATTTGCTAAAGGTATGCCTTAGATATATTAGTAGCGAATCCTATGACGGTAACACCAGCAGCCAAAACTGCTGCAGCACCAATGACCCACTTCTCTACTGACTTCAATCTCTCTCGCAAATCCTCTTGCTTCTCCTCAAGACGTTCTATCTTGAGTTGCATCACAGTGATCTTTACTTCCTGTGATGCATCAAGTCCTATGTCAGTCACGATACGAAATCATCTGCCTTTTCTTCACGATTACGAATCGCTTTAGCTACTTGCTCAAACAACTGATCATCGACATCAGTCTTGGTAGTCTTAACTGCTTTAGCAAGAACTGTCAGACAAATCTCAACTAATCGGTCACCAATTGCTGCATCATTTGGGATAGCAGCAACAGCATCTTTAATAATCCTAGATGCAAAAGGAAGGAATGATTTTAACATTATCTAATACCATAAATTATGATATTATTTATACTACCTTCCGGAAGTTTTTCCTTCAGTATCTTTACGTTGCGATTTTACCGCCAACTGCACATACTTTTTATTCTTTTTACGTTCGGCTTGCTTCTCGGCACCATCCTTAATATCAGGCATGATCTCGATAGTTGCCGCCTTTACTTTTTTTCGGAGTTCTTCTCCTGCAGTCTCTTGTTATAAGCAAGAAGCTTACTAGTAGTCTTATGTGGTTGTTCATTTAACTTAACACCACGTACATGGTACTTGGCTTCAGTAATTTCACCAAGAATTTCCAATGCTTCACCAACTACATCCCACTGATAAGACTCAACTTTCTCTTTCGTTTCCTTACATTCATTTGTTGTGTGCTTCATACTACCACACTTCTTACAACAGTCATGACTCTCTTCAACTTCAACTTCTTCTTTAGCAACCTTTGTTACGTCCCTAATAGTAGCACCATGGGACTGCTTAACACCAGCACGAACACGAAGATTCACAGCAGGATCAGGTGATCCAGCATTTGCTTTAGGATCTTTAGTTGAAAAATTATCCTCTCCACCTTCCTTCTTTACTTCTGGAATAGAAGAAGATTCATCACTCTCAGGAGCAGGAACTGTTCCTATAGGAGTAACAAATGCACCTGTACTTTCACCACCTTGTTTCTGTTCAGCAGGAATACCATCCTCTGTCAATGGATCAGACTGTTGAAAACCTTTTCCACTCATCCACTGACTATAAGAATCCATCAGCGCCTGTGAATAGGCATCATTGTGCTGAACACTATTGATTGGTTTTTGCCTTTCCATGTTTTAAAATAGTACTTTTTCTGTCTTTATTTATGCTTTCATTCAAATTGATATGCCTCACATCCTTAATCCAGGCACGAAACATATCACCATACTCGGAAATACAAATAACATAGTTAGTACCTATACGATGTATTGTACCCTTGTCTCCAGTCTTTGATGACATAATGTTATCACCCTCTCGGAAGACATCATCATGTCTAACCTGTTGACGCAATGCCTCTTCACGTATCTTTTTAAAGTTCTTCATTTTATTTTCCTTTATAGGTTGGAGGTATATATTGTTGTAGTTCTTTCATAAATTTCTTTTTATCAGCTTCTGATAATCCTTCAATGTTACTAGCAAAATTTTTATAATCTCCTGTTGCTGCATAAATTCTTTGTTTTGTACCTTTTACTCCTTCTAGTCTATCACCAGAACTCCTTATCTCAAAAGTAAAAAAGGTATAATCCCATGGTGGTATACCATTATACCTCGGCAAATAATTATTCCACGTATTATAATCTTCAAGACCAGCAAGAAAAATCACATGACGATAACCCTGCATCATTAATTCTGCTAGCATATTCTTTGGTAACCTATGACCACCAAATATCTTATTTGGATGTCTACTACCAAACATCTTAACCATCCAATATAACTTTCTATCTGGTGGTAATGGATCAGTACCCTGCTTTTCTTTATAGTTACTATCTGATTGATGTTTCTGTGCAAGATAAACTCTATAATCATGAGCACCTTCTTGTTGTGCTACCCTCTTACACTCATCAAGGTTAGCAAGATGTCCTTTTGTAGGTGGTTGAAACCTACCAAATGATATAACTATTTTCTTTCCAGGATAACCCTTGTATTGAGAGTATACTAGAGATGAAATTCTCTCATCTACAGGTTTTTTAGGTCTATTTCCACCTGCCATGAAATTATTTTTAGAGAACTCAAGACGGTTAACTAACTTAACCATGTTACCATCTCTATGTAAGACATACCCTTCTGGATTAGTCACCTCATACTTATTATCTTTCAAAACAAAGGTACGAAACTTCTCAAGAGGATCTAACTTCTTAACGATCTGCAATTTTAAATTTTGAATCAACCTATAAAGGTTTATCATTGACTTAAATTTAGCAGTATTCTCCATCAAATATTCCATACCAGATTTAACTATTGCTAACTTTGAAGCAACAGTTTTTGCTTGCTTACCTTTTATAATTTCTTTCTCTACAGAGAGATAATAAAAATTAAGCAAACCCTGCATAGTATCATCAACTTTTGTAGTCACCTTATCATGTGATATCTCATGGTTAAAATACTTCTTAACGTATGGTGCAATATTAAACTTGTCATCACCTGTTGGATTACCTTTTCCACCACCAGATAACACAAGTTCATCTAAAAAATCACCACACTTCCTACATTCTTCACCAATTTTAGCAACAGTATGATCAAATTCTCTCTCCTCTTGTGGTGATAAACCAACGTTATGCATTGGAGTATCATTATCAATGTTAACTATATCTTTAGACTGACCTATTTTCTCCCCAATGCCTGGTCTTGCTACCATTGTAGGAAGATCATCACCAGTATAATGAGTATGAAATACTATTCCCATCTGGGATCCCTTTATTTTCCTACCAATCTCATGATCTGTAGGAATAGCATATGCAATTGTATTTGGTTTAAACACATGCATATTATGACCATGAATTCTCTCTGTTTTTAAGTCAGATTTAGTGTACAAAAGGTCACCTTGCAACACACCTTTAATCCCTAACTTGGGAAGGTGTCTCAAACATATCTTTAATTTCTCTGCTAGGTCTGGTATCTCACCGTAGTAAGAATCTACTCCACTTTCAGACACTGCAGCCTTTGGAAAATCTTTATTGAATACAGATTTCGTACCAACAAAAAATAATTTAGTAATAGGATCAACACCACATACTACAGCGGGTTTACCATCCCATTTGGTCTGTATATATGACGTTCCTGAACACCCTAACATTTGTCGAAGTTCTTTAAGATCACCAACAATTCTCTTACAACCCTCAACTCCATAGTTAAGCATCTCATCCTCAAGATGTTCTAAATGTTTTAGCTTTTCTATGTTTGCCATTAGTATATCTTAACGAATAGAGATGACTTATCTAGTTGTGAACTAGCATACAAATAAAGAGATTGTACTATTTGATCTGCATGTTCAGAATTATCCCCCAATGCTTTCAAGAAACGCAATCCATTCAATTTACTATACCTCCACTCCTGTTCCTTTTGAGAAATCTCAAATGTATACTGATCTCTATCCTTGATAATAGAATCTCCCTTTTTAATATTCTGTGCGTCAAAATCTATTAAAAGATCAACAATCTCTTTTGTAATCTTATTAGCTTGTGAATGTTTTTTACCACATTCTGAATGGAAAGTTTGGTTTTTCCATGGGAAAGCATTTTTTCCTGTTATCTTATTAACTATGTTAGCAACTTGCTCACCTCCAACACGACCATGTGCTGCTGTTGCTCCCTTGAGTTCTATCTGCCACGATGCCTTCTTACCACCAAAGTTTCTACACTGGAATTTATCATAGAATCCAGAACTATAATACAAATAAAAGTCAATAGGATTTGCTCCTCTATTCTCAAAGAATAATTGATACCCACCTTGTTGATTTTTATTAATAAACTTTATAGATTTAGCAGCATCCTTCCTATCTTGTGATGATCCAGCATTAAGTATAGAAAAGTTAGCATTAGCACCAAGTTTCTTTAAAGAAATACCAACCAATGTTGCATCTGATATTTTATTTGTTGTGATTGTACCAGCAAGTTTTAAAATGTAATCATTTACATCATCAATAAACGGCTTGGAATCAAGATCAGATGTAAAACCATCAACTGACATCCACACATCAGCAGGATTCCACTTATCCTCGGAAACACCACCAATTTCACTCTTTACCCTATTATATGCTTTCGATAAACTTCCTTTAACAGTATTTTTACCATCAATATCCTTGCCACGATAGAATATAACATTACCAGTACCCTTCATCGTCACACGTTGATGAAGTTTATTTACTCCAGCACAATGAGATACGTGCCAAAGCATATCAGGAACCCCTACCCTATCCTTACTCTTATCAAGTCTACAATAATTAAATGCTTCATTCCAATGATCCTCACTAATACCTAGTTCAGGATCTAAATCTGCCTTAATAACATTATAACGTAGTGAAGCATACACAGCAAAAGTACATTCATTAATAGCAGTTTGTGCTGCACCACCACCAGACCCACCACTCTTTAGTGGTTTTACATATATACGAAATAATTTTTCAGTCTTACCTACTGTAACAGGAATATCAATTTGCCTGTCTGGAGTACCTTCACGAAAACTATACTTTGACTTACCCTGATTCCAATTACTTACAGTCTTATTTACTAAAGCATTCTTAATATTATTAACTGCTCTAGTTCTTTCTGCTTCTGGTACTTCTACCTTCAAACCAAGAACTATCTTCTTTCCACTCTTGGGATCTGCTACATTATTAATATTAAAAGATAGGTAGTTATATCCTTCACCAATAAGACAATCAGTTACATCGGTGGCTCTTCTAACCCAATTACCAGTTAATATACCCCACTCTGTTTGTTTATTGGCCATCAGACAAAAGAATACTTTCTCTTATTTAGATTACCATACCATGTTCTTCCCGCAATATCTTCTTATATGGTCCACCAGGATTAGCATCTCGTACTTCCTTGACCAATTTAATCTTCTCATATAAAGGATCAACCAATGGTTCACCTACGTTCTTGCGTGACTTCCATAATTGTCTCACAATAACTTCCAATTCGTTATCGTCAATCGATAGTTCCATGTGGCTCCATCTTTATAAACTGCTCATCTCTATTGTAATAGAGTTTATAGTTTTTTGTGATAACATAGTAACCAAGAATTTCATCACCATTACAGTGATACCCATACCCAGTCACCTGTTCTTTAATACCATCTATAGTCAATCCTTTAGCAGGATTACCAATATATGATTGGTATCTCTCATCTAAATTAATCATTTCATTTAATTACCTATCATTTACATGACGGCACTCACTAAAGTGTACATCAAATTCTCCACCTGGATAACGCTTCTTTAGTTTGTTAATATTGGTCTCAATAACCTCATCAAAGTCAACCTCTAAAGCCATACAAGCCTGGGCCACATACCACATAATATCACCCAACTCAATAATAAGATGCTCTCTATTATCATCGGTCCATGGTTTGCCTTGAAATACCATCTTCTTAATGATCTCAAGGAACTCACCACCTTCAGCATTAATCCCAACACCAGCAGTGGTAAGACGTTCAATATTGGCACCCTGTCTGTCAAGTTCACCAATACGGTCAGCAAAATCGACAAAATTGGTTGAAGCATCCGAAGTAACAGCGGATACAAATTCTTCATAACGCTTAAAATTTACAGTCATATCACAAAAGTACTAAATTTATCTTTACGGTTAAGTTTATCAACGTCATCTATATCGACGTTATCATATTGATCCTTCGCATCACTAGGTAGATCCGGATCATTCTCTATATTATACAACTTCATTCGGGATCTGTCAATACCTATAGTGAACCTCTTATAATATGTAGGATCATTATATCTATTTTTCAATTGCTTGACCATAATCTGTCCAGATTGTTCCAATTCTTCAGAACTAATCAACGCAAACATAAAATCAGCAGTAGCAGGAAGACCGAAGGACTCACTAGTATCCTCCAATCCAGGATCACTATTACCAAAACCAGAACGAGTAGTTTGAGTGGCAGATACAATCGGGAGATTGTGTTCAACAGCAAGTCCTCTTAATTCCTCAGCAATTGATTTAACAATAGTATAACTGTTAACTACAGATCCCTTATACCTCTGTGATGCACAAATATTAAGATAATCAACAAAGATAATATCAGGTTTAAAGTCTTTCTTTAACCTAAGATCCGACAGAAGTGACTTAAAATGACCAACATGAGCACTAGCAGTAGGATATTCTTTGATAATCAACTTACCTTCTGTCTTCCTACCAATCTCCTTCACCCTAGAAGTAAAGATTTGTTCAGGAATAGAAGCAATATCCTTAATATTTACATTCAATAAGTTAGCATCTATTCTTTCTGCAATCTTTTCCTCTGCCATCTCCAATGTGATGTAGATTACGTTCTTTCCTTGCTGTAAAGCACTAGCAGCCATGTGACACATGAAGAAAGACTTACCAACTCCAGTACCAGCAAGACATATATTAAGAGTTTTGTTAGATATTCCACCTTTGGTCACCAGATTAAATTTTTCTAGATCAAAAGGAATCTTAGTCTCTTTCTTATGATAATAATCATAGCGTAAATCTACATTATCAATATAATCATGACCAATATACTCATCAAAAGACACTGATAGAGCCTCTTGTAGGATGGTCGGTATGGAGTCTTTACTCAGTCTCTCGTCACTACCATCAGCAATCTTGATAGACTGCAATAGAGCGTTGTATACGGCACGTTCCTGACACCATTTCTCTGTAGTATCAAGTAACCATTCCCCATCTACTTCATCACAATTAAACTCCTTAACTTGAAGAACAGATGCCTTAAATACATCCTCATTCAAATCAGAACGTCCCTGTAAATTAACAATCAGAATCTCTTGCGTAGGAACTCTATCATATTCACCAGAAAATTTCTGAATCTCTTCAAAAATTACTCGATCAGATAATTCCTCAAAATATTCTGGTTTAAGGAAAGGTACTGCTTTACGATAATACTCTTCTGTACATAAAAGGTTCCGTAAAATTGTTACTTCAACCCTCTCCATACTTAAACTCCTTACTAGCAGTTTCGTCTAATGCTTGCAATACTTCATTAGAAAAATACTTTTCTGGGTCAGATAAAATCTGCTTGGCGTATATCTTTTTGCCATTGATTTCATATCGTCCTGCAACGTTTTTCCATAGTCCTGCAGTCTCACCAAGTTCCAACAAACCATAGTGACGCTCAAGACCACGATAATCAAAGAACAAACGAGTTTCAACTTTGGATCCTTCACGTGTTAAACGGGACTTTTTCGCCTCACATTTAATAATGTTTCCGACCAAATCGGTTCCTTCTTTTTCTTTTTTCTTTGAGAGGTATACAATCGTACTAGCAGAATACTTAAGGCCAGAACCCCCGCCCATTTCTTTAGTAGGAACATACGAGCCAATAACGTCATAGGTATGGTTGGTTACTATCATGGGAATATTTGCCTTACCTAATTTCAAGGTAAGAAGTCTAAAGCAAGACTTAACTAGTTGTGCTTTAGTCATGTCACGAACATTCTTTTCATTAGAGGCATCTTCTACCTCTTTATTAGTCGCTAACATGCCAAGTGAATCAAGAACAAACATGAGAGGTTTCCTCTCATCCTTTGAACTCTCTATATATTTATCAATGATCCTCACAGCTTGAGTTCTAAACTCTTCAATAGTATTAATAGGAAAGATTACTAACCGTTTTGAATCAATACCTCTCGTCTCAACCATTTCTTTTGAGATGGCAGATTCAGTTTCAAAATATACGACTCCAGCATCAGGATTAGTATCAAGAAAGGACTTAACAACAGAAAGACAGAAAAAAGTCTTACCTGTGCCGGTCTCACCAGCCAGGGCCGTGATCTTATTAGAAGGAATACCACCAAAAATACTGCCACTAACCAAAGCATTGAAAATATAACTCCCAGTATCAACAAAAGACTCTACATCACCTGCAGCAATACCATCAGAAGCAAGAGAAGCAAACTCATTCTTGCTATCTTTAATCACTTGTTTTAAAAAATCAGCCATATTAAAAAAATTGTAGTAATGACACTCGTGCGTCCGGTAACCAACCTATGCATTGTAGCACAGTTTTGAGTGGTTCGTAAAAGGACTTCTCGAATTGTACGTTGTAATCGACATATTTCTCAACACCAAACTCTTTAGGCAATTCACCAAAAAAACTAATAGCATTCTCATGAATTGGATTAGGTGTCTTTAAATACATGTATTTGATCTTCTCTCCCTCTTGAATTTTCTGATGTTTATGTTCAATCTTATACTTCTTGAGGTAATAATTATATAACAATGCACCCCTCACATGAATTGGTGTACCCTTACTGTAAATATCAGTAGGATCTTTATATTTTTCAAGTCCATTAACACCACGTGGAAATGCTATATCTGAATAATCTTGTTCCTTTGTTTCCTTTTTTACCTTAGTAATAAAGTTAGAAATATCCTCATTAGTACCATCAATAATGATCTCAAATGCATCAAGAAGTCTATCTCTAAAGTACTGTGGAACAGAAGATCGTTGTGTCTCCAATCCCATGATTTTCATCTTGGGTTTTTCGTACCTAACACCCTCACTGTCCCACACATTCAGAATGTATCTCTTCTTTGCAGTCCAGATACCCTTAGAAGAAATATTCTCTCGTGCCATGACCATCTTCTGCTCATAAGCATTTAAGTAGTCGGCCAATTCTTGGTAAGAACTTTCAATATACGGCTCAAATTCCAATTGACAGATCTTATCAAGGAACGCGACAACGCCTTGATCAGTTTTCTCTCTCCCTTCGTATACACGGTCAACCAAAGGACCGAGATTAAGATACATGGAATCAGTATCTGAAGCAATAACATAATCAACATCCTCCGTTTTAAGTACCCTGTTAAGATACTTATTCATCTTATTACCAATCCACCTAATAGATAACTGTCCTGATGTAGTAATTGCTTCTGCAATTTCCAAACGATAGTATCTAAAGTGTTCATTACCAATAGCACCATAAGCACTATTCAATTGGATCTTACGTGCCATCTGGATGTTATTACACCTGGCAATCTCCTTCTTTAATTCGACACTAGGAGTCTTCTCATAAGATTTCTTTGCTTCGATCATCTTCTTCTTATAGATGGTACGTTCTTCATAAATTTTCTCCATAAGTTTAGGAAGAAAACCCTGAAATGTAGTGTCATACATCGTGCCATTAGCACATAACGCAACACCATCTAAATTATCTAACTGTTCTTTCTTATAAAGTAACCGTTCAATCGATGCACTGGGGTGCTTTTTTGATAATAAGGTTTCTGGTGAAAGATTATACTGCATGATAAGATGGGGATACAGACTGTTAAGGTCAAAACTAACAACCCAATCATACTTTCCTGGAATCGGTTCCTTAACATAAGCACCTACATATTGCTGATCCTTATTACTCTCCTTTTTAGGAGGAATTACTATATTCTGACGTGCTAGATTAACATATATGATGTTATCCCACATTCTAATCTGTGAGTATACATCTTCAAAATTAATCTTGGCATCATATGCCATAGTAATAGCAAGTTCCAAAAGTTTCATCTTATCATCTAGTTTATCAACCAAACGAACGTCAATGATATTATACTCTACAAACTTTTGCCAATCATTATCATAGAATTCTTTGAATGTATCATATTCTGAGTGATCTAATTTCTTCTCACCCAGTTCAACAAAAGCAATGTGATCTAAGCGATAAGATTCCTGGTTCGTATACGTAAATTTCTTATACAATTCATAGTAATCAAGAGTCGCAATACCAGTAATATCATAAGCAATATACTTACGACCTTTGATAAAGATCTCACGAAAATAAACATTTTTCCATGGAGATATAATCTTTGATTCACTACCACCAAGCAACCGTTCGACCCTACGAATAATGTAAGGTATATCAAACAGTTGAACGTTCCATCCAGTGATTACATCAGGGTAATTAGAAGACCAATAATGAAGGAATGCCCGTAACATACCTTCCTCAGTCTGGAAGTGCATATAGTTTACATCCTTATGAGTATTCTCAAAAGAACGTGTACCAAATACAGATACCTTACCAGAATATGAATCCTTAATGCTAATCAGAAGAATCTCCTGGTCGGCACTACGAATATCAGGAAATCCATTCTCAGCACCAGTTTCAATATCAATAGTAAAAATACGAATCTGGTTTATATCAAACTTAACATCTTCATCAGGATATTCTTCAAAAATATACTGATTCACATACCTAGTCTGACCACAAATTTCAAAATCAGGAAGACCTTTATGATCTTCAATAAATTTCTTAGACTCCTTAATAGTACCCTGCTTCACAGCACGAACATTCTTACCATCCAATGTCTTCCACTTCCCTTTAGTGGGGGAAGGGAGGAACAAAGTAGGATTAAACTTTACCCTATCTTGGAATGATCTGCCATATTCATAACCACGAACCAGAATTGCATCACCTGCCTGCTCAACACTGGTATAGAACTTCATTTAACCATTATATAAATTTAAAATATCATCATCCGGTTCTGTTATCACAAAGATATCAGTTGATCTGACAGCAATATCCTCATCTTTTGAATAAGGAGGATATTGCTTCAATTCACCATCGATGATCTCACGAGGACATTTTAGCATACAATCTGGATCACCTAGTTCAACACCAGGAATTTCTTCAACTTCTGAAATGACCCATGAACCATCAAGTCGTAGTATTTTGATCATCTTCAGTTTCATTTACTAGAGGAGCAGTCTCTTCCATTGCTTGAGAGAAGTTATCCGGATCAACAGAAACATTCTCATCTACAGGAGGAAGATTCTCTTCCATGTGATCCAAATCTACACTACCATCAGGAAGTGTTGTGGTATCTGGATATCCAGGAATATGATCATCATGCTGTTCATCTTCACCACCAAATCCTTGACCAGAAGAGAATCCAGTATCAGCAGCAGGTGGTGGAACCTGAGTAACCTCACGAGCATTACCAGCAGCCTGTTCTGTGGCAACTGCTTGCTGAACTGTCTGCTCATATGCTTGAGCAAGTCCAGGATCAGGAGCACCTACTGCTGTAACAGAACTAAAAGGAACTTTAAACTGTGTATCAGAAGAATAAGGAACCCACTTACTAAAGCGAACCTGAACCTCCTGATTAACTACAGCAGCATCAGTACTCTCAACATTCAAATTATATGGGCGAATAAACATAAGGCACATGGGTTTACCATCCTCCTTATTCTCTTCACGAACCTCTTGCAGATCTGTAATCACACGTTCTCCCGACTGGAGAACGACAATTGCTATAGCCATTTAGTTACCTCAAACATTTGTATTATAACACACCTTATTTATTCTGTCAATAAGACCTTACTATCCTCATTTGAGGAGATCGTATTATTAATATCATAACTGATCCGACGCTGATGCTCCGGAACAATTTTCTCCAGTTTAACAGTAAGAAGACCATCTCGGAAGGTAACGTCACAAACTTTAACATCATCACCCAACTGCCATGAATTCTGGAAAGCACGTTTCGATAATCCATTGTGAAGATAATGAACCTCTCGTTTATCTTTCTCTTTAGATTTACTAGAAACCCGAAGAACATTAGTCTCTGTCGTCACTTCAATCTCATCCTTACCAAATCCTGCTAGAGCAATTTCTATTTCAAAATGATGATCATCAGATTTAATCAAATTGTATGGAGGATACGTGACATTATGAGCACTCATCGATTCTAATCGATTGAAAATATCATCCAATCCTACATTAAATGGGCTGTAAATATTAGCCCAATCCATCCCTGGTATTGTTTTCATTTAACTTCTCCTTTAAAAGCGAGTTTGTATTTTATAGACCCCGAAGGCATCCACCAATATTTATGGCACAAACTGCTTTTTTTAGGGTACGGTTACTCCTACTTATAAAAATTTGGCAAGAGGATTAAATTTTGCAATTCTCTTTTCTGCTATCGCACAATAAGTTTCACTCATATCAATACCAATATATTTTCTACCTAATTTATTTGATACAAATGTAGTAGTTCCAGCTCCATTAAAAGGATCAAGAACAACATCATCTTTGTAAGAAAACAATTTCAAACAACGTTCTACCAGTTCTTCTGGAAACATTGCTGGATGTCCATACTCTTTCATCTTTGTTTCTGGTGCTATTGACCAATGTCCATTAACATACTTGATGAACTCATCTTTAGTAATGTCAATATTCTCTTTATCTCCAGGATGTTTCAAAGTATCTTTACTATACACCTCAATAAATTCAAATGGATATGAAAGATAAGGACATGATGGTGACTTCCAACTACCCCAAGCAGTTAGTTTTCTAATATTATTTTTCAACCAAATGATCTCACCTCGCCAGATCATACCTTCAGAAATCATTCTTTCAGTAATTTTATGATGAGTAGGTGAGTATTGTTTATAATTTGGTTGAATATTAATAATTAACCTACCACCAGACTTTAGAACACGTTTACACTCAACAAATACTTCCATGATCTGATCAAAATATTCATCAGCATCACCAGCATCATCATGAGAATCATACTCCATACCATAATTGTATGGAGGTGAAGTCAAAACAATATCAACAAACTCATCATCCATTTCTTTCAGTGCAACGAGAGAATCTGAACAGATGATTTCATTCATAAATCTTAAGTACTCCTTTTTTTGTTTTAGTATAATAGATGATGCGATAAGGAATCTTTTCTTTACCAGCATTAATACTATTCTTATATTTTTTTTCTTTGATAGACACTGGTTCATCACCAATGAAACCATCAATACCTTTTGCTTCTTCCTCTACGTTAGCAAGACGATAGGATTTGCCATCAGCACATGATTTTAGCACGTCATTTTGAATTTGTAAACCAGAATGTGTCTTGTTAATAACAAGATCTTGAACCCATTCACGACAGTCTTCCTTTGTTGTCTTTTTGGCATTTTCGACAAGGTTTTGAAACATTACCCAAACTTTATCCGTTGCCGCATCAATCTTATCTTTACCATCATAATATTTTTCCCAATCCTCAACAGAATTCACATCCAATCCAAGACTATCAGCTTCTTTTCTAAACTGTTTAATCAGTTCGCTCATCTGACCCACATTCTTAGGTCGAGTTGCCTGCGAGTAACCGTTAACAAGGTTTAAGACAGATCCAATGTACTTGAGGGCCATACCATTTAATTTCGTATGAACCTATTATAAGGCAGATTGAAACTAAACAGTGATAGAGTGGACAGTTCCTCAGGTGTCCTTATACTTTCCTTATAGTGAAAGAACCATCTTCGTTATCAGTCCATTGTAAAGAGTCTCCTACTTCCCAACCAGTCTGTTTTAAAAGTTCTGGGGGGAAGGTAAGGACACCATCATCATCTACATCAAGATAGTAATATTGTATTTTGTTGTGTGGTATTATGGACATTATTTTTTTTAAGTATTCAGTTTTACTTTTAGATATCTATAGAATTCCTCACCATTATTATCAACCATACTATACCACCACCCTTCATCATCTTTCTTACGAATTTCTAATACTATCTCTGTTCCAGTTTTAGTTACGGTTGCCCATACACGCTGCCATCTATCATCT
>Ga0207989_1000369_pt1 | contig 25894 bp, 16 predicted proteins | sample ETNtaG_7_FD_185777 | JGI IMG/M metagenome (GOLD analysis project Ga0207989, IMG submission 185777) | Marine microbial and viral communities from oxygen minimum zone, Eastern Pacific Ocean - ETNP201406SV65 (SPAdes) (version 2) | ecosystem: Environmental > Aquatic > Marine > Oceanic ... | reverse complement strand
GATTTCACACCTGCTGGTGAACGTCTATTCAATCTCTACACCGATAACGATGCTCCATCTTTGTCAGTCAATGACCAAGGTCAATCAATCTTCAATGTCAATGGGCTGACTAAGAGCGACCCATCGACCATACCCATTTCTCGTATTGAGTGCTTCGAATATTCCGTCTTCATCTTCGATTCAGAACATCCCGGCCCTGATTTTCTTCCCGATTCGACCCCTTATCTTCTGAAGTGGGTGTATTACGACCCTGAGACAAAGGATTTCTGGTCTGAAGCCAAGGAGACTTCTTCCCAACCAAAAGTGTTCAGTGAATCGCTCAAAGAGTTTGGAATCACAACGAATTCGTACAAGTTTGAATCAAAGGCAGAAGGGGGCAGTTGCATCGATCTTTGGCCACTTAACCGTCCAGTTCCGTCAACTGTGACAGATGTACAGATTCGTATGTGGATCGAAGGTGAGGATTCCGCCGGGAATGAACTTGCAGGTGGCGGAAGTTATCAGACCCCACTCATAGAAATGTTCGTCGAATCACTCGAGGCCCGATTTGAGATCATCCTTGGTTCGGTTCCAGCGATTGAAGGAGGTGAAACGAATACTGTCTCTGTCGATGAGAGTTTCAGCGTCTACTTCCAATTCAATAACATTGGAACAGTCTCTGGTGCCTTTGATTACACGTTGTATCTGGTTGATGAGGATGAACTCATTCCTATCATTTCGAGCACATCCCCTGAACTAGCACCCGATGCTTCCGATTATGGTGCCTTCTCAATTCTTGTACCTGGTCAACCGCTGGAACGCTCGCAGTTGAGATTACGTCTTGTCGATGGTAACACGGGTGAGAAGATGTGGGAATCTCAAAATCCCTTCAATATCGTTCCCAAGGCTGCTACCTCTAGCCTTGGTCTTGGCAGCGTCGAAGAAGCAGGGAATGTAATTGTGCTCTTGATTGTTGTAGCGAGCAGCATTGTTCTGCTTCTGGTTATTGTTATCGTTGTACTACTCAGAGGGCGCTCACCTGATTACGATGAAGAGGATGTGATCGATGATTCGGTGTTCGCTATGCCCAGATATACTACTGAATCTCAGGGGGGAACCTATGGGACTGGAGATGCGTATGCACAGGCCGAGCAATATGCTCAACAGCAGTATGGCTACGATCAGGGGTATGCCCAGCAGGATTGGCAGCAACAACAGCAGCAACAACAGCAGCAACAACAGCAGCAACAACAGCAGCAACAGCAGCAACAGCAGCAGCAGCAACAACAGAATTGGCAGCAACAGCAACAACAGCCACAGCAAGGTTACGCCCCACCCCAGCAGGGTTACGGGCAGCAAGGTGGCCAGAATCAGGGCTGGTATCAGCAGGATGAGCAGTACTGATGCCCCTTCACAAACGTCCATCTGTCGATGTGGACCTTGGTGACTCTATGCTTCATTCATGGATGGACCCAGAGGGTGGCATAATCGACCTGTTACCATATCTTCCATCTATTGAAGTTGAGATGCCCACCACTCGACGTGTCTGGTCCTCTCTTGCCATATTGGATGACCCAAGCGTTCTCGATGCTTGGCACGAAGAGGCAAAAATCGAATCACGTTCACGTGGTGCGAATACCGCCGCGTTGATCGCATCAGGTGGTCCTCTAGGTTGGTATCTCGACCACCTCACTCGAATCGATGATGTCAATTCGGGTCGATTCCCCGATCCATTGCCCTATGGCCTATGGAATCGGATGCAACGTTCGCCACGTTTTCTCATTGAGCCTTCAGATGATGCGTGGGACGAATGGATTCTCGCCAAGGCCGATCACATGGTTCGGTTCAGGAATCTTCTCACCAATGTAGGTGCCCATCGTCGTTACAAGAAACGGGTCAAGGCTCATATCAAGGCCGAGAATATGCCCGGTGAAGGTAGCCTACAACAAGCGCATGCCGCCCTCATGGCGTGGTGGGAGTCAGTCATTCAGAGGATGGGCGAGGCCCTATCACGACAGCGTGATGAACGCTTCGCGGCGCGGTTACGCGGAAGTCTCTCTTGGTTGAGGTCGGATGGCGATGATGGTTTGGAACCTCGTCTTCTCGTACCCGTTGTAGCTCCTTGGACCGATGATATCCTATCTGCATTGGAACAGCATCCGAAACCCGAAAAGATGGAACCATTCTCTGCGGATGAAGAAGGGGGGGTCAGCAATGGTTGAGATTCAAATTTCGGGGCAACTGTTTCGTTTTACTCCCACCCCGCCCCTGATCCTCCCTGTTGCCGTCCAGTTACTGGGTATTGAGCCGACGGGCGGTTTTGTTGTGCATCCTGATGCTCGTATGGGTCTGACTTTGATCATCGATGATATTGGACGAATCCTTGTGCATGGGGCGAGGAAGTATGATGTGGCTCGAGCTGCCGCTTCTTCTTTTCTGCTTGGTCTGGGGCGGTCTGACGCTAACCTCATCTCGGAGCATGGTCCTGTAACTGGATGGTTCGACCTCGGTGGACAGATAGATCAAGAAGTGATTCTCAAGATATTACGCGATGATGCAGAACTCGATTTGCGTCTAGATGCAGTGCGAGTCGAGGACGAAAAAACGGGTGTTGAAGCCATCGTCTGGTCGAATGGACGAGTCATTGTGCCATCGGCATCAACGAGCATGACATTCTCTATCTTTGCTCGGCGCTTGAGCCGAGATCTTGGGTCTCATGTGACAAGCCCAACTTCTTCTGGTGGATGAGGTGTGGTCGGGTCCTATTCTCGATAATCACTTCCATCTGCGAAAGGATGGACGCTGTGTCGATGCGGCCCGTGATTTTGAGCGAGCCGGGGGGACAGACCTCATTCTTGTGCATGTTCCTAGTTTCACCAATCCCCCAAGGAACGAAGCCGAAATCAATGAGGCCTACGACCAGACTCTTGATATCGCTGAGAATGTACGGAAAGAAACCGATATCGGCGTAAGGGTTCTATTGGGTCCCCACCCTGCAATCATTCCTCACTTGGCTTCCCTTTTGGAGGATGATTTAGGGGTCAATTCACTGGTCAAAGCGTGCGATATCCACTATCGTTCCGTGGAGATTGCTGCTGAGCGTTTCGAGGAGGGTGGATGCGTCGGTATCGGTGAGATTGGGCGACCTCATTGGGCCGTTGAGGCCGATGTCCGCGAGGCCTGTGAAGAGGCGTTTGTACAAGCTTTGGGCATTGCTAAGGAGGTTGGGGCAACCGTTCAACTTCATGTTGAGACTGGCTTTGAAGAGGTCTATGCAGATCTTGAACCACTCGTCAGTCGGCATGGACCGCCAATTGATCAGGTCGTCAGGCATCATGCACCTGCATTGCTTGGCGAGCAAACGCACGGTCTTGTTCCCAGTATCATTCTTGGTAGTGGCGATATTCCTACTTTGGTAGAACAGATCGAGACCTATCCTTCAGCTCCATTCCTGCTTGAGACTGATTACATGGATGACCCGCGTCGACCAGGTGCAGTTCTTGGTCCAAAAACAGTGCCTCGACGGACAAAGGCCTTGGCTGAGTTAGGGGTTGATGACGAGATTCTGTGGGCCACTCATTGTGGCCTTCCCGATAGATTGTACGGACCGGCAGATGAGCGTCCCTGAGAGCGTCACTGTAATGTTGCATGAGTGTGCGTGAGTTCTTTGTGAATCAGCGCTGGGCGCTCGTCGTCATGGTAACGATGTTCGGTTTGTTGTTCCCTGTATCGGCACAACAACCAGATCAGCCGGGACTTTTTCCTACAGCAGAGGTTGACTGTTCACAGGAGTCCTTGACCCTTACCGATCGTTCTGCGCAGACTCTGTACTGTACGATCACAAATCCGAATGCGTACACAGTTGAGGTCGAGATCACGCATACTGTGGATGGTGAGGCAGGACAGGCTGAAGATTTTGGGATTACGGCAAATGAGAACATCACTTTGGAAGCTAATGCGGAAGTGGATCACCCTATCCGATTCAACCCAGATTATGGTAGTGGAATCAGTGGCGATTCGTATGATTACAAGATTGAGGTAGCGGTCACCGATTTCGTCCTATTGAGTGATCAACTGGTTATTCCAAATCCATCACAACAGAAAACTGAAGACGATGTGACCATCACCGTGCCTCTTGATTCTGATTTCAGTGTCGGTGTCTTTCCTTCTACAAATTCTGCTGGCTGGCAGAAGAGTACGCCAGGTGATGCTGTGGATGCCGTTCTGGCGGAAGCGCGCCACGCTCCCCCCAGAGCCGCAACGATTCATGTTGGAGCTGTTTCTGAGGCCCCCCATTTTGGTATCGAGACGATTGTTCCTTCGGGTGGATACGATGAATCATCAGTCGGATACATCGCTCTGGTCATCGAGAATCAGGCGATTGATGATGATACCATCAGTGTTGAAGTGAACACGAATGAACTCGAGAGCACCGTGAAGTCCAAGAGTGGTGAATTAAGGTCTATCCTTCACCGCGTCAACTTAGATTTTCAGCAAACTGTTGGAGACCCGATTATTGCAAGTTCAATGACTGCCTCATTGCAGGCAGGAGACCCTCCTCAGCAGGCCAGCAGTCTCTTGGTCATCGTTATAATTCTTGAATTGGAGAGTGCTACCAATGAGGATGTCGCCTCCTCCATCTCGATAGTGGTGCAGAGTGTCAATGGTGGTTCTCAGAGTGCGGTGACCCTTGGAGCCGATGTCATGGTTCATGCGCCTGAGGACGAAGGTGGGCTGAAAATCTCGGGTGGGTTAGGTGGTGGTTCATTGCCCCTCAGTGTCATCCTCGGTTCCACTGCAGCAGCGATTCTTCTTCTGATAGTGATTGTTACCGTTGCCCGCCGTCCAAGAAAACTCGCATCCAAGCATCGTTCAGAGAGTACTTCGGTAGACGACGACGCGTTCGATTTCAGCGATTTGGATGATTTGGATGATTTGGATGACTTGGATTTTGATGATCTAGATGGGGATGAAGTAGATTCTTTTTCTACTGATACAATTGAAATCAGCACCGAATTCGATGATCTTGAGGAAGAACTCGGACTGTGAGAATTCCCTTTGTTTGAGAGATGGTTGCCACGAACAAGGGCAACCGTCATACCTTGCCGCTCATGAGTCCCATGAACAGGGGCGGGAACATGCTTGGCCTAGGTGGAAAAACTGCACTGGTCTTTGGAGTGGCATCCGACGATTCCATCGCTTGGGCTATCTGTAAGCGGCTCGCCGATGCGGGTTGTGACATCCATCTTGGTTTTCAGAAACGATTCATGTCACGAATCTTTCAGTTGCGTGATCAACTTGATGCCATCCAAGGCACTTATCCAATGGATGTTGCACAAGAGGAAACGACGGCCGAATTCTTTTCTTCCTGGCAGGCTGACAGACCAGGTGAGAAAGCAGATGTTCTGATTCATGCCATTGGTTGGGCTCCAAGGAGTACGTACGAACGTCCCCTTCTCTTCGTGGATAATGAGTCGCTCAATGCAGGGATGACTGTTTCTGCTCACTCCCTTCAAAGAGTATTGAAACATGCACTGCCTCATCTTAATCCGAATTCTTCCACCATCACCTTGACCTATGCAGCCTCGACTCGCTATGTTCCTAACTACGCCTCGATGTCGATTAACAAAGCAGCCTTGGAAGCATGGGTGAGGGAATTGGCAGCACGTCTTGGGCCGGATGGTCATAGGGTGAATGCAATCAGTGCAGGCCCCATCAAGACACTGGCAGCCGGAGGAGTTCCTGGCTTCGACTCCATTCTTTCTCATGTCGAGAAGAGTGCCCCTCTTCGTCGTAATGTGACTCAAGATGATGTAGCTGGAGCTGCGGCATGGTTGGCGAGTTCCCTCTCGTCAGGTGTCACATCCCAGATTATTCACGTCGATGCAGGTTACTCTTCGATTATGGTGCCAGAGAGCGCCATGGATCCGGAGGACCGGTGATGTGGTGGTTATGAATGACCATGAACAAGGGCCATTCGAGCCGATAGCGATTGTTGGTCGGTCATGCATCCTGCCAGATGCTCCAGATATCGGAGCCTTTTGGGAGAGTCTTATCTCCGGTAGAGTCAGCATTAGCGAACTTCCAGAAAATCGCTGGTCAGTTGATGATTTTTGGTTTGAAGCTGGGCCTGGTACAGTTCCCGAAGGAAAGACCTATGCTAAGATAGGTGGCTTTGTTGAAGGTTTTGAGTTTGATTGGCGCCGCTATCGGATTCCACCTAACAGCCTGTCTCAGATTGATCCGTGCCAATTGTGGGCAGTGGCAGTGAGTGCAGCCGCCTTGGAAGATGCAGGTTATCTTGTCGATGGTGGGCATGAACTTCCCTCTTCACGCACCGGTGTGATTTTCGCTAACGCGCTCGGCGGAGAGAACCGAAATACCTCGAATATCCGAATATGGGCTGATTCATTCGCTCGACTTGCGGTTGAACATGGACTTCCTGAGGAGGCGAGTGATGCTTTCATCGAATCGATCACAGAAGGAACACCACGTGTTGACGAGAATACAATGCCGGGTGAACTGGCCAATGTCGTCGCTGGGCGTGTCGCTAACCTCCTAGACCTCAATGGGCCTAATTACACTACAGATGCTGCCTGTGCAACCACAATGGCAGCCCTCTTGGATGCGTCACACATGCTTCATGCAAGACAAGTCGATGTCATGGTCTGTGGAGCCTCGGATCGAACCATGGATCCCGGCACATTCGCCAAATTCTCGGCGATTGGTGCTCTTTCAGCAACTCATAGTCGCCCCTTTGATGCGTCGGCAGATGGCTTTGTGATGGGCGAAGGCGCAGGTGCCCTTGTCCTCAAGCGCCTTGAAGATGCAATTAGTGCGGGCGATACCATCCACGGGGTCATTCGTGGTATTGGTGCATCATCCGATGGCCGTGGCAAGGGCATCACGGCCCCGAGCGAACTTGGACAGTCTAGAGCCATCAATCGTGCCCTCCATCAAGCAGGATGGACCGCCGATATGATTGACCACGTCGAAGCCCATGGTACCTCAACCAAAGTAGGAGATGCTACCGAACTTTCTGTGCTCGCGAATATCCATGCCGGCCGGGCGATTCCTGTAGGTGTCGGTTCAATAAAATCACAGATCGGACATCTCAAATCTGCAGCTGGCATGGCCGGCCTTCTGAAAATTCTGCTTTGTATGGAGCATGATACAATCACTCCTTCTGCAGGTTTTGAGGACCCAAATCCAACTGTGGATTGGAATGATCTACCTTTGGAGATTGTAACGACTCCCAAGGAGTGGTCACCACTTGGAGAAGATTCTCTACTTCGAGCTCAGATTTCTTCGTTTGGTTTTGGTGGTACTAACTGGGTGGTCTTGGTCGAGAGTTTTGATGCAGCCCATCATTCGCCCATCGCTCAACAATGGGTCGCTGCTCGAGATGCAAGTACACGCGTTCTTTTGGGCGATTCAGTGACTTCACTTCCGGATGTTGCAAGCATCCTTGATTCTACTGCCACTCCCTCTTTATCTCATGATGCGCTCAAGGAGATAGAAGGTGGCCTTCTCCTTTTATCGGCTGATGATCCCTCATCTCTTTCTTCACTTCTTGGTACCGTCACAAAGGATTTGCTTGATCCTTCCAAAGGGCCAACATTTGATGATGACCCATGTGGGCGAAGGTTGAGTCAGGCGCTGACCGAATCCTCCCACTCTTTTGGTATCGATGGAATCAGGTTAGCGTTGGTTGCAACTTCGTGGGCCGAGTTTGAGAAGAAATCAGAGTTAGCACAATCCCGGTTGTCAAAATCTGCTATGTGGCCTATGCTGGCAGCTCAGGGAATCATCATCTCAATTGATTCACCACTAGTTGAGGGCCTAGTCGCTCACATGTACCCAGGTCAGGGCAGTCAATGGGTTGGTATGACCAGACAACTCAGTTCGCGTTTTCAATCAGCAGCAGATGTTTGGATTCGGGCAGATAAGACGATGGTTGATATCCTCGGGGGTGTGACGTTGTCTGAATTTGTACTCCGGTCTAAATTATCCAAAGAGGAACTAGATGAAGCTGAGGAGTTGCTCAAACGTACTGAATATACACAGCCAGCGATGCTCACCGCTGACCTTGCCATAGATGCCGTACTCGGAGACTATGGACAGATTCCAGATATGGTCGCAGGTCACAGCCTTGGCGAGTATGCTGCTCTGATGCGGTCAAGTATTCTCACGATGCATGATGCGCTGCGAGCAGCTGCCGCTCGCGGTACTGAGATGGGTTCGATTGATGTGCCAGATGCTGGGTTGATGGCATCTGTCACTGCACCCTATGATTCCGTGCTTGAGGTGATCGAAAGTCTCGATGGATATGTCATTGCAGCCAATGAGAACAGTCCCGTCATGACAGTGATTGCAGGTGAAACCGAATCAGTCAAACAGGCGGTTGCCGAATTCACGAAACGCGGTGCTCCATGCATCATTCTGCAAACGAGCCATGCATTCCACTCACGTATTGTTGCCCCTGCCTCTGCTCCTCTTCACAGGTTCCTCGATGACCTTGAAATGGGACTTCCTGAACTGCCGATAACGGCGAACTTTGATGGCGAATTCTATCCGAGGGAAGGTGAAGGCCGTGCTCAGGAACATATCCTTCCCCAACTAGCTCCCCAGATGGCTTCTCCAGTCAAATGGACCACGCAGATTCAAAGAATGTACGAGAGTGGTGCACGCCTCTTCGTCGAGGTAGGGCCAAAAAGGGCCCTAACGACCTTTGCGGGTCAAATTCTCGAAGGCAGCCCCCACCTTGCAGTCATGACAAATCATCCTAAACAGGGGGATTTGGCTTCACTTCTGGCGGCTATTGGGACTTTGGCAGTGGCGGGGCGTCCGATTCATCTGCCTTCAGGAGATAGCGAGATTCACACTGAGGCTTTCCGAGCAGGACCCCTCGAAGCGCATGAGGATGGGCTAGAGGCCCCTTCTAATCCCGTTCTTTCAAAGGTCGGTGCGATGACAACCGTATCTGACAGGAAGAATAATTCTTCTGAAACATGGGTGAGAAGTGTTCTTGCTGGAATAAGCGGCTATCCCACGAATCAGATAGCAGGTGCCATCAGTCTTACGACAGATCTTGGGCTTACCGATACACTGGCAGCCTCTGCTATCGAACAAATTAGCCGCGCTCCAACAAATTCAGAGGTTTCAGTCACGATTTCATCGACAGTTGCAGATCTGTTCGCTTGGGTGAAGTCAGCCCCTTCTGGTTGGTCCATTCAGAGTGCAGTTCAGGTTCCTGCAACTCCTACATCAGTCCCTCAAATTTCTGTTCCTAGCCCCTCCCGTTACCAATCTTCCATTGTCATCACTGGTGTTGGCATAGGTCTACCTGGACGTGAGCAGGTGTTCGATGATGATGGCATAGATGCGATCTTATCTGGGACGAATATGATTGAACCTATTCCTGATGATATCAAACAGGTTCTGCTCGATAAGAGAATTCAGCGTCTTGTCAAATCCGAGGATGGAACCGGCAGGTTTGAGCCTGCCGAGACATTTGAGGATATCCCGCAATTGGCAGGTCAACTCAAACACTTCGATCTCACTGATTGGGGTGTTGATCCAAAGTACATCAAAGCCCTTGACACAACGACTGAATTAGCTATTGCAGGTGCGTACGAGGCCCTTGAGGATGCAGGTCTGCCTCTATTCCCTATCGAACAAGAAAGCCGTTCAGGGAAGAGAACGGTGAGAGGTTGGAATCTGCATGAGAGCATCCGCGATCGTACTGGCGTGATCTTTGCGTCCTGCTTCCCAGGATTCAATCAGACCATCGACAAGGTGGCCGATGGTGGTGCAAGTGGAGATGGCCATTTCGATCGATTATATCTCTTTCAAGTATTGACCATGGGTCACTCTCAGGTTGCTCAGATTCTCGGTGCTCGTGGGCCGAATATGCACACCAACAACGCATGTGCTTCAGGAGCATCTGCATTTGCTGTTGCTGAAGATTGGTTATCCACTGGGCGCTGTGACCGCGTGATTATCACTACTGCCGACAACGTGACCTCATCAACCGCACTACCGTGGATTGGCTCCGGCTTTGCGGCAAGTGGAGCAGCCTCAACATCTTCAGTGGTTGAAGAGGCTGCTTTGCCATTTGATGCCCGCCGTAGTGGCCTCATCTTGGGAGCTGGTGCAGCATCCTTTGTTCTTGAACGGGCATCTGATGCTGCTGCACGGGGTGTTGAGCCTTACGTCGAACTTTTGGGTGCTGAGATTGCTAACAGTGCCTTTCATGGGACTCGCCTAGATGTGGATCATGTCTCTGAACTTGTGGCTAATTTCACTAGAAAGATGGCCACTAGGGTGAATTCAACCCCTCATGCGATTGCCCCTCGAACCTTGTTCATGTCTCATGAGACGTATACCCCCAAGAGGGGAGGTTCTGCTGATGCAGAAATTCGGGCATTGAGAGAAGCCTTTGGGCCAGCAGCGAATCAGGTGCTGATCGGGAACACCAAGGGGTACACAGGCCATCCTCAAGGCCCTGAATTAGAGGGTGTAGTAGCGGTACGCGGCCTTGTTGAGGGGCGAATCCCCGCCATTGCGAACTTCAGGGATCCGGATCCAGACCTTGGTGACCTCAATCTGTCAAGAGGTGAATCAGTTGAACTGGACTTTGCTCTGCGCTTTGCAGCAGGATTCGGGAGCCAGATCGCGATGACTTTCATGCGTAAGATTGCAGATGGTCTCGATAGAATCGATCCGATTCGCCATCGAGCCTGGCTTGAACAGGTCACGGGCACCAGTGACCTTCACTTACGCCGTTTCAAGCGCCGACTGGTGGCTTGGGTCGATGCAGATGAAAATCTCATCGATGAGGTCGAGGGCACTCATTGGCCTCCCGAGGAACGATTGCGAACGGTGGAAACCACTCCTGCTTCTTCATCACCAGTTCATGAATCAGTTGTGGCAGTACCTGCTTCGAATCTTTCAGCGACAGCCTCCCCGTCAGTGAAATCAGAAGTAACTCCACATAGTACTCCAATGCCTCTTCCAGCACCCTCCTCTTCAGGTTCCGAGATTCATGAAGTGCTGCTCGAGGTTGTTGTCGAGGCGACGGGATATCCAGCAGAATTCATTGAATTCGATCAGGATCTCGAAGGCGAGTTAGGCATTGACACAGTGAAGCAGGCCGAGATCATGGCCGAAGTGCGAGCACGTCTTTCCCTACCTGTTGATGAATCATTTTCTCTTGCTGATCATCCTACACTGGACCATTTGGTTTCCTACGCATCTAACATCCTTGGGATCACATCAGTCCCTGCATCTGTTTCTGAATCACCCTCTGTAGCCGAAGAATTCTCCGAGGCATCTGTTGTCGAAGTGGCGGAAGATGCACCTGAGGCAGTTGTACCGATTCCTTCTCTTGGTAGTGCAGTGGACGATATTCGGGAGGTTCTCCTTGAGGTGGTTGTCGAAGCGACGGGATATCCAGCAGAATTCATTGAATTCGATCAGGATCTCGAAGGCGAGTTAGGCATTGACACTGTGAAGCAGGCCGAGATCATGGCCGAGGTACGGTCTCGTCTATCCTTACCCATTGATGAATCATTCAGCCTTGCAGAACACCCGACTCTTGGACACATGGTAGGCTATGCTGCACAGTTACTAGGCCGTATTGGAGATGATGATGAGGATGTGTCGCCATCAGAATCTACATCGATACCTGAACCCCTCCCCGTGCCCGAAATTCCACCCGATTCAAATTTAGAATCTCTGAAAGTTGCAGAAGCATCAGATTTTGAATCGTTAATGGGACACTGGGCTGTTGAGACCGAGCCCATACCCCTTGGTCGTGGTTCAGTCGAACTTCCTGAGGAGGGGACAGTGATTGTTACCGATGACCCATTCGGGCTGACGCCTGTTCTTTCCGAACGTTTCGAAGCTTCGGGATTGAATGTCGTTCATCTCTATCTTGATGCTACTGCTCAATCACTTCGTGACGAGTCAGAACGAGATCGCAGTATCTTCCGTCTTGACCCAGCAGATGAGGGTCAGTGGAATACACTGAGTTCTGAGATGGAAGCACATCCGTCCGTTGTTGGCATTGTCCATGCAGCTCCATTGCATCTTGTAGGCATGCCTTGGCCTGGAAGAGGAGATTCATCTGATCATCGAAACAAGATTTTGATGGCGGGAGTACGTCTGCTCAATGCACACAGGGATATGGCCACTCGTCAAGGTGCCTTTGTTGTAAATATCGGTACCATTGATGGTAAGCATGGCGCGGAGACCGAACAGAGCGTGCACCCCCTGATGGCTTCATCCGCTGGTCTATTCGGGTCATGGTTGAGAGAGCATCCCGAAGTCAATGGTCATGTTATCGATGCTCATCCTTCAACTCTTCTTGACCCCGGTCGTCTTGGTCGAGTCTTGGTTGATCTGATGCGACGCGAGGATCTGCCTGTTGAGGTAGGAATCACTGAGGATCATTCACTCGTTCGTTCCGTTCTTGTCCCGATTCAGTTGCTTGGTCAACGCACGTGGGACCTTGAGGATGGTGATATCGTGCTGATCAGCGGTGGAGGTTCCGGTGTTACCGCAGCTTCAGCGATTGGGCTCGCGAAGGCATTGAAAGGTAATCATCTCACTTTCGCTCTTCTTGGTCGAACTCCTTTGGATGATGAAGTAGCATCGTGGGTTGATGAGGAAGAGGATGAAATCGAAGCCCGTCGCGTCTCCCTTCGCCAGCAACTCATCGATGATTCCGATTCCGGTAAGGTGACTATTGTGGAGTGGAATGAGGCGTGGCGCCCGTTTGCCCGTAGCTTCGATATCCATCGTACTCTGACAGACCTTCGGTCGTATGGCCATGATGCGGTATACGGGTCAGTTGATGTGACAGATGCTGAAGCGGTTACTGATTTTGTCGAAAATCAAATCACTGGGAAGAATGCAGTGAAGGCAATCATACATGGTGCAGGAATAGAGGAGAGCAGACTCTTGCACGAAAAATCACACGTCACCTTTGACAATGTGGTTCGGATTAAATTGGATGGTCTTGCCTCTCTAATCTCTGCAGCACCATCGGCGACTCGCATCGTCTGCTTCTCTTCTGTGGCTGGAAGGATGTTCAATGCCGGGCAGACCGATTACAGTGCGGCGAATAGAGCGCTTGACCAAGCCATGGAGAATCTTTCCTCTGACGGTGGCCTTTCTTTGGCTTGGACAGGATGGCGCGGTGCTGGGATGGCAACCAGGGGCTCGATTGAGCGAGTCTTTGAGGAGGCAGGTCTTGAGATGCTTGATCTTGATGCAGGTGTCGAACTATTTGTTCACGCCTTCCGTTCAGGGGCCAGTGGCCGTCTTGCTATCTGTGGTCGTCTTGGAATGATGGATCAAGATGTCGCCATTCGCCGGCATGGCATTCCACCCTTGCCTCGAGCCCACATGATTTCACGCATGATTGATAGAACACCGGAGCGAATGTCGGGGGAGGTTCTGCTTGATACGGGAGTGCATCAATATCTCTCTGATCATGCTATTGATGGTCAGCCAGTGATGCCTGGCGTCTTTGCCATTGAATCTATGGCTCAAATGGCGACTTGTGTTCTTACTACAGATGCGGTGACCTCGGTAGAGGATGCTGAATTCGGTCTGGCGATCAAACTGATCAATGCAACGAAACCGATTGAGGTGAGTGCCACTCCTATTGCAGATGATGCAGCAATGACGACCATCGAATCGCGTCTGGTTTCCAAATCGGGTGCGGTAATGGATAAGCCAATCTCACATCATAAGGGCTTGATTCGTAGTGTTCCGATTGATCAAGATGCCGTGCAACGTATCGTTGAAGCGGTTGGAACCGAGCAGGTTGGAGATTCAGCAGAGGGCGGGATTCCTTTCTACTCAGAAGGTCTGATGTTCCACGGACCATCTTTCCAAGTGGTTGGCCGAGTTCTTTGTTCAACGTCATCTCGCTTGTCTCTTGAGATGACTCGTCGTGCAGATCGCCCCTCTCCCTTTGCAGAGCAGGTCAGTGAACGCCCAATGTTGACTCAACCATTTACTCTTGAAGCAATCTTCCAAGGTGCAGGTCTTCTTTCAATGGCTCATGATGGTTGGTCTTGCCTTCCAGTTGGAGTTGAACGTGCTTGGATCTGTCATGCCCAACCCACTGAATCGTCCCCCCTGATTGTGCATGTTCTTCGTACTGCTATCGAAGAGCATGATGTGTTACATGACGCGATTGCAGTTGACGCTGGCGGACGCGTGGTCTATGCCGCTGAAGGAGTTAGATTGCGTCATTTCACCGAATTGCCGAACCGGTTGGCGCTCTGATGGTGGACCTTTGTGGCTTTGCCGTGGAGGAGTGTTCTCCCCCTCTTGCCTTTAGCAGAGACCCTACTTTCCGTTGCTTGATCGGGAGATGTGACGTTGTTCCCGAGAATCTTGTAGAGGGAATGCTTGACCATACCTTTGTTGAGGCGGCTGAAGTCAACCGATTCCGCGTGCTTCGTCGTCGTGCAGAGCATGTCACTGGCCGACATCTCCTTCTGCGAGTTTTACAGCAATGGCTGCCAGATCCTTTGCCTTTTCTCAGTATCAGAAGAGATGACCACCGAGCCCCTCATCTCGTTGGCTGGACAGATGATAACCCACCTTTCATCAGCATCAGTCATACAAACGGGATCGCTCTTGTTGCAGTATGCACCTCTCCGGTTGGCATTGATGCTGAGCCAAGGCATGCAGTACGCCATTCTGGATTGAAGCATGAGATCATGGCTCAGGCTGAGGTCGAGGTTCTGGGTCACTCAGCAGATGAACCTGAAATCATCAATCGTGTCTGGACTGCAAAAGAAGCGATTCAGAAAGCCTGTGGTCTTGGGATGAGACTTGTCCCTGCTATGATCCCTCTTGTGAATGATCTTGGTACCGACCCATTCAGTAAAGTGGTTCAAATTCAGAATCCTGCTCTCACTGCACATGTGATAAATTGGGAGGATTACCGTTCCAATGGTTCTCTCATAGTCGCTGTCGCTTTGATTGAGCCGAATCCGATATAGCGATGTGTCGGGTGGCCAGCAGCAGCAGGCGTGGTGAAGGGGTTATCATCTGAGGTTTCCAACCTCATGTCCCGGGTTCAAATCCCGGCGCCTGCATCGAATTTACTCATCTGGTTTGAAGAGACTAGTTTCTAGCGTTGCGACAGGGTGATGGAGTGTCTCGGCTCAGGTGCACTGATGGTGGATAGAGAAACACCACTTCCTTGGCTCAATCAAGCGGCCGAGCTTAAGGGCGGTGATGATGTGATTTTTTCTTGGCTCTCTCGCTATCGCTCTGCCGTCGCAGCAGGTGTAGATGCAGTGAATGGAACCGTAGGTGCTCTCCTCGATGATTCTGGCGAGTTATTCATTCATGAATCAGTCCTATCGGCCATTTACCGCCAATCTGCAGTAGATACTTCTGCTTATGCACCTCTACGGGGTTTGCCTGCATTCAGGGAACTTGCCATCGACCTTGCTATTGGTCAGCACAGAGGTGGTTTGGTCCATCTTCATCCGCGGGCATTCGTTACACCAGGAGGATGCGGAGCCTTGTATCTCTCGGCAGCTAATCTTGCCACCCCAGGAGATGCAGTCCTGCTGCGTGAATGTCATTGGGGCCCATACCGAACCATCCTTGACGAGAATGGTCTGCGTATTGCGACTTGGCCGCTTATTGGATCTTCAGCGTCAGAGGGCCGCTTCGTTGACAGCGAATATCTATCCTCTTCGTTGGCCTCTCTTGCCCGCGATCAAGAATCTGTGCTCATGTGGCTCAATGATCCTGCACACAACCCGACTGGCCTTTCACTACAGTCTCACGACCGCCGAACACTGTTTGATTCAGTGGTGGGTGCAGCTTTGAATCACCCTAGTGTTGGTTTTACTCTCCTGATCGATGCCGCTTATGCTCGCTATTCCGGTGAACCATGCGGTTGGGCAGGTACGTTTGGTAGTGCAGAGAATTGGCCTACCAATCTTCTCGTCGCAGTTGCAGTCTCGTGCTCCAAATCACATACCATCTACGGGATGAGATTGGGGGCACTTGTTACCTTTCATCCGGAACCCGAGATACATGAAAAGTTGGAAACCGTCTGGTTACACACAGGTCGAGGTACGTGGTCAGGTACACCTCGTCTTCCGCAGTCTGCCCTCATCGACCTGCATGCCTCAGTTCTTGAGGAAGAATGGCTCGCTTCGGTGGTGAAGGCGAAGGAACTCCTCGACCGTCGCCGAGCCCTTTTGATCGATCAATGTCGCGCTTCAGGAGTTGCCCTCTTTCCGAGCCACGATGGTTACTTTGCGTGGTACCCGTGTGATAATCCTGAGGCAGTGGCAGCAGAAGTTGCAGAGAATTCCGTGTTTCTCGTACCACTTGACAAAGGCGTCAGAATAGGTCTTTGTGCTATACCTGAAGCGAGCATCCCCCGAGTTGCATTTGCTCTTTCTCGGGCGACTGGTCAAAACGAATGAATTCACAGTTCAATGGCCATGTGAATCGGCGAGGGTTCAAACGTCTCATTCATTGCCCACAGACATGTCCAGCAACAGTCACGGGACTGAGCAGGCATCGGAAAAGGGATTGATGGATCCAGATGGTGATGATGGAACAACCGTTCTTGGACGCCAGATTTGGCGCGTTATTCCATATGCTACTCGCTATCCCGGTCGTTTAGTCACAGGTTTTCTTTCCAATGCTTGTGCACGTGCTTCAGATCTTCTTCCTTTCGTTGCAATCGGCTGGGCCGTGGATTATTACACAGGTGATAAACTCGTAGGAGTCCAACTAGTACGTGACTTTGTGACATTGACAAGCGATCCAGCAATCGGCTATGGACTCTTGATATTCCTCTCATTTTGTATGCTCGCCATCTTCCAAGGCATTTCGGAATATTCGTGGCAGACACTCGGTTACAAGATTCAGCATGACCTGCGAATGGATGCGACTCGTTCTTTGATTGCCATGGAAGTCTCATACTACGATATGCGTCAAACAGGACAGATCATGTCTGTGCTTTCCAGTGATGTCAATCAACTCGAAGATGTCGTCTCAGATTCATCAACTTCAATCATCCGCATCTTCGTAACATTTGGCTTCGCTTTTGCGATTATGATGATGATGTCATGGAAATTAGCAGTTGTTGTCTTCGGTCCGATTTTATTCATCGTCCCACTTGTCTATTGGTTTACGACACGTGTTCAAGGTCGTTATCGAAAGCAGAGAGAATCGACAGGTGGCATCGTTTCGGTCCTTGAGAATCTTATATCTGGAATTTCAGTTGTTCAAGCATATAACGCACAATCTTGGGAGGCCGAGAGAGTTGACAATGAATCAGCAGCCTATCGTGAACAGGCCATTGGTGCAAGTCGTGATCGCAATCGCTTCATTCCAGGCATATATGTTGTTTCAGGTCTTGCTTTTGGCTTACTAGTTACTGCAGGTGGATGGCTTGCCCGTAGCGGAGAGATTACGTTTGGTGAACTTGTTACTTTTCTTCTCATTTCGACACGGATGACCATGCCCATGTTCATCTTCGGAATGCTCGTCAATCAACTTCAGAGAGGCGAGGCAGCAGCCCGACGCGTGTTTGCAGCAGTTGATTTGGAGCCAACTATCATCGACCAGCCCGATGCCGAGCCGTTAGGTGGAGCTATCCGGAGCATCCAGTTCAAAGATGTCCATTTCACGTATCCTGGAACTTCTATGAAAGTGCTCTCAGGAATCACATTCAGTGTTGAGGCAGGTCAGTTCTTAGGGGTCATGGGACATACTGGTGCTGGAAAAACAACCATCTTGAAACTCTTGATGCGCTATTACACACCTGATAAAGGTGAGATTCTGATTAATAATACTCCTCTCGGTTCCCTCTCTCTTGATTCAGTGCGAGAGGAAATCGGCTTTGTTGGTCAGGAACCGTTCCTCTTCCATGGCTCTGTTCGTGAGAATGTTCTTTACAATCAAGAGGCTGATAAATCAGCCATCACGCGGGCTCTCGAGATGGCGGGAGCACTGGAATTCGTACAGAAGTTCGAAGAGGGTATGGATACGATGGTCGGTGATAGGGGGACGAAACTCTCAGGAGGTCAACGAGCTCGTATCAGTCTTGCCCGTGCTCTGCTCAAATCCCCGAGTCTCCTTGTTCTTGATGAGGCCAGCAGTGCTCTTGATGCTGAGACCGAGCGCCGCATCCAAGAGAACCTGCTGGCGAGTGGTGATGAAAGAGCCACGATTGCTGTCGCCCATCGATTGTCAACAATTCGAAATGCTGATGAGATATTGGCAATGGTTGATGGGGCGGTTGTTGAGCGAGGGAAACATGACGGCTTGATTGCTACTGAGGGCGTATATGCAAGTCAGTGGCTCATTCAAACCGGCGATATGACGAGTATGAATAATGAATGAATCCTCTATCCTTGGCCATGCTCCATTTCTTTTCATAGCGGTTCATCTTACCTATGAGGTCATTCGTCAGTGAGATTGATTTTCTGCCGAAGAAATCATACCCACGTCACTTGAACAAGGGGCGGGGGAGTGGCTGGCCATGCGGGCAAGACCGGGGCGTGGACTCATGACGGGTCTGGATGCCAGAAGTCTCATTTCTCAGCGCATCGCCCGCCCAATCACTCTTTTTCTGACTCTCTATGTCGGTGTTGCAGTCACTATCTGGGTAATTGAGAGTGGCTTAGAAGGTTCGAAGATCACTACTATTCAAGATGCTCTTTGGTGGTCTCTGGTCACACTTTCTACGGTTGGCTATGGTGACACACACCCGGTAAGTGGTTGGGGTCGCCTCTTAGCGAGCGGCTACATTTTAGCCACCGTCGTGTTCATCGCGGTTGTCCTGACCAATATCCAGGACGCGATGCGGGAATATTCCATTCTGAGGGAACAGGGTATGACTGGAAATAGTATGGAAGACCACGTCATTGTTTGTGGGTGGAGTAATATCTCACGCGTCTGTGTTCCTGAATTGATTGCTTCTGGACGTGCGGTCTCTGTCGTCTGTGAGGAGGAGGATATGATTCAGAAAGTTCGCCAATCAGTTGAACATCTGGAGGGCACCCTATTCGTGACCCATGGTGATATGACCACAGGGAATGTCATGAAGCGAGCCAATCTGCCGGCCGCACAAACAGTGATCATAGCCTCTGAGGATGACACAATCAACCTGATCACGAGTCTGAACATACACAATGAACATCCAGATATGCGCGTCATCGTCTATGTTCGGCAGCCTGAGATGCGTCGTACCTTCGATGCTTCGGGAGTGACCTATGTTGCTTCACCATTCGAACTAGGGGGGCGCTTAGTTGCGTCTGCAGCCTTCGAGCCCGAAGTTGCTCTTCTTCTCGATGATGTTTCCAGCAGCATTTCTGGCCATGACATCCAGCAATTTACAGTCGGTGATGGTTCGACAGCAGAAGGGATGACCATTGAGGCTCTGCGAGTCGATCTGCTCACTAATGGCGGCCCTCTTCTCATTGCTATTGGTGTGCCCAATAATGGTGGTTGGGATATTGTTCCAAATCCATCGCAGCAGCATAAGATCACAAAAGGCACGATTCTTATGGTATTGGGGCATCATGATGAGTGCAGAATCTTGACTGAGATGCTGGGGCTTATTCAAGGAAGATGATCGCTTTATTCATCACGAGTTCGATCATCAATCTGCTTTCCGATTCCAGCCGCTCCCCCATGTCGATGAACATGTCGCTTTCCCTTCTGTACTCCAGCACCATATCCATAATGGGCAACGAATGCGAATAGAGGTGCTGCAAGAACGGTGCTGAGTGTCCGTCGAGGACTGTTCCCAAGTGCAGAACCCGTCCAACACAGGGCAACATACAATCCAATCATCGCTAAGCATGAGATGAAAAGAGTGTGAGCAGCCATGGTTGAGGTCATGAAATGAGCCGCATCGGTGATGATCAGGGTGAGTGACAATAGCATCACCCCAAGGAGAGTATGAGTCAGGGTCGGGAACCATGCGATCAGATGGTGAGTGGGAGTTCTTACGTCCGGTCGACGTTCTCCTAGTATCCACCTCACTTTTCCGTAATTCATCATCTGCTTGTAGAAAGGTCGTGTTGTGCGCCGTCTGTGACCAACAGTGATGGTGGGATCAAACCAGAGTTGATGTCCCGCATCACGTAATCGTGCATCCAATTCTACGTCTTCGGCCCCGATGGATCCGGTTGCGAATCCTCCGACATCTATCAGAGCTGTGAGCCGATACGATGCATTCACTCCAGGATTGTGTTCGACCTGTGTCAATTCGCCTGCTGGAACCACTCCATAACGTGTGCCGCTTGTAATCCATCGTGCCCCAATCACGACATCTGCACAACGCGCTGACCATGGATCATCTCTGGGTGCCCAATTCTGCCCCCCTACTCCGGCCACATCATCTCGGCCGTACCACTTGAGATGTGAGGAGATCCAATCTTTGGGTAACAAAGCATCATCATCTGTGAATAGAATGACTACGTCATCTTCAGGGTGGGCAGAATGAATCTTCTGAATCCCGGAATTGCATGCATCTGCTCTGGTTCGACTGTCGTCAAGGGTCCACAGAACCTCAAAATCCTCGCATACTTGCTTTGTGTCGTCGGTTGAATGGGAATCAATGACCCATATTTCCACTTCACCATCCCAATCCTGCTTATTGAGAGTGGTCAATGCTTCTCTCAACATCGCTGCCGCGTTGATTGTTGGGATGCAGACACACGCAATTCGGGACGTGAGAGTCATGTACACTTGCACCTCAGTAGGTGCCATGGTCCTGTCGTGGGGCTAACAGAAAGAGCCCAGTACCTGCTTCGTCAGCGAAGACGAATTCAACCTTCAATGGCGCCTCGGTCGAGATCGAGAAGATTAGATCATTAGGTAGGGTTTCCAACTGCCTCGACATCCCGTTGAGGTAACCAACTGTGTAGGTTGAGCGTTGCATACCGTCGTCACACTCTATCTTCTCAACCTCGTCACTAGAGTATGTTACCTCCATGCGGTCTTCGTTTCCACGGTTGCCTAAAAACGAGATCTCATTCTCTTTGACCGTGATCTCAACATTGTCAGATACGAGGGAGACGGCTTTCATGGCATGGGCCAATTGTTTGCCGTTCAGGGCGACCGTTGCGCTGGATGGAATTTTTGGAATTTGTGGATTTGGGATATTGTTCTCGTTCACTGGCGTTGTCTTGCGCAGAAGGCTGCCAACAGCCATATTGAACAGGCCGACTGCTGGGTCGTGGGTTAAGGTGACCATCGATTCGTCATACCCGCTGAGTGAACTTACCTCCTTCAAGTGTTCCAGCCGCACTCCAATAGTGATGGGTTCCTCTACCTCAAAAGCCTCGAACGCTTCTTGGTCAATAACGATGTGAGCCATCGCAGCGACTGATGCATCAACTGACGAAATCGTCAACCTTTCTTCATCGAATTTGAGTAGAACTTCGTCCACAATATTGCGGAGGACATCCACTACGAATCTGAGCAGTTCCGGCTCTGCGATGACCTTCACGAGCAATCCCTTCGGGGGGTGTTGAGTGTACGGCTCATAATGTTCTTGGTCAGTATTCTCGCCACTTGTGGCTGCACTCAGCACAAGTGCATATTCGTGTCTCTGGTTCATCTGAAGCCCGAGTTTGCCTGAGTTCAACAAAAACCTCCATCTTTTCGCACCTCGGACAGATATGATCATCCTTCGTTAGAACGCCAAGTACAGGACCCGCTTCAACAGTCTCAAATTCACGGCGCTTTGCTTTGGTGGTTGACGATATTGAGGCAACCTTTGGGTCAGCAGGCCCTTCATAGGCACAATCTGGATTGCTGCACTCTAGAATCTGATTCTTTCCTATGAAGGCTAACGAACTACATATTGGACAGAACAATCGACCACCGCTCCCATGCGTACTGCCCGGCGGTTGGGTACTGGCATATTAATCTCGTCGGTCATGGTGGCGGCGCTCTGATAATCAGATGCCCTTTAGCGCGACCGTGACCGTCGTTGTTGGGTGGACCTGGTGCGGAGCAGCACTCCTTTCAGAGAATCAAGTGGCCGAGTGCTCAGTCCCACCTGATTTGGAACAATCAGAGGTCGTTGACCGATTGGAGCGGCTTGTTTTGGGAAATCCACCCGCTGAGGCCGCCTCGTTGGCCATTCAGCACGGTATTGAGATTGAACGCGTGCCCCGCCCGCCCTTCGAGATCGGCATCGAGGTGCCAGCGTCGTGGGCGAAAATGCGGGACGCCGCGGCACTTACCATCGTTGATGCCTCATTGCGAGCCTCCGCCCTTGAACCCGATCGCTCGCTTGAACACCGTCTTGCTGCTTACGATGAGATGCATGAATCCCTTGAGGTCTTGAGACATCGTCTTGTTGAGTGGATAGGGTCTCTGTTGCCCGCTCTGGATGTGCAGATGGACCGAGGTCGCATCATTGCAGCGGTACGAGCTGAAGGAGATCTTGGGGCTATCGCAGAATCCCTTGATCTAGAATCTGGAGATGCCCCAGATGCTGAAGTAGCCATTGATGGCATCAAGTCCCTTTCCGAAATGATCGGAGGGATGGAGGTGACATCAGCATCGATTCTTGATGAGGTTCGCTCTCTTGCCAAAGAACGAGCCCCGAGTCTATCCAATGTGATTGGTCCAGTATTATCTGCTCGGTTGATTGTTGCAGCCCATGGCTTGGACCGCCTGTCACGTCTCTCTAGCGGGGCAATCCAGATGCTTGGTGCTGAACGTTCCTTCTTCCTCGCACTTGAACATGGCAGACCCACACCAAAGCATGGTTCCATTCTGTTCAGTCATCCTTGGGTACACGCTTCTCCTAAGGCTGTCCGTGGTCGAGTGGCGCGCATGCTTGCAGGCCGTCTTTCAATAGCAGCTCGTCTCGATGCCTTTGGAGGAACTCCATGGGGTGATGCCGATGTGGCGATGATCAGTTCGAAGGTTGATGCAATTCGCATAGCGGGGGGTCGTTCATAATGAGTCGTCATCAGAGGTCAGTGGTTGAACATCCCCGATTGGCGATGATGCGAGGCCGGCCGTGGACTATGAAAGCAGAAGGCAGTGGTTCGATGATTTTTGAGACGACTCGCAGACTGCGCACAGGTATTCATCGAGCATGGGACCCTCGTCGGTCTAAACTTGCAGCAGGTCTCATCACCACTCAAGGTGAGGTGGAGTGGTTGCCCAATCATACTTCCACGGTTCTCTATCTTGGAGCTGGGCATGGTCGGACAGTCTCCCATCTTCACGATTTGATGCAGAATGGTGATGATTCAGGACGTATCATCGCCATCGACATCTCAGCTCGCTGTCTGAGAGACCTGCGGCAGATGGCTGCAACCCGCCAAGGTATTTTACCAATCTTAGGAGATGTGCGTGAGTCGAGGTGGATGGCGATGGCTCTTGATGAACCTGCGACTCACCTCGTGCAGGACGTATCCACTTCAGGTCAAGCCGACATTTTTGCACGTTCGACTCGCTTTCTTCAGATAGGAGGTTGGGCTTTGCTCTCTTTGAAACTGGCCTCTGAACGTGGTGGTAAGACAACGACTGATGCTGTGAACGCCGCCCTTGCCACGCTGAGTGAACATGGGCTTGATGTTCTCGATGTCCTTGATTTGGCTCCCCATCAACGTGAACATCGTCTCTTCGTTGCTCAGAAGGTCTCGTAATATGCCCGAGCTTCCAGAGGTGGAAACAGTTCGTCGTGCCCTTGCCTCACGATTGGAAGGTGCGACCATTACCGCAGTGGATGTCCGTCGATCAGATCTCAGATGGACGATTCCTCATATACTTCCTGAACGACTCAGTGGATGTACTCTCATTGAGTTCGACCGCCTTGGAAAGCATCTGCTGTTCAACCTTGACTCAGGTGATACTTGGATGGTTCATCTTGGTATGAGTGGGCGCTTCTCCTTGTATGGGCGCGACGATGTGGATGTCGGAGGTGGCCGACATGACCACGTCCAGATTAATCTGGAAGATGGTCGACGTCTTGTCTACACAGACCCCCGAAGATTTGGGAGTATGGATATCATCGCTACCACTGATGTGATGTCCCACAGGAATCTCTCGACGCTTGGCCCCGATCCTACCAAATCTGGCTTTGATGTGAATACTTTGGCAGTCAGTCTTCAGGGGCGGCGTATTGCGGCAAAGTCTGCTTTGCTCGATCAACGAATCATTGCCGGAGTGGGAAATATCTACGCCTGTGAAGCCCTTCATTTGGCAGGAATCTCGCCGAGGCGAAAGGTGAGTACACTGGTGAGAAAGGACGGTGCACCTACCGGACGCCTGGAATCATTGCTCTCTTCTGTGTCTGCCATCCTTGAGAGAGCTATCGATGTTGGTGGTTCGACATTGCGTGATTTTGCTTCCCTTGATGGACAAGAGGGCCTCTTCCCGATTGAATTCAGAGTTTATGATCGCGAAGGGGAGTCATGTTCTACTCCAGGTTGTAATGGTCGAGTGCAGAGGATTGTACAACATGGTCGCAGCACATTCTGGTGCTCGGGGTGTCAACGATGAGTGAATCTAGTTTGATGACGTCAGGAACTGAGCGCCTTTTGATCTTGAATGCCCTAATTCCAAAAGTCGAACGTATTGCGTCACAGGCTCTTGATCAACGAAGTAGAGGATTAGATGTGTGGAAGAAATCAGATGGTTCCATAGTCACCAATGTGGATATTGTGGTCGAACGAGCGCTTCGAACCATCCTTGCAGAATTAGACCCTCATGGCTCGATCTTCGGCGAAGAAGAGGGTTGGGGTGGTGATTCTCCTAGCGAGATGGCATGGGTGATAGATCCCATAGATGGTACGAGGATGTTCGCCGAGGAGCGACCAGGATGTTCGATATCCGTTGGATTCTGGTCTTCTGAAGGAGCAGTGGCTGGCGTCGTTCATGATTTGGCACGTGGAGTAACCTATGCTGGTGATGCTGCCAGTAAGCTCTGGTTATGTCCGTCTCAGGTGTCCATGCCGGGTGCAGAAATCCACGGTATCTGGGATCTTGAGAGGGATGTTCAACATGATGCGGAGCGATGGATTCTATCCGGTCTTGACATTGGACATGAGCCCGATGGATGCGTGCTCGAGATGGCCGCGGTCGCCCATGGTGCAAAAGCCGGTTACGTCTTTGCTACAATGGGTTGGGCGCCTTTCCCTTGGGATTTAGCAGCAGGTGCAGCTCTGCTGAGAGCATCAGGTGGTGTCCTACTGTGGACGGATGCCCCCGAAGGCGCCATTATTCTCCAGTCCGAACCCATTGCGACTTTGGAACGTTACGCTGCCGCTGGAGCAAGTGGTAGTGCCTCTCTCATTGCCATTGGACCACACTTTCACCAAGAAGTGTTGAGCGGATCTGGAGTTATTCATTCATCATCTGAACAGATGGAATGAGGTTCAGGAGTCATATCAAGTCTGGTTCGCGTGAGGAGGATGCCGTTTGCCTCTAAGTCATGTGTTTTCTTCAATTCCAAGATTATCACATCATGGCCCATCATGTTGATGTGACCATGACCCATCAGCGTTCCGTGAGAGGTGAAGGCCGTGGCGCAGATATGGCTATTCGTAGATGGGTTGAGACAGATACAGGCCATCGAATTCCTAATCACAAGATGAAGTGCTGCAATCTGCATGGTCATCGATACAGGTGGGAGGTCGAGGTTCGCGGTGAAACCGTGACTGAATCAGGTGTATCTGAAGAAGGCATGGTCATTGATTTCTCTGACATCAGTCGTATTCTCAAAGAACACGTCCATGATATCATTGACCATGCATTCGTAGTTTGGGAAGGTGATGAGAAAACCTTGCGAGCGTTGGATGCGATGGGGCCCGACCATCATACCGTTATTGTCCCATTTATTCCGACAGCCGAGAATCTTGCACGTTGG
>Ga0207989_1000351_pt1 | contig 26216 bp, 24 predicted proteins | sample ETNtaG_7_FD_185777 | JGI IMG/M metagenome (GOLD analysis project Ga0207989, IMG submission 185777) | Marine microbial and viral communities from oxygen minimum zone, Eastern Pacific Ocean - ETNP201406SV65 (SPAdes) (version 2) | ecosystem: Environmental > Aquatic > Marine > Oceanic ... | reverse complement strand
GAGTATATCAATGGGCTGATCTTTGTATTTTTGGGCTAACTGAAAAATTTCCGTATGATTGGTAACATCCAATTGTTCAATCATAATGTTGTTGTTCTGAGTTGCCATTGCCTGCAATTCATTTGCCTCATCTGGTTTCCTAGCCGTTGCGATAATATTCCAATTGTTATCTGAGAACTGTTGAACAAATTCCAATCCAATATTTCTATTAGATCCTGTAATGAGTACCGTGGGCTGCTTGTTATCAAACGCTTGGATGCGCAGGCTACTCAAGCAGATGATTGAGATAAATATCGCAGAAATTAAATTAAAAGTTTTTTTATGTTGGTTTTTCATCGTGTCGAATGGGAGGAAAATTTTCTGGGTCATATTCTTCAAGAGCTGCGAGCCTTACATTCTGGAATAATCTTTCTTCATTATAGATGCTCTCTTCCGTAACACCAGCAAGCTTCTCCCAATCTTCTGGTGTGAAAACTTTTTCTTCAAGATCAATGGTTGAGTGACGGTTGGATGCCAACATATTTAAGAATACATCTAAGAAAGCATTGGATTCTTTTTTGAAATCATTAACTTCATAAAGACCGGATTTGATCAGTTTTTCTTTTGCAGTATTTAGTTTTTTGATCGCCTCTTCCATAGCATTCAACCCGATGTTCAATTTTTCTAACTTGTCCATATATTCCTTGTTGTCTTTTTCCACATGAGGTATTAGAAGATCATGCAAAATATGATCTTGGGTAATTAATCTGTTGAGGGCACAATCTAGGTAGTCACAACAGGCAACATAAAAATTTATTAAGCCCGGATCAACGCCCTCTTTTTCAAGACCTTTGGTGAAGGCTCTTCTTACTTGCGATAGGTGGGTCCTCTCTTTTTGCACGTGGGCCTGAAAATCTTTTTTTCCCTGTTCCATTTTTTCTTCCTGCTTCACTAAAATTATAAGTCACATACCAGCATTTTATTATCATCTATGGATCCCATAAATAAGCGGCCATTCCAAATTGCTCCAACACTGGCGGTTGAAAAATCATCACCTTCACTCATGAATAATTCATCAATTTTACTATCACCAAGACCCTGATAATTGATTCTAACTACCTGTGAAGGGGAGGGTTTAATCTCTCCTTTTTGCAAAGCAACAAAATGTTGTATCAAGGCTAGGATTTTTGGAATATTGGCGACAACCAATGAGCCATTTTCGGAAACATTAATATTATCAGGAGAGCCGTTTAATTTGATTCTTTCAGCTAACTTGAGTTTCCCATTTTCTGGGTTGATCTTAAAGACGGCAATCCTTTTTGCACCTGTCTCGGATGCAAAAACCAGGCGGGCATCTCTGGAGATGTTTATTCCTGAGACTTGCGATAAGTTTTGGGCTGCAATCGTTGTTGAATTTCCATCGAAGTAGGCAATATTTGCCATCGGTCGACCCAGATTCTCCTGAATCGAATCCCACCTAGTTTCACCCCCTTTGTCATTGCCAACATAGAATTTTTTTGGTGCCACCAACAGAACATCATTGGGGCTTTTAAAAAGCGGATCAGAGACGGTCTCAGTGTATTTAAATACTCCCAATCTTGTTTCTGAAAAAAGATCTATATTCTCAGGTTCTTTCCCTCTAGTTTGTGGATGATTGATGACAGCAAGATGCCTCTTGCCTTTATCATCAATATGAAGACTTATCCCATGCGGTCTTAAGTGATCGGGTTGTTGGGTCAGAGCAGCGGTGATTTTAAAAGGTGTTTTTTTCAAATCAATTTTTACTATGCTACCTTGAACTTTTTCCCCCTTAATCAGTGACACTCTGTCTTGCAAAGAGAGATAAGCCAATCCTCTTTCATAGTCAATTTCTATATCCTCAGCACTGCCACTCATCGGAAAGCTTTCACAGGTTTCGGGAGTATTAACAACGATTGTCTTAAATGCACCCATTCTGGATAGAATCATTAGTAGAAATAAAGCAATGATGGCAAAAATAATTAAGATAATTTTCAATATTTTTTTAAGCATTTACTGTAAGACTCAGTTCTTTTTTTACAAATGTTTTCTACCTTTCCTGTTATTCTAATATCTATTTTGTAAACGTCTATGATTATGAATGATTCGACAGAAACCTCAAAGACCAATATTGATGCCATGGGCTTAAAATTTGGTCCCATACTTTTGATGCCAGATATTGAGAGGCGGCATTTATTTACATTATTTTTTGGTGCTTTTTTTGGCATAGCTAGCATGTCTTTTGTCAACGTGATCGGCCCTCTTATGTTTAGTATTTTAGATGTTCCTCAGGATGAAACGGGTGGGCTTGCAGGAACACTTACTGCTGTTCAAGAAATAGTTGTTATTTTAGTAATAGGCGCTTTTGGTGCTTTGTCTGACAAAACTGGAAGACGATTGGTTTATTCTATGGGTTTCTTTTTATTGGGTGTGGGTTATTTTCTCTACCCATTGGCTAGCAATACCACTGAGTTGATTATTTTTAGGGTCTTTGTTGCTCTTGGTTGCGCTGCTAATACAGTGATGTTACCTACGGTGGCTAACGATTATGTACATGAAAGCACCAGAGGTAAATTGATTGCCACCACATCCATACTCAATGGTTTGGGCTTAGTGTTGATTATTGGCACTTTTAGGAAATTGCCTGGTAATTTTGGTGACATGGGGTTTGACAATATTTTGTCTGGTCAATATACAGCTTGGGTTGCCACAGTGATGTGTTTAATTGTCTCGTGCGTTTTGTTTTTTAATCTGAAGAAAGGGTCTCCGGCTCAAGTGTCAAAAAAAGAACCTTATTTGGCTACCCTAAAAGTAGCTTTCCAAGCAGCCAGAAACCCGAGAGTTGCTCTGGCCTATGCTGCTGGCGTTGTTTCTAGAGGTGATCTATCCGTAGTCAGTACCTTCTTTTCATTATGGTTATTTAATGAGGCGACTACCCAAGGATTGAGTCAAGGTGATGCCTTCAAGATGGCAACAGGCTTCTACGTGACAGTCCAAGCCTTTGCTATTCCAGGAGCTGTATTAATTAATTTCTTTATAGATAAAGTTGACAGGGTTGCGGCTTTAGCAATAGCTATGTTTATAGCTGCTGTTGGTTATTTATATTTAGGCTTTATTGAAAACCCTTTGACCAGCCAAATGTATTTTGGTGCCGCTTTACTTGGATTAGGAGAAATCTTTGCCAACATATCAGCTATCTCTCTTATTGGCAGTGTCGCACCAGTCAAGGGAAGGGGTGCGGTGATTGGCGGATTTAGTTTTTTTGGAGCCGTAGGCATCCTCACGGTTGCCATTGTTGGAGGTTACTTGTTTGACAATGTCAGTCCAACCGCACCATTTACCATGGTAGGGTTTGCAAATATTTGTCTTTTGACTATTGCTTTATTATTGTTATTCTTTGAGCGTAAGAAGCAACAGTTATGAATGAGGTATTAGAATGAAACGTAGAGATTTTTTCAAAAACTTTGGAACATTGGGAGCTTTGGGTGCCGGCTCAGCTGCACTGGGTCTGTTTGGACAACAAGCAAAAGCTGACCTACCATCTGCCTATGGAAAAGCTGCAGGATCGGCATTAAAAGGACCCTATTTGGATCTAAGTACCGGAGTGGGGAATAAATATGCTTATTCCAGACTCAATGGTGATTTGGATGAGAGTAAGCAGAAATATGGTTGGTTCAAAGGCTATATTATGGCAATAAGACCCCATCAACCCATACTGGATGTTCTTGGCATCGAAGGTTTTGGTGTTTCAAGATTAGAGCAACAAGAAGACGGCTCATTTGCCAAGATACTTAGAGAGGTAGGCTTGTATACAGACCTCAGATCTGGGGAAGTCCTTGAGGAATGGCACAACCCTCTTACAAACGAGGATGTAAAGGTGGTTCATATTGCTAATGATCCTTTCAACTATGTCATCGAGGATTATTTTCCTGCCCCCCCTAAGTTTGGAGATCTAAACAAGGAGGAGCCACCAAAAATTCCATTTATTTTGCCTTGGCAACAGCGTGGAGATCGCTTGGACTTGGAAATTCATGTCAATATTTTTTATCCCAATGCCTTGAATCCCAAAAAATGGGTGAGAGAATCATCCGGTCCGATGGTTCAGGCTTCAGAAATTTTCTTATATCACGTTGATACGGATAAAATGCAAGATCCTAATCTGACAACGCTACCGTTTAACGGAAGTTGGAACAGAATTACACCTTGGCTTCCATGGATGCTCATGGGACAAACACCAGGCCATATGCTTTATGTTGCTTTTATGGGATCTGGTGAAGATCTTGAGGAAGTTCATAGCCGACAAGTCCTAGATTATGTTGAAAAACATTTTCCAAAGTATTTTACCGCACCGGAGACTTATGATCCTAAAACACCAAGCTTATCAAGTTTGGAGGTGTATTCTTTAGAACAAGAGCCCCACCCGTAAGATCTTTAAGAGAGTAGTTATCATTTTATTGATCAAGTGATCAGTTATATTGAAAATCAGCCTGATTTTTCATAGGATAGGACACTTACTTAATATTATGAGGCGCTTCACTTATAAAGGATTGAACTCGAGTCCATGGTTGGTTCGCACGATAGTGAGCCAATTTGATAAGATGATTTTATGCACTACTTAAGAGGGTAATAACCTGGCAACACTAAAAGTGGTTAAGGCAAAAGAAAAAAAACGTAGACTATCGCCTACTGTTCGAGAACAACAGATTGTGGATGAAGCTATCCAATTTTTTGCCGAAGTTGGATTTGCAGGTAGGACGAGGGAGTTAGCAAAGAGAATTGGCATCACTCAGCCTCTTCTTTACCGTTATTTCCCAACTAAAGAAGATCTGATTGATAGAGTTTTTGACGAAGTATTTGTTAGGCCTCTTGATCAAGATTGGGCGAAGAAAATCCTTGATCGATCCATTCCATTGGATGAAAGGTTGAGGGATTTTTACATCGATTACGCAGAAACCGTACATCGTTATGAATGGATCAGGATCTATATGTTTTCCGGACTAATGGGGAATCCATACAACAGACGCTACATCAGAATGATCGAAGATGTTTTTCTGAAACCAATATGTATTGAAATCAGAGATTACTGTAATTTAACCAGCGTTGAATCCATGCCTATTGGAGACATGGAACTTGAGCAAGCCTGGATACTTCATGGTGGCCTCTTTTATTATGCAGTACGAAAAAATATTTATCACAGTCGGGTAAGCAATGATTATGTCAAGATTGTTGTCACAGCAATTGAGGTTTTACTCAAAGGCATCAAGGCTACTTATAAAGAAGGAAATAACAATGATTGAGGATGTAAGCAAGATAGATGATGCAACTGAACACCCTAAGATTGGAATTTTAGGCTTTCTTATCTTATTAGTCTTTGCTTGAATTTCTTTGCTATCAGGTCTGAGAAAAGGATTGGGTTCCAATCAATTTTCTTTGTTAAAGAATTTTAAAGAGTCTGGGTTGGCTAATGCATTGATGTTTTCTATTCTCCTCCCTTCAATAGCTGCTTTTACAGAAAGCTCAGCTATTTTTCCACTCAGAGTTCTTGGAATATCCGGCACAGCAATAATTTTATTAGGCACATGACGAGGACTGGCATTTATTTTTAAATGTTGCTTTATTCTTTCTTTGAGCTCACTTGTTAGTGTGTATCCTTCTTTTAAAACAATAAATAAGGTAATCAAGGTGTCCTGGTTATCGGTTTCACTGATGGCAACAGACTCTAATATCTCAGGCATCTTTTCAACTTGCCTGTAAATTTCTGCAGTGCCTATTCTTACTCCTCCTGGGTTCAGGGTAGCATCCGACCTCCCATGGATGATCAGCCCATTGTTTTCTGTCAACTCTGCATAATCACCATGTGTCCATATGTTTTCAAATTTTTCAAAGTAGCTTTTCTTGTATTGTTGTTTATTTGAATCATTGAAGAACCCAATTGGCATTGAAGGAAATGGTTTGGTGCAGACTAATTCGCCTTTTTTCCCCACTTTTGATTTTTTTCCATTCTTATCAAAAACTTCCACGGACATACCTAAACCAAGGGATTGAATCTCTCCTGAATAAATGGGTAAATTTGTATTCCCCAATGCGAAACACGAAATAATATCTGTTCCACCAGAAATTGAAGATAGTTGGACATCTTGTTTGACAGATTCATAGACATAATTGTAGTGACTTGGCAATAACGAGGATCCCGTGGATAGAATGGTTTTTAGAGAATCTAATCGATTGGATTGCATCGGCAGGCATTTCTCTTTCATCAATGCGCTTAGGTATCTTGGACTGACGCCAAAAATATTAATATTTTCTTCATCAACCATATCCCACAGTGTATTTTGATTTGGGTAAAAGGGAGAGCCTTCATAAAGAATGATTGTTGCCTTACTTGCCAAAGCCGTAACTAACCAGTTCCACATCATCCAACTGCACGTTGTATAGAAGAATATTCGATCATTAACCATGAGATTGGTGTGAAGTTGATGTTCTTTCAAATGTTGGATTAGTGTTCCACCAGCGCCATGAATAATGCATTTAGGCTTGCCGGTGGTTCCTGAAGAATACATGATAAAAAGAGGGTGATTGAAAGGGAGTGATTCAAAATTAAGTTGATGATCATTCTCTAGTAAATCCGAAATCATTAAGCTTTTCGGAGTATTTTTTATGTTAGGTTTTTTATTCAAATTAGCCACAATCACAATATGTTCAATGCTTTTTATTTTGGAACCCAACACCGAGATGGATGGAAGTGTTGCAAAAGTTTTTCCTCCATATTGATAACCATCAACAGCAAAGAGAATTTTGGGTTTCACCTGTCCGATCCGGTCAAGAATGCTATCGATTCCGAAATCCGGTGAGCAAGAGGTCCATATGGCACCAATACTAGAGCTTGCAAGCATGGCAATTACTGTGTCTGGACAATTAGTCATCACAGCTGCGACGACATCACCTTTTTTTACTCCCAGGCGAAGCAGGGCACTGGAAAGTTGCGATACTTGTTCAAATAATTGTTTGTAGGTTAGTTCTGTTCTCCTGCCACATTCATCACGATAAATAATTGCAGGATTATGATCCTTTCGCTTCAATAGATTTGCAGCGAAGTTCAATTCAGAACCAGTGAACCACTCTGTGTCCATCATATGGCTTGCATAATTTACAATTTCTATTGGAGGTTTTTTGAATTCTATTTCTGAATAGTTAGCAAAAGCATTCCAAAAATCTCCATTGGGTTGAATAGACCAATTGTGGAGTTCATCATAATTTTGAAAATTCAAATTATATTTTTTAGTCACATAGTGAGTGAAACTGGTCAGTAAGCTCTCATGCTCTTGATTTGGAGTCCACAGTGGTGTCTTGTTAGCCGCCATTAAATAATTGATTTATTTTTTTTCATTGATTAATAATTTCTTATTCATCATCATTGGCGTCTAGTTTGCAAACAATTTTCTACCTGTTGGAGTTTGTTTTACGATATTACATATCAATTGTATTTAATAATAAATAATGAACATGAATGAATCATTTAAGTCACTGAATTTCTTACCCAAAGGAAAATTTAGGATCGATTTGGTGCCAGGCGTTACCAAGACAAACTTTTACTCTATATGTTATGGAGCACTCACAACCATAGGCTTGCTAACTTTTATAGCCTATGCAACACCAATTGTTTTGGTCGAAAATCTTGGTTATCAACGAGATAACATTGGTACTATCATCGGCGACCTTGCAGTGGCTGCAGAAATTACTTTATTATTGGTCTTCTTACCCATAGGCTTGATTGCCGACAAAATAGGGCGCCGGCAGGTCTATTGTTTTGGTATGTTGGTCATGGGACTCTCTTATTTCTTATTTCCCTTTGCTAATTCAGTTGGGGAGTTGACACTCTATCGAATTATCTATGCCATCGGTATGGGTGCAGCAACGGGCATGTTGGGAACAGTAACAGCGGATTATCCTCAGAATAGAACCCGTGGAAAAATGATTGCTGTCACAGGAATTTTAAATGCAACAGGAGTGATTGTTGTTTCAATTGTTTTTGCCAAGTTGCCCCAAACATTTGCTGAAATGGGTTACGATCAAGTAACTGCTGGAACCTATGCACTCTGGGTTGTGGCAGGCATGTGCTCGATTACGGCTGTGGTGGTTGCTCTTGGATTACAGAAAGGTACTCCAACACAAGAACAGAAAAGAATACCTTATATTCAGCAAATTAAAGAAGGTCTAGCAGAAGGACACAATCCCAGAATTTTACTTGCATATGCGTCGGCTTTTGTTGCGAGAAGCGACCTGGTTATTTTGGGAACATTTCTAGTTCTATGGGGTATAGAAACAGGTACTGATATGGGTATGGAAACAACCGAAGCTACCGCCAAGGCAAGGATTGTTTTTGCAATTGCATCAATGTCAGCACTCATTGCCTCACCATTCATCGGTTGGATCATTGATCGTGTTAATCGGATTTTGGCAGTTTCGGTGTGTATGACTTTGGCAGCATCAGGCTATTTGTCTATGTTTTTTGTTGACAATGTTCTGTCAACAGAAGCGCGGCCTTTCTTTGTGTTGCTAGGTATAGGTCAGCAATGTGCTTTTTTTGCCGCCACCACATTGTTGGGTCAAGAAGCACCGATAAATAAACGGGGTGCCGTTGTTGGAGTTTTTAATCTAGCAGGTGCATTGGGTATATTAATCTCAACCGGCATTGGTGGGAGATTATATGATGCCATTAATCCTTCAGCGCCTTTCATTTTTATCGGGGTTTGCAATCTTTTTGTCGCTTTTTTCGCCATTTATGTCAACAAGATTGCTCCTAGGCAACAGCAGCAGCTAAGCGGTCAGGATTAAACCTATTTGGCAGTAGGATAAAACCAATCGGGGCCCACACAGGGCGTATCAATTTGCACCAGGAATGGTTTGTTTGTTTCAGGGAACTCTTCATTGACAGCAGCACCTGCAAGGTCATTTCTAGAGCTCGGTGTGCAAAGAATATTATCCCCATCAAGATCAACCCAAGCATAGACTAATAAACCTTGGTTTCCTTTAGGATCATAATCAAAGGTGTGTTCAAAAGTTGATTGATCTGTTTGAAATGTTTCTATTTCGTATAAGGGGTGTTCTTGAAACCCAATCCCAGAAATTGCATGAAACAGCATAACGTTGATTTGAGGTTGGTTTTGAATAGACAAGGGCAATATGATTTGCCCAGAGATAGTTTTCTTTTCCTTTATGACTTCAGAATCACTACACGAGCTGACGATACAAAAAGCCAAGATAATAATTATTGATTTTCTAAACATTGGTTTATGAAGTTATAGTTTTCTCAAGTTATTTCTTATAGTTGGCATTGTATATAAATATGAGTAAAGGTAATCAAAAATATGTTTTAATTTGATCATGATTTTTTCATACAAATCAATTTTACCAAAAATCGTACTACTAGGATTTATTTTTGGTTGCCTTCAGTCCTGCTCTGTAATGGAAACAGAATTTATCTTTGCAGAACCTAGTTATGTTGTTAAAGAAGTCAATAATCTGATGTTGGACTTCCAGAAACTAAACAAAAAATTGCCTGTGAGGGTTTCCTATCCAGAGGCAGAAGGAGCTTTTCCAGTGATTGTTTTTTCACATGGTAATGGTTCAAAAGGAGATATGTATAAAGGCTTTACTGATTATTGGGCATCTCACGGCTATGTCGTCATTCAACCAACACATATGGATTCTACCTCCTTGGGTTTTGAGACCAAGACAAATTTGAGGGAATTTTATACGCAAATGCTCATTGTTACCGATACAAGACGGCAAGACATGAGTTTTGTTCTTGACTCGCTGGGCCTAATCCAAGAGCTTGTGCCAGACCTCAAGGGTAAATTAGATACTTCTACATTAGTTGCCGCGGGTCATTCAATGGGGGCTGCAACGGCAATGCTTGTTTCCGGAATGAAGTTAGTTAATCCCATGAATGGAGCAGAGGAGAGTTCAGACGAGAACCGATTCAAAGTGCTGCTGATGATCAGTGATCCAGGAACAATGGCACTAATGCCCAAAGATCCTTGGCAAGGAGTTTCCATGCCGACTTTGATCTCAACGGGGACAAAAGATTTCAGTGCAGTTGGTGGTCAGAAGAAATCCTCTTTTCAATTTTTGGTTCCAGAATCATTGCAAAGGTCTTCAGCACCACATCACTATGTTCTCATCGATGGGGCCGATCATTATTTAGGTGGACTCATATGCAGGACTGATGTTCCTGGACCTCCACAATACGAGGCATTAACAATAGCAGCATCAACCAGCACAATTTTTCTCAATGCTTATGTCAAAAATGATACCAAGGCAATGAACTCAATTCGCTTTGGCAATCTAAATGAGGCAACAAATGGGAAGGCTTCGCTGACTCTGAAATAAACCGGTCTTATTTTTCTATTATCCTAATAATTCTAAATAATTGGTTACTAGCTTCCTTTATAAATGCAGCCGCTAGTGCAGGTTTCTTTAACCTCAACTTTTGATAACAGAGGCAAATTTGGAGTTATTTTATTCCATATCCAGATTGCAAAATTTTCACTCGTTGGGTTTTCCAGCCCTTGGATTTTATTCAGATGAGAGTGGTCTAAAACTTTTCTAGCTGGTTCAAAGGCTTTAACTATGTCTGCAAAATCAATAATCCAACCACTTTTATCTTCAGGATCTCCTTCAACATAGATTCTGATCTTAAAGGAGTGACCATGAAGTCGAGCACACTTATGCCCCACAGGAGTATTGGGTAGAGAGTGAGCAGCTTCAATTGAGAATTCTTTGTAAATTTCCATAATCTTCTGGCGCGCCCGGAGAGATTCGAACTCCCGACCTTGTGGTTCGTAGCCACACGCTCTATCCAACTGAGCTACGGGCGCAGTTGACTTATTATAGTTGAATTAATGTGCCTTAGCTCGAGCTATTAAAAGTTGTCTTTGCGCTTTCTAATTTCGGTAAAAACTTCAACCATGGAAGCATTAGCCATGTCTAAATTAGTTCTGATTTCTTCGCTGTCTGGTCTTAGAAAAGGATTGGTTAGTTTTTCTAAACCAAGATTGGTTGGAACAGTGTTCTCATTATTGGCTCTCATAGCATCTACTTGATATTTTCTTTCTTGTAGAGCTGGATTATCTGGCTCTATGCTTATGGCAAACTGAGCATTGGATTGAGTGTATTCATGAGCACAATACAACACAGTTTCATCAGGCCATGCCATTAGAGTTTCTAAGGAAGACCACATCTGTTCTGGCGTGCCTTCAAAAACACGCCCACACCCCATGGCAAAAAGGGTGTCTCCTACAAATGCAAGTGATTGTTCAGCAAAGTGATAAACCATATGCCCTGTGGTATGTCCTGGGGTATGGTGGCAGTGTATTTTATGACTACCAAAGTGAAATATTTGTTGGTCCTCGAGTGTCACATCAATACCAGGTATTCTCTTCTGATCTAGGCTAGAACCCAAGATTAAACAGTTTGTTTTTTCTTTCAGCTCCAAATTACCACCAGCGTGGTCATAGTGATGATGGGTATTGAAAATATGGGTTAGCTCCCATCCTTTTGTTGTCAACGCTTCTTCAATCGTAGTACTTTCAGGCGTGTCAAAGGTTGCCGTTTGTTGGCTTTGCGGGTCGTGAACAAGAAATCCATAGTTATCGGATAAACAGGGAAACATATGGATTTCTATGGGGTGCTCTGTCATTACTGGTTTATGGATTCTATTCTTGCAGTCTTGGCATCAGTTCAACCAAATTACAAGGCAGGGTTCGATAGTCCAATTGAAAGGAAATGATTAAATCCCAACCATCCTTGCAGGCGCCATTTGATCCTGGCAGGCAAAAAATGTAGGTTCCATTAGCCACACCGGCTAAAGCTCTTGACTGCAAAGAAGAGGTATGAATATTTTGAAACGACAGCGATCGGAACACTTCGCCAAAACCATCAATCACTTTGTCTAAAAGCGGTAGGATTGCTTCAGGGGTGCCGTCATGGCCTGTTATTCCTGTGCCACCGGTGGTAATAATTGCATGAATCTCTTGATTTACAAACCATTGAGAAACAATGGCCCTTATTTTATAAATATCGTCTTTGCAAATTCCTCTCTCGGCAACGTTATGACCAGCATCTTGTATACGTTGTGCAAGAATATCACCAGAAGTATCATTCTCCTTGGTTCTACTATCCGAAATAGTTAGCACGGCAATGTTTATTGGGACAAATTCCCTTCCATCTTGTTTTGTTTTTGACATAAATTAAGCTTCTTTGTTTTCTAGTATTTTATTTCAGATTTGTTTTGTAATCTATTGTTAATTGACCTAAAAACTCGGGGGAGTACAAGCTGAAATGAGAACGCAATCTATCGCATCTGGATTTTTAAAACGGTGTGGAATAGTACTATTGAATAAATAGGCATCTCCAGCATTTAAGTAGTAAACATTATCTCCAATAGTCACTTCCAAACGACCTTCTAAAATTATGCCACTTTCTTCAGATTCATGAGTGAGCATATTTTGCCCAGTATCTGCGCCTGGTTTGTATCTTTCTAACATCATTTGAAGTTGATTATTTTGTAGGTTTTTTCCGACTTGAAGATAGGATATTGCTCCTGCACCAATTTCAGTGAGCTCATGTTTTCGAAAAACAACCTTAGTTTCTATTTGAATATCCATGGCAAAGAAATCGCTGATTGAGATCGGTACGGAATCCAGTATCTTTTTTAAGATACCAAGTGATGGGTTGGCTTTGTTGTTCTCGATTAATGAAATAGCTGCATTACTGACCTTTGCTTTGATCGCCAATTGTCTTTGTGAAATAGATTTTTCTGCTCTTAGTTTTTTAAGCCTAGTGCCAATATCAATGTCGTCGTCCATAATGTTAAATTGTTAATTATGTTAAACAAAAAATATAAAAACCTATTAAAAACAATTATTTATAAAAATTCAATTTAAATATTGTTAAATTTATAAAAAATCTTTATGGTGTGATTGTTATTTAATTAATAATCTATACTGGCAAAGACATTATGAGTGATCAACTTCCGAATCTTGAGGCTTACTGGATGCCTTATACGGGAAACCGTTATTTTAAAAAGAATCCCAGACTATTTACCAAGGCAAGTGGTATGTTTTACACCACTCATACAGGTCAACAAATACTAGATGGGGCTTCAGGTTTGTGGTGCTGCAACACTGGACATTGTCACCCTAAAATTGTGGAGGCGGTTCAACAACAAGCAGCAACGCTTGATTACGCGACTGCTTTTCAACTGGGCCACCCAACCGTTTTTAAAATGGCGGAAAAACTAATTGATATTGCGCCTGAAGGGTTGACGCGCGTATTTTTTGCAAATTCTGGATCTGAAGCTGTCGATACTGCTCTGAAAATAGCCTTGGCATACCATCGTGTCCGAGGGGAAGGTCAGCGTACTAGGTTAATTGGTCGTGAAAAGGGCTACCATGGAGTTGGCTTTGGTGGAATTTCGGTGGGTGGTATATCACCCAATAGAAAAATGTTTGGGGCGCTGTTGCCAGGAGTTGATCACTTGAAGCACACGCACAATCTTGAGCACAACGCTTTTTCCATAGGCCAACCTAAATGGGGCGCCCATCTAGCCGATGAGTTGGAAGAAATATTTCTCTTACATGACCCTTCAACAGTAGCGGCCGTAATCATGGAACCCATTGCTGGCTCGGGTGGAGTTCTCATACCACCTGAAGGCTATCTTAACCGCATCAGGCAAATTTGTGACGATTATGGCGTGCTTTTAATCTTGGATGAAGTCATTACCGGTTTTGGTAGAACTGGGGAGAGTTTTGCTGCGGAAGCATTTAAGGTCAAGCCTGATCTGATCACAATTGCCAAGGGTATGACCAGTGGCATGGTTCCAATGGGCGGTGTTTTGGTTAAAGAAGACATCTATGAAACTTTCATGACCGGACCAGAGGAGAGTATAGAGTTATATCATGGCTACACTTATTCCGGTCATCCATTGGCTGCCGCAGCAGGATTGGCAACACTTACTGTCTATGAAGAAGAAGGTCTATTTGCTCGTGCAAAGAGTTTGGCACCTATTTTGGAAGAAGAACTGCAAACCATCAAAGGATGCCCTTATGTAATAGACATCAGAAATTACGGCTTGCTCGGTGCGATCGAGCTCCAGCCAATTGAAGGAAAACCCACTGCGAGGGCTATGAGCGTTTTTAGGCAATGTTTTGATAACGGGCTTCTTGTAAGAACCACAGGTGATACCATTGCCCTGAGCCCGCCACTAATTGCTTCTGAAGATGAGATACGGACGGTGGTTGCGAAACTAAAAGAATCCCTAAACTCAATCGATTAATTGTTCTATTTGTAACCCAATATGAGTGAGACTCAAATTATTAATCATTGGATTGATGGCAATTTTCAACCATCAGTAAGCGATCGTTTTGGCGATGTTTACAATCCTGCCACTGGAGCAGTGATTGCGAAACTTCCCATGGGCACGATCGATGATCTTGAAATGGCTGTTCAAGCTTCACAACAAGTCTTTCAGTCTTGGTCGATGACATCCATTACCAAAAGAGCTCAGGTGATGTTCAAGTTTAAAGAACTACTAGAATTGCATCGCGAAGAATTAACCAACCTAATTACTTTAGAGCATGGGAAAGTGATCACGGACGCAGCCGGGTCGTTGCAAAGAGGCATTGAGGTGGTTGAATTTGCATGCGGTATTCCCCACTTGTTAAAAGGAGAGTACAGTGAACAAGTTGGCACGGGTGTTGATTGCTACAATGTTAGGCAACCCATTGGAATATGTGCAGGTGTTACTCCGTTTAACTTTCCAGCAATGGTTCCCATGTGGATGTTTCCGATAGCCATCGTTTGTGGAAACTGCTTTATTTTGAAGCCTTCAGAAAAGAACCCTTCTTGCTCCATGAGATTAGCAGAATTATTAAAGGAAGCAGGCCTTCCTGACGGTGTCATGAATGTGCTACATGGCGACAAGGAGATGGTGGATGCCATTTTAGAGCATTCGGGAATATCGACATTCAGTTTTGTAGGCTCTACACCGGTTGCAGAATATGTATACACTAAAGCCTCTAGTCACCATAAACGAGTCCAGGCACTTGGTGGAGCCAAAAACCATGCTATTGTGATGCCCGATGCTGATCTTGATGGGGCTGTCAATGCCATCATTGGAGCTGCTTATGGTTCGGCTGGTGAACGGTGCATGGCCATTTCGGCAGTGCTTGCTGTTGATGAAATTGCAGATTCATTGAAAGAAAAATTAATAGCAAAAATCGACAAGCTAAAAATAGGACCCGGAGATGATACTAGTAATGATATGGGTCCTCTTATAACTCAGGAACATAAGAACAAGGTCATGCAGTACATAGAAGATGGTGTTGCTTCAGGCGCTGAACTGGTCATTGATGGCAGAGAGCATCCTAGAACGAATGATCACAAAGGATTTTTCTTAGGACCAACATTGTTCGATAAGGTATCGACTGATATGAAAATTTATTTGGAAGAAATTTTTGGACCCGTGTTGGTGCTTATCAGAATAAAGGATTTTGCAGAGGCTCTAGAAATGATCAATGATCATCGTTTTGGTAATGGAGTTGCAATCTTTACCTCCAATGGTGGTGTTGCGAGAGAGTTTGTAAATAAAGTCCAAATTGGCATGGTTGGAATTAATGTTGCCATTCCAGTGCCATTGTCTTTTTATAGTTTTGGCGGTTGGAAAGATTCTATCTATGGATCTTCTAATATTTATGGAATGGATGGCGTTAGATTTTTTACACAATTAAAAACAATTACCACCCGTTGGCCAAATATTAACGAATCCAGTCCATTGGATTTATCGATGCCGACAGTTAAATAGGAGTGGTGATATGTTAATTGGTGTCCCTAAAGAAATTAAGTCCGACGAATACCGGATTGGCTTGACTCCTGAAAGTGTTGCAATCCTGACCAATGGGGGCCATCAAGTTATGGTTTTGACCAAAGCAGGTTTAGGCATTGGCAAAACTGATCAAGATTACCTATCAGCTGGAGCAGAAATAGTTGCTACCAGAGATGAAATATTTGAGCGGGCTGAGATGATTGTAAAAGTAAAAGAACCGCAATCGGACGAGTGTGCATTACTAAGACCAGGTCAAATATTGTTTACCTATCTCCATCTAGCACCAGATCCTGAACAAACCAATGCTTTGGTGGAATCAGGAGTTAGTGCCATAGCCTATGAATCTGTAATGGCAGAGGATTACAGTTATCCTTTATTAACACCCATGAGTGCAATTGCAGGTAGATTAGCAGTACAAGCAGGAGCAAGCTGTTTGGAGAAAGCCAAAGGTGGGTCTGGAATTCTAATGGGAGGTGTTGCCAATGTTGATCCCGCAAAAGTGGTTATCCTTGGAGGTGGCGTGGTTGGCTACAATGCCATTGAAATTGCACTTGGTATGCAGGCCGATGTCACAGTCTTGGATAAATCAGAGACACGACTTAATTATCTAGAGAGTATTTTTGGAAACAATCTAGAAGCAGTTCTCGCCGATACAGCATCCAATGAGACTTTTATCACTACTGCCGATCTTTTAATAGGTGCTGTCTTAGTACCAGGAGCGTCCGCTCCCAAAATTATATCTAGAGAAGTATTGAAAAAAATGAAACCAGGATCTGTGTTTGTCGATGTTGCAATTGATCAAGGAGGCTGTTCTGAGACCAGTAAACCGACCACACATTCCAATCCCACCTATGTAGAAGAAGGGATCTTACATTATTGTGTAGCGAACATGCCTGGTGCTGTGCCTCTGACTTCAACTTATGCACTGAATCAGGCAACATTACCCTATGTTAAAGATTTAGCTAACCAAGGCTTAGTGCAAGCTTTGACTCACAATCAAGGATTCTGTGAAGGTCTGAGTATCCACCAAGGAAAAGTTACCATCAGGGCAGTGGCTGATGAGTTAGGATTTGATTACACAGAACCTAAAAAGGCATTAATCTGAATGGCTGATAGTGGATGAGGTTTAGTTTTTTGACCGACGCCTTCTTTTTCTTCTGGGGTTGACTGGACTGACTTTGGATGAATTTCCCAGATTTAAGTATTTTTCAATCATAATCATATTGCCTTTTGTCATCTCACCTAGAGACTTTATTATTTCATCCAATTCTATCGGGCAGTCCATTTCATTTGCTTCCAAGGCATCAGCCATTGCCTTAATATGCTCTTGTTTTGTTCCACAACAGCCACCGATAATTGTGGCACCTAATTTTCTGGCATAGCAAGCATAGGAGGCCATTATTTCAGCGGTGCCGTTATAGATAATTTCACCGTCTGTATACTCAGGTATTCCGCAGTTTGCCTTTGCAACAAGGTGCATGGCTTGGTTGTTTCTGGATTTTGCAAGACATAATATTGACCCAATCAACTCCGATGCTCCAATGCCACAATTGGCACCGTATCCAATGATCTCCGGTGAATATCGCTCAGCTAATTCAACAAGTTGTTTTGGCTCATGACCCATCATTGATTTTCCATGGCTATCAAAAGTGCTAGATAAAAGAATTGGCAAACCTGCTTCTTTGCTGGCAGTAATTGCACATTCTATTTCTTCTTCTGAATACATTGACTCAATCCAAGCTACATCAACCCCGCCTTCTTTGAGTGCTATGGCTTGGTCGTTAAATGCGGAAGTTGCTTCAGCTTTTGTCAGTTCACCTAAGGGTTCAATGATTTCACCCGTTGGGCCAATCGAACCAGCAACAATGACTGTGCGTTCACAACGATCAGCAGCTTTATGTGCAATTTCAGCTCCTGCTACGTTGAGTTCGTGAACTAGATCTTCTGCATTATGCAGCGCCAACCTGAACTTATTAGCACCAAACGTGTTGGTAAGAATAAGATCGGATCCTGCTGTAATGAAATTTTGATGATTTAAGTAAATACGGTCCGGGAACTCTCTATTCCAAAGTTCCGGTGGATCCCCTGACTCAAGACCCATTGAAAATAAATTGGTCCCCGTTGCACCATCTGCAAGAACATAACCCTTTTCAGAAATAAGTTGATCTATTTTTCCCATAAAAAAAACCCGAAAGCATTGCTGATCGAGTCGATGCTATTTAGCAATTTTTTTATAGCGCTTGCAAGCTGCTCAAATCAACGCTGCTTATATAAGTTGTAAGCAAATCATATTATAATTGAAGTTGTTTCAATATCGAAATAAATATCGAAAAATTTTTATGACTAATAACCTCTCTTATATTGCACCTATTCAAGACGCATTAGGTAGACCCTTGAAAGATCTAAGAATATCGGTTATGGACCGATGCAATTTTCGTTGCTCTTACTGCATGCCCGAGGAGAAATATCATCCTAATTTTAAGTTTCTACCCTCAGAAGAACGACTGCCTTTTGAAGACGTTGTTCGTATTACTAAAATTTTTGTGGACATGGGAATAAACAAAGTCAGGATCACTGGTGGTGAGCCTTTATTGCGAGTGAACTTAACTGATTTGATCGGAGATCTCAGTCGCATCAATGGCATTGATGATATTGCTCTGACCACCAATGGTGTGTTATTGACGAAATATGCATCGGAATTGAAAGCAGCAGGGCTGAATCGAGTCACGGTTAGTTTGGATACTTTGGATAAAGAGGAATTTAGAATTCTCACGGGTCGAAGAGGTTCATTGGGCCGTGTATTAGCTGGTATAAAAGAGGCCCAAATTGTTGGTTTTGAAAACATTAAAGTGAATGCGGTGATTAAACGAGGATCTAATGATCAACACATCCAGCAGATGGTGGAGTATTTCAGAGATACCCCCATTATTCTGAGATTCATCGAATACACGGATGTTGGCAACATCAATCACTGGAAAATATCAGATACAGTTCCCAGTGAAGAATTACTTAAAACTATCAACTCAATCTGGCCAATAGAGTCCATAGATCAGAATTATCATGGGGAGGTTGCATCCAGATATCGGTTCAAGGACGGGAGAGGAGAAATAGGCTTTATTTCCTCTGTCACTGAACCGTTTTGCAGATCCTGCACGCGGGCCAGATTGTCATCGGATGGAAAACTTTATAACTGTTTATTTGCTACTTCAGGACAGGATCTTAAATCATGGCTTAGAGCCGGTTTGACAGACCAAGAAATTCAGGAAAAAATATATGAAATATGGACTGAACGAGAAGATCGCTATAGTGAGTTAAGGGCTGTAAATCAAACTTCTCTCGGTAAAAAGAAAGTTGAAATGTATTATATTGGTGGTTGAGTGAACAAGATATTGGGGAGGAATCTATGCAGGGTTTGATGATGGATACATCTTTGTTGATTTCATCGTTGATGAACCATGCAGAAAAAAATTTTCCAGAGCAGGAAATTATTTCGGTGGTTGCTGATGATCCTAATCATCGGTACACTTTCAAAGATGCGTTTAAGCGAACCAGACAGTTAGCTAATGGATTGCAGAAACTAGGGATTCAACATGGCGATCGAGTAGGGACCTTGGCGTGGAATGACCATCGACATTTTGAGCTCTATTATGCAGTATCCTGCTCCGGTTTCATATGCCACACTGTCAATCCTAGATTGTTTCCCGAACAACTGGTTTATATCATCAATCATGCTGAAGATCGTGTTATCTTTTGCGATCCCATGTTTGTTCCATTACTGGAAAGCATAGAAGACCAATTGACCTCCATAGAGCATTTCATTGTATTAACTTCAGAACAACATATGCCAAAGACTTCTCTACCCAATACCATTTGTTATGAAAGTTTGATTACTGATCAATCTGATCAATTTGAGTGGCCTGAGTTTGATGAGAAAACGGCCAGTGCCATGTGTTATACATCAGGCACCACCGGCAATCCAAAAGGTGTTTTATATAACCACCGATCAACTATTTTACATGCTTTTGCATCATGTGTTCCTGATGTGTTTGGTATTTCTGCAGTCGATAGCATTCTGCCCATTGTCCCAATGTTTCATGTCAATGCATGGGGTACGATTTATGCAGGACCCATGATTGGTGCCAAGATTGTTTTGCCGGGTTCAAAAATGGGTGATGGTGAAACTCTTCAGCAATTGATCGAAGCAGAACAGGTTTCTGTTGCCATGGGTGTACCAACCGTTTGGCTGAGCTTGCTAGCCTACCTTGACGAATCTGGAAAACAAATCACTAGTCTCAAACGAGTGATCACTGGGGGTGCGGCTTGTCCTGCTATCATTGCCACAGAGATGAGAGAAAAACATGATGCTTATGTTCACATTGCTTGGGGCATGACAGAAATGAGTCCATTGGGAACGTTCAATAAGTTTAAACCAGGCATGGACAACCTGGAAGGCGAGGAATTCTTAACAGCTCAATTAAAAGCAGGTCGAGGCGTTTATGGGGTTGAGATGAAAATAACCGATGATGATAACAATGAATTACCATGGGACGGGGTTGCTTTTGGCAGCCTCAAGGTTAGAGGACCTTGGGTGTTGAGCGATTATTTCAAGGCGGAACCAGGTACGACATTGGAGGAGGACGGTTGGTTTGAGACAGGTGATGTAGCAACCATTGATGAAAAAGGATTCATGGCCATCACCGATCGCACCAAAGATGTCATTAAATCAGGTGGAGAATGGATCAGTTCTATTGATCTAGAGAATACCGCCACTAATCATCCCAAAGTCGCAGAGGCAGCGGTGATTGGGGTTGACCATCCCAAATGGACTGAGAGGCCTTTATTACTGGTACAGGTCAAAGAAGGTGAAGATCTTGGTAAGGATGAGATACTGCAATGGTATGATGGAAAAGTAGCAAAATGGTGGATTCCTGATGACGTGGTTTTTGTAGATTCGCTGCCACACACAGCAACTGGGAAGATCCAAAAATTTGAACTTAGGCAAACCTATAAAGACCATCAATTACCCGATATTGATGCTTGAATTACTCACTATTTGCTGTGAATAAATCCACAAGCATTACCATAAACCAGAACACCCAAGGCACAAATAAAGAGGTCAATGATGAGGTCGCAGTTGAGGAACCTCTAGAGTTTCATATTGCTTTCGGACCTCAAGCATCGCGAGAACAAAAAAACATTGCCATCACCATGAGAACACCGGGTAATGATTTTCAGCTGGTATTGGGATTTTTGTATGCTGAGGGTATCATTCAAAATATCGAGGATGTTATTGGAATTTCCAGGATTGATGATATAGAAGATCACAGTAATATAGAAAACACTGTCTTGGTGGAGCTGAATGAAGCTTTGACTGTGGATCTTGAGAAGATTAGAAATTTTTACATCAATTCTTCTTGTGGGATTTGCGGGAGTCAGATGATTGAGAACATTGGATCCTTAAAGCAATATGCTTCCAACAGTGTCGATTACATTATTTCAGGATCGGTATTAAAAAAATTACCCGAGCGACTTCAAAATAGCCAAGACACATTTAGCAATACAGGAGGTTTGCATGCCTCAGCCTTGTTTGATCAGGAGGGCTCAATTCACAATTTATATGAAGATATAGGGCGTCATAATGCATTGGATAAATTAATTGGCCAAGAACTCCAGAATAATAATCTTCCTTTGTCAAACTTTGGTTTAATTCTCAGTGGCAGAACCAGTTTCGAACTGGTCCATAAGGCTGCTCTGGCTGGAATTCCGATGATTGTCTCAATTGGCGCACCTTCGAGTTTAGCAATTGAAGCTGCTTGGGAATATGAGATTACTTTAATTGGTTTCCTACAGTCTGATCGATTCAATATTTATTCATTTCCAAAGCGTGTTAGCTAAAGGCTTATTAGGAATTGTAGGTGACAAACATATTTGAAGTCATTTCACGACCAATGGTTGTATTAGGTCCATGGCCTGTGATAACAATCGATGATTCGTCTAGTGAATAGAGTCTTTGTTGTATCGATTTTTTAAGTGCATTAAAATCCCCACCCAGAAGGTCTGTGCGTCCTATAGAACCTTGAAACAAAGTATCTCCTGCAACTAAAAGTTTTTCCTTTTCAAAATAGAAACTAACCGACCCTGGGGTATGACCTGGGGTATGAATGCAGGTCCCATCACAATGTTCAAGATCCTGTTCATCTTCTATGTTGAAATCCGGAGGAGGTGTGGGTTTGTATGCAATATTAAAGAGTTGACATTGATATTCTAGGGTGTCCCATAAAAACCGGTCTGATTGGTGCAGAAAAATGGATGCCTGGGTGGCATCTTTGATGTCGGCAGAGGCAAGAAAATGATCAAAGTGAGCATGGGTATGAAAAATACCCTGAATTTCTAATTTCATTGATCGGACTGTTTCCAAAATTTTCTTGGCATCACCACCTGGATCAATCACGTAACCTAGACCTGAATCGGTATTCCCAATAATAGTGCAATTACATTGCAATGGGCCAACGGGAAATGATTTATAAACAATTGCCATAGGGGATGCTAATTAAAATAATTGCTTTCATTTATTTATGCTTCTAGTTTTTTGCGCCAAAGTAATCGCCTATAATAAAACTTAAACTATGTATCAGTCTATTGAAAAAAATAACAGCGAGTGTCAAACTTTATGTTTTCAAGGGAGCAGAAGAGATCGGATTGGTCAATTCGATTATGAAATGATAGATATTTAAGGAGTTTATAATGAGTCAATCAAAAAAAGATCTTATCTCCGTTCTTGGTGCAGCGATCGGTAAAAAATATGTTTTAACTGACCAAGAATCATTGAAATTTTACTCAATGGATGTGTACCGATCCATTGAAATTCCCATCGCCATTCTGCAACCGGGAAGTGTGGAGGAATTACAAGAAGTGGTGCGAGTGGCAACGGGTCTCGATGTGGCTATTGTTGCAAGAGGAGGTGGGGCTTCATACACTGATGGTTATCTTCCAACTACTTCAGAATCAGTCATTATTGACACCACTAGACTGAATAAAATTGTTGAGATCAATGAAGAGGATATGTATGTAATCGTTGAACCTGGAGTGACTTGGTCAGAAATGTACGAAGCTTTATCAGCGAAAAATCTCAGAACACCCTTTTGGGGACCTTTTTCAGGTTTGAAAGCAACAGTGGGCGGTTCCACTTCTCAAAATAGCCTGAGTATGGGTACCAGTACTTATGGCGGATCTCCTGAATCCATACTTTGCTATGATATTGTATTGGCTAATGGAGAGTTGCTGAAAACAGGATCCTCGGCAATGAAAAATAGTCAGCCTTTCTTTAGGCACTATGGTCCTGATCTGACGGGACTGTTTTCTGGTGATGCCGGAGCTTTGGGCGTAAAAGCACGTATAACGCTCAGGTTGATACGTCACCCATCACATACTTTAACCTGTTCGTTCGGGTTTAAAGACTATACTTCTATGAGCCAGGGCATGGCCGCTGCTGCACGTGAGCAATCGGTTTCGAGCAATTGGGGTTTGGATCCACAACTACAACAAGGACAACTGGGCAGCACAACTGCTAAGGATGCAATCCAAGCAGCTTTTGCTGTTTTGAAAACTGCTAGAAATCCATTTGAGGCAATTATCCAGCTTGGAAAAATGGCACTGGCGGGCAAACGTTTTCTCACAGGATTTGATTATTCAGCCCATTTTGTTGTTGAAGGATACAGCACGGCTGAAGTCAAGAGTAAGTTGGCACAAACTAGAAAGGTTCTTGGTCCTCATGGGACCGAGATTGCTAATACCATACCCACAGTGTTGGGTGCCATGCCTTTTATGGAGTTATATCCCATCTTGGGTCCGCAAGGGGAGCGTTGGGTTCCAATGCATGGCATTGTCTCTTTTTCGAAAATGCAAGCTTTGCATGATTCTTTGATGGCACTCTATGAGGAGAACAAGGAAAAAATGGACGCCCTGTCATTGGTGCCAGGAGCCATGTTCATGAGCTATTCAACCCATGGTTTTTTGTATGAACCAGTCCTCTATTGGCATGATGATCGATCCTTATACCACAGTAAATATTTACCTCAAGAATATCTAGATATGTTGCCAACTTACCAAGCAAACCCAGAAGGACGTGCCCTGGTGGCTGAAATCAGAAGTAAAATCCAGGAGATTTTTCTTGATCTGGGTGCGGTCCATTTTCAGGTGGGTAAAAGCTACCCCTACCAGAAAGGTCGCCAAGCCGAGGCAGCATCAGCATTGCAAGATTTAAAGAAGTCCTTGGATCCAAAAAATCTTATGAATCCTGGAGCCTTGGGGCTCTAGTTTCTTCTAAGAAGGTTATGCTTAGAAAAAGAATACAGATCATTTTTCTGATTCTAGTGCTATTGGGAAATAGGTCTGTTGCTGCAAACTATAGCGATCAGCTACAGCCAGACTCTTTTGAAGGCGAACGCATTGGTGTCTTGTTTGTATCCCATGGTGGTTTTGAGACTTTTGGAGAAAAGCAGACTTGGGAAGCTACCATGCAAATATTTTCCTATGATCCAAACAGCCCAGTGTATCAACGCATCATTTGGAATCGAGAAGTTTGGCCTCAGTTAACTAAATTTGGCAATGCGCCTAAAGAACTGGGCAAATATAAATTTGAATACAACCGTATTGGTGGAGTGGATCCTTATCCGGAATCTAAGCGCAAGATAACACAACAACTTACTGCAATCATGAATGACTATGAAATCGATCTCGGGGTTGATTTCATTGTTGATAAAATGACCTGGCTGAGCACCAATCCGGACGAATTTGTATTACCAAGAATGTTATACAATCCAGGAGTCAAAAATGGTTCTAAGCTAACCTATTGCGGTGATGGCGATCCATCTTGGCAAGGTTGCAACCCCAGTCGTTATAATGTTGATGGACCGGTGGAGCGTATGCTGAAAACGGGTGCGAACCGTATTATTGTGATTGACTTAACTACAGCAGGAGCACGCTTTTCAAAAACTTTTGATATTTACACTGTTGCCAAAAGCATCGTAAGCAACCACAACCAAGAACAGCAAACAGAAGTAGTATTGGAATGGGTCAATGACCCAAGAGACTTAATGCTAAAATCCTATCCAACCGAACCCCAAGGCTGGACAAGATCAAGTGGCACTCCAGAAAAAAACCCAATTCTAAACTATGACAATTTCTCCAATCCTGTGATCAGTGATTTGAGATTGGCACAATTTCAGGTGGGGGGGATTGAAGCCAGTTTTAATACCAAGGTACCTGTAAAAAATACAGGAGTATTGATGGTTAATCATGGTATTCGATCCATGGATCAGGTATTCGATCCAAAAATCAATGACACGCTGTTATTGAATGAAAATATTAAGCAATTACTGCTGGAAAAATATCCAACTATGAACCCAGATAATATTGTTGGTGGTTGGTTTGGCGACATGGTTATCAACACTGAGGTTCGAGTTGGACCACCTGCCTTTTCACAGTTGGAGCGCAGTAGAGAAATGCGAGGAGAAAATTTAGGATTTATTACCTTACACGATACCAATAATCAAATGCCGGAAGGCGAATGGAAATATCGGTATTGGGAAGCTCTAGAGCAACTCAAAACCAATGGGGTGAATCACATTGTCGTTGTTTTTCCACAAATTATCGAAGACTCGGTATTAAATTTGGTCGAGGTGCCTAATCAAATAGCAAAAGAGATTGGTTTTAAAAGTTGGCTCGGTTTTGAGAATCTCGATTTTGAAACCTATCCAGAAATCGGTCACCCATTTGCTGATTATTGGGGGATTTGGGCTCGAAAAATGTGCAAAGTGACTCTTAACAATGAGCAACTCGAACCGTGTTGTTTTGTGATGGGCGGCTGTTCAAATGGTCAGCCATACCCACCTCCTAGACAGACACCTCCAGATAAGAGACGTGATGATTTAGATCCTTCTTTGGTTTTTGATGTATCGCATTTTGGACATCTGGGTTATGATGCTGATGCTGGAGCGCCAAGTGATCTGGAACCGGTTCAAAATCAGTACACCGGAACCTGGTCGATGTGGCAAGTAACCGAGGATTATGAAAGGTTGGCAAAATTTCTGGCAGACAAGGTGGTTGAACACATAAAAGATAAATCATTAGATAGAGTAAAAAGATGACGGTTGGAATTTTAAGAAGAGAATTCTTACTAGGATTGGGAGCGGTTGCGGTACTTGCATCAGAACAGTCCTCTGCAATTGTACGAGGTACATTCCCAGCAGGAGCCCCAGATCTTTCCTTACCGTTAAACAATTTGACCAACTTAATCCGCATGCAATCCAGTCTGGGTGCGGTTGATCAAACG
>Ga0207989_1000341_pt1 | contig 26601 bp, 28 predicted proteins | sample ETNtaG_7_FD_185777 | JGI IMG/M metagenome (GOLD analysis project Ga0207989, IMG submission 185777) | Marine microbial and viral communities from oxygen minimum zone, Eastern Pacific Ocean - ETNP201406SV65 (SPAdes) (version 2) | ecosystem: Environmental > Aquatic > Marine > Oceanic ... | reverse complement strand
TGTTTTTTTTGCATAACCTGTTCATCTTGCTTTAATGCATCTAATATACTTTCTGCCTGCTTCATATCTTGCGATTTCTCTTCTTCAGAAGCTTGTTCTTGTTGCTGCTCCTGCTCTTGTTGCTGTTCTTGCTCTTTATTTTGATCCTGCTCTTGTTGCTGTTCTTGCTCTTTATTTTGATCCTGCTCTTGTTGCTGTTCTTGCTCTTTATTTTGATCCTGCTCTTGCTCTTTTTCTTCTTTTTTATCTTGATCTTTTTGATCATCCTCAGGAGGGTCTGGTTGATACTTTAACAATTCATAATTATACTTTGCTTCTTTGTCATCAGGATTTAGCTCCAATGCTTTTCGATAATATGCAAGCGCTTCTTCATTTTTTTGATTTTGATATAATGTATTTCCAAGATTATATAATGCTTTAGATCTAATTATATTATCATTGGATTTTAGAGATTCTTCAAAAGCACCTTTAGCTGAATCATAATCCCCTAATTGGAAAGAAGATGAACCTTTTCCAAGTTGAGCCTCTGGATTCTCAGATTCAAGAATTATTGATTCATAGTAATTCTTAGCGGCCTCAAACTCTTGATTTTGATAATACTCTAAACCTTTATCTTGTGAGAAGATAATATTAATATTTATTAAAAAAGCAATAATCAAAACTCTAAACAAATTAATCTTTCTTAACATTATTTTTATTTTTTCTAGTTGGTAATAACATACCTGCAATCATAAGTCCCATTGATATAAAGGCAAAAGATTGAAATCTATCTTCATACTCTGAATATATATGTGATTTTAAACTACGTTTTTCCATAGAATCAATAGCATTCATAATTGATCTAAAGTTTGCAGGTTTATTATCAAATCTAACGTATGTACCATTCCCTGCGTTTGCTATTTCATTTAATATATTTTCGTTAAGTATCGATGTGACGAGTCTTCCAGTATTATCTCGCTTATAGTCACGAATACCATTTTTACCAATAACGGGTATTAGTGAACCTGATTCTGTGCCGACACCAACAGTATGTATAATCATTCCTCTATCTGAAGCTTTTGAAGCCAAATCGATCGCTTGTCCTTCATGATCTTCACCGTCAGTCACTAATACTAATACTTTATATTTTGATTCATCTTCAGTAAAAGCAGATAATCCGGTTTGTAATGCGGAGCTTAGAGCAGTGCCTTGAGTGGGAATCATATTGGTATCAATCTGATCAAGAAAGAGCCTGGCGGCTTCATAATCTGTAGTTAGAGGTAAATACATATGGCTGGAACCAGCAAAAACAATAAGCGAAATTCTATCTCCTTTCAATTGGCGAATCATTTGAGATATTTCAAACTTAGCCTTTTCTAAGCGACTAGGCTTAACATCTTCTGCATTCATGCTGGTTGAAACATCAATAGCAAAAACAAGATCGATACCTTTACGATCTAAAGGTGCCAAACGAGTACCTATTTGTGGCCCAGATGCTGAGAAAATTAATATCAACATAGAGAAATAGAGAAAACGGTCTTTATGTAATAAGCGTTTTTTATCTATTTTAATCAATAATCTATCCCTAAGAGATTTATCAACAGTAGATAATAACATTTTATTCCTACTATTAATTATCCAATAAAGCCAAATGATTAAAGCAGGGGCGTAAAAAAATAGAATCAATGGGTAGCGGAATTCGATCATAGACGCCTCCGAAAAATAATCCGATCAATAGTTTGCCCACCTAAGCCCAATAGCATTGCGGGAATCAAAAACCATCCAAATAATTCTTTATATCTGGTATATTCTTTTACTTCTATTTCTGTTCGTTCCAAATCATTAATTGTATTATAAACTTGTTCTAATCCAGAAACATTTGTCGCTCTAAAATATTTACCATCAGTTCGTTTAGCTATAGATCTTAATGTCACTTCATCAATCTCATTTCGGATATAGCCTCTCCCAGGTATAAATGATACATCTTGGTTGGTTCCCGCCCCTATTGTATAAATTTTAATTCCAAATTTCGCTGCCAAATCAGCTGAAGTTAGTGGATCTAGTTCACCAGCATTATTACTTCCATCAGACAGCAGTATCATAACTTTAGATTTTGCATCGCTATGCCTAAGTCTATTAGTAGAATTAGCGATCGCCATTCCAATTGCCGTACCATCATAAGATTGTTCAGCAACTTGAATATCCTCCATAAGAGATAATAAGACTTCTTTATCAATAGTTAAAGGGCATTGAATAAATGATTCACCAGCGAAAACTAATACACCAATCCGATCTGAAATCCTTGCTTTGATAAAATCTTTTGCAGTTTTTTTTACAGCTTCTAACCTGTTCGGCGGAAAATCGGTCGCTAGCATTGATGAACTGATATCTATAACCAAAACAATATCAATCACATCCATATTGGTTTCTTTTAATGAGTCAATAATTCGAGGCCTAGATAAAGCAATAATTATTAGAAATATTGTTATATACTGAAAAACCAATAAAATATTTCTCCTAATTAACCCCCTTTGCTTCATCTTATCTGAAAATAGATTAATAGAAGAGGTAAGAAAAGTGCCTTCTCTATTTTTAGTAAATTTATTTTGCAAATAATAAATAAATGGAATTATCAATAATGATAATAAATAGTATGGATTTCCAAATGTAAACATTTTTATGAAATAAGTATTATTATGTTAGTCATTAATTTTTATCATTTAGTTTATTTTATATACTAAAAAGGGACCAAAATGATCCCTTTAAAAAAAAATATTTAATTATTAATTATTCGCTATTTTTTTCTTCACTACTTTCATCACTTTCAACTTTATCCTTAGCATCATTGATCTCATCTTTCACTCCATCAACCGCTCCTTTAAACTCACGTATCCCCTGACCTAAGCCTTTTGCAAGCTCAGGAAGTTTTTTTGCGCCAAACAATAGAAGGATTACTATTGCAATAACAACCATTTCCCACCCGCCAGGCATCGCTGCATATGTTAGATCTTGAAGAATCATAATATTTTCCTTTTAATAATGAAATTAATAAATAACAATTTAGAATACTTACCTGAAATAGCGTAGAAAATAATAAGCAGTGGCAAAGCCTACAATACTAGTAAAATTAAAAGTCAGTTTTAACCCAAATTTAATAGCTATCATAGTAAAATCTAAGGATAGTGGCTCACCTCTGTACCCACCTAAAGAAAAATCAATACTTTTTAGAAAAAAATCTTTGACTACACTTTCAGGTAACATCCATCCTAATAACTCTCCTAGAAGAGTGCCAAACAAAGTTCCAAAAAATAAGATTAAAACAATTACGCCAATCGATCGTTTATTCATTTTGAATCACTAGATTGATTTGATCTCAAATGTGATTCATCTGACAATCTATCATGGTCTAACATCCATTGAATAATAGACCATGATAGATATAACACCATTAATGGAAAAAGGACCAAACCTTTATAGAATAAAAGGGAAACAAGAACTAACAACAATCCGAATAATCGCAAATTATTAGATCTACCTTTCTTCAAACTTAATAGTGGAAATTTTGAGAACCTAACTGGGCTAATTTCCAAAAAACTGATTATTATTATTATAAATAAAGCCAGGCGTGGATCACCCATATTTCCATAAAATTGAAAATTAAAAAGCATAAAACTAATTATAGCTGTTGCTGCTAAAGGTGTAGTTAGTCCCGTAAAATATGGTTTGGGAGCATCATTTGATAAAATATTGTATTTCGCTAAACGTATTGTGCCAAATAACAAGGGCATAAAACTTATAATCACTTTCACAAGATTAGGTAACCCATCTACATATAAACTATAAATTAAAACAGATGGAACAGCGCAAAATGATATAGTGTCAGCTAATGAATCAAATTCAGTTCCAAATCGTGAAGTTAAACCCATAAGTCGAGCAAGCTTGCCATCAATTACATCAAAAAAAATAGCAACCATCGTCACCCAACCTGCGCTTATTGGCTCTCCATTCAAAATGAGAGTAATAGCAAAAAATCCCAAAAACATATTGAAAACTGTTGCGAGATTTGGAATAAATGTACGTTTTAATCTTTTAGTATTTTTTTTACTCATATAATACCAATTACTGTTTCCCCACCCGTCACTTTTTGGCCAACTTCAACTTGGATATCTAAATGCTTAGGCATAATTAAATCAGTTCTGCTACCAAATCTAATAAAGCCAAGTCTATCTCCTTTATTCATCTTAATATCATGTTTAGCGTAACATAAAATTCTTCTGGCAATTAAACCAGCAATTTGTTTTACTTTATATTTTCCAGATTCATTATTTATTATTGTGATTATTTGTTCATTTTCATCAGATGCTAAATGATTAAAAGCAGCTAAAAAGCTACCAGGTTTACTTTCAACCGATTCTATAACTCCATCTATTGGAACACGATTTACATGGACATTAAAAACATTCAAGAAGATTGATACCAATCTAGCAGGTCCTCCTAAATCAGGATCATCAATCTCTTCTATTCTAACAACTTTACCATCTGCTGGAGAAACAACTATAGTTTTATCTACTGGTATTGAACGAACAGGGTCTCGAAAAAAATTAAGACAAAACAAAAATAATAGGCCTAGAGCTGTATAAAGTATTATCAATAGTTTATTACCTGATGCATGAGCATATACACCAATAGGGAATGTGATAAATAACAATGGAATTAATATTATCCTACCTTCTTTTGCGATCATTTATATTAACCTAAAATTATAGTTCGATTTAAATAACGGCCTCTGCGCCAAATTCTAATTTTTAATTTATCTCCGCTTCTAAAATTTTTTATTGCTAAAATTTCATTGAAATCATCTTTATTTTTTACTTTCTCACCTTCTACTTCAACAATAACATCTTCAAGTTCAAGTTTTGCTTTTGAAGCTGGACCATTTTTTAATATTTCTGTTACAAATAAGCCTTCATAGAATGGAATATTTAAGTAAGAGGCTGCTCTTGGATTTAATGTATATACATTAAATCCAAGTTTCCCTCGATTAATGCGACCTTTCCTTTTTAGCTCCTCGGCTATACTACGCGCTCTATTTATGGGTATAGCAAATCCAAATCCACTAGTTCCTTTCGAGGTATAATCGCCACTATAAACAAATGTATTTATTCCAATTAATTCTCCTTTTGAATTCACGAGAGGACCACCACTATTACCCGAATTAATCGCAGCATCTGTTTGAATCATATTTTGATAGACCTTGCCATCTTGTAGACCAAAATCTAAATTTTTTCCACTGATTATACCAATAGTAGCAGTTGGTTGCTGATTTGCATCAAATAATCCAAAAGGGTTTCCCAGCGCTATAACCCATTCCCCAATAATAAGTTCATCTGAATTCCCCATACTCACATAAGGGAAATTACTGCCATCTAACTTTAGTACAGCTAGGTCTGTTAATTCGTCCCAGCCAACAAATTCAGCATCGAATTTCTTACCTCCTGCTAGTGTTACAAAAATTTTAGATGCATTTTCAACAACATGATAATTAGTTATAACATATCCATCGGGACTAATAACTACTCCTGAACCTTTTGACTCTACTTCTATTGGGCGAAATGGCATGAATCGAAATGAACTTTGAAATTCAATACCCTTTACATTAATACCTACTACTGCTGGACCAACTTTCTTTATAGCACTTGTAATCGCATTTTGACGAGAATAGTCAATTGAATTTTGACTTAAAAGAATGCCAACTAGGGCTATAATTAAATATATTTTAATTAATTTCATAATCAACATGAGTTAGAATCAAACCTTGCGGAGGAGCCTTAATCACATGAACATTTTCTTTAGGATATTTTATTAGATTATTAAAATCCTCAAATTCATATCTTCCTCTTGCTATTTCTACCATTGTTCCAACTAAATACCTTACCATATGATGTAAAAATCTGTTTGCAACTACATAATAATTTAACACTTGGTCTTCGCCTTTCCATATTGATTCATATACTATACATCGATAATGTTCTAAATTTTCATTATTCTTACTGAACGATGTAAAATCATTTTCTCCTAAAAAGGTTTTTGCAGCTTTATTAAGCATATTTAAATCCAAAGGGTCAGTATGCCATGTAAAATTCCTATCAAGAATAAAACCATCAGTTCTAATTCTATATTTATAATGTCTTTTATTTGCAGAAAATCGTGCATGAAAATTCTCATCAACCTTAGATAATTCCATTACCTTAATATCACGTGGAAGATTACCATTCAAAGCATCTTTTATTTTTTCAGGCTTCATATCGATATTAATATCAAAGTGAGCAGCTTGACCTGTTGCATGGACTCCTGTATCAGTTCTACCTGCGCCATGAACTCGAGTCTGTTTGTGGTTATTAATTCTATTTAAAGCTGATTCTAACTCACCTTGAATAGTTCTTTCATTGTTTTGCAATTGCCAACCTCTAAAGCCCGTACCATCATATTGAATAATAATCTTATAACGTGACAATTAGATCTATTCCCCGATATCCAAACAAAATTAAAGTGATTTGAGTTAGATGAATTAATCTAAAATCAATAAGGTGTGCAACCCCCCGTGGAAATTTTTTCCCATATCCCCGAAGTTTCATTGCATTTGCGATATCATCTGCCAAATAGAGCTGATATAACATTAAGCCTGGAAGCATTTTAGCAGTAATCCTAAGCTTTTCAAAATGTGTAAAACCTGATTTTAATCCAAGTGATCGACGAGTATTTAATAAGGAATTCCAATTTGATTCTACAGTAGGATAAAAGCGCAATGTTATTGATAAGAAAAGGAAAAAATTCTCTGGCCATTTCCATGTTAACTTCGTCCTAGACCACATACTACGAAAAATATTAATAAAATTTTCAGTTTGTGTAGTTTCAAAAAATAGTGACATTGAACCAATCATAAATATTATTTTTATAAACCCAAAAGATGCTTCCGTTAAAATTTGCTTAATAGAATTATCTGTTAAATAAAATGAAAACAATAGATAAAAAATAAGCATCATGGGAAAATAGTAAAAAATTGGCTTTAATTGGTTTATAACACCTTGAATCGATCTTCTATTAACGAAAATACTTATAAAAAATATAAAAAAGTAAGGAAGCCCTTCATAATAATTATTAGTCATCAACATGGATATTGAAAACCCAAGAAAATATACAAAATTTACGAGGGGGTGCTTAAACATTAATAAATATTAAATGTTATTGAATATCCTACACCACTAGTCTCAGTATTTTGATACGTATTAACATACATTTTATCCGATAAACGCTTAAGATATAATGCGTCTATGGCTGAAACCGCATGATTTAACACCAATGCTCCCAATCCAAATGTCGCAATTAATTGCATTTGGTCACTAGTTATTCGCTTCTCTTCAAAGGCTTTTCTATTAGCATCAGAATCCCAATCCCAACTCCATTTATTATTGAGAGGATATAAATCATTTGTCTCTCTATTTCTAAGATGTTCATTATTATAATCATCAATTGAATCATAATTTCCTATATCTACCCAAAATTTGTGATCCTTTCCAGATGAAGAAAGTCGCGCATGACTTGATGCGAATGAGATATAATTCTTTTTTAAAATATTTGAATATGTCGAAGTGCCTATAATAGTTAATAGGATACTAGATTCTATATATTTGTATACTCTAGCACGCCTAGGATAATTAAGTGATTTCTGACCCCAACCAGGAATTATTGCAGATTTAATTACTGGATCAATTTCATTATCTGAATCATGTTGGGCAAAAACCAAGTTGAAAGAAAATATAAAACAAATAAATATTATTTTTTGCTTATTAATATGAAAGCTCCTTGTAATAAGATTAGAACAAAGCACAATTGTGAAAAAAGGTTACCAAAACTCGCATAAAATGTTAAGCCTTTATTTAATAAAACGTCACCTTGAAAAACTTCTTGATCAAAAAAATTAACTTTGTGCTTAATTAAACCCGTAGGATCAATAATGCCAGAAATACCCGTATTCGCACTTCTAATAATCCCTGTTCTAAACTCGATCGCTCTTAATCTTGCTAACTCAAAATGTTGCCTAACTCCTGAAGAGTTTTGGAGCCAAGCATCATTGGCTTGTATGGTTAAAAATCGTGCTCCATTATTAATAAATCCTCTCGCAACTGATGGATGACTAGACTCGTAACAAATAATATTACTAAAATAAATTGAATCAATAGGAAAAGTAGTGAATTCTGATCCATGTGAAAAATTTGCTTGTCCAAAGTTTAATTGTTTTAAAAAACTAAATTTTTCTGATAATGGTATATATTCTGCAAATGGAACCAATAATAATTTGTGATACATTTTATTTCCATTCAAACCGAAATATATAGATCCATTAAAAACTTTTCTATCAACTTTATCTCGCTCGAAATCAACGGTACCCATAATTAAAGGTATATTAGTTTTATATACCTTCTTTTCATACTTTTGTTTAATTGAAGAAACACGCATATAAGCAGGTAAAGCTGCTTCAGGCCACAATACTAATTTGGGTTTCATATTATATGCTTCATTATTCAATGAATCCATAATAGAAATCAAAGTCTTTCTATAAGTAGGTTCCCATTTTTGATTTGGATTAATATTTGGCTGTATAGCTGCCACAGTTCTAAACTCCCATTCTTTATTATTTAATTGATCAATACGGAGTGTTCCATAAATCCATGGAATCATAAAAATAATAAATAAGGTAATAATTTTTTTATTAACTGAATTATTAATGATTAAATAATATATATAAGTATTTAATATCATAATCCAGAAGCCAATGCCTTCAGATCCAGTAAAATCAATTATTTGAATAATAGGCAAAAATTTAGTTTGAGTAATCGCTAAATTAGCCCACGGAAATCCTAAAGAGCCAAAACTTCGTAGCCATTCCATTGTTACCCAAAGAAATGGAATAATAATTAATGCAATACCTCTTCTTTTTATTTCAAACCAAGAGATTAACCAACCAAAGATAGATAATAAAAATGATAAATATAATACTGCCCCAGTTAATGATAAAAAAACTGGGATAAAAGAAGCACCAGAATTAAGACCAATCCAATAAAATGCAATGGTATTAGAGATGATAGCTGACAAGAATGTTAATCTTGCTGATTCCTTTTTGTTTTGATTTAACCAAACATGGATAAGAGGGACAAAGCCAAACCAAATTGCAAATCCTGGAATAGGTGGATATGATATTCCAACTAAAATCCCAGAAATAATAGCTAATTTAATTGGAGGAATATCTAATATTTTTAAATACATCAATTTTTATCTAAATATAATTGTAAAAATATAGCCGCAGCTGTTTCGTCTATTAGAGCTTTATTATGTCCCGTTTTTATATCTTGTAAAATTAGAGATTTTTTTGCGCTAACAGAGCTTAGGCGTTCATCTTCCATAACGATTGGTGTATCTATTTTATTTTTTATATAGTTATAGAATTCAATAACTATATTTGTTTGAGATGTGTTATTGCCCTTAAGGCCCTTCGGTAATCCCAAAATAATTTTTTCTATTTCTTTATCTTTAATTATCAAGGCAATTTTATTTATCAAATCATTTTGATTAGAGTAAAATATAGTTTTAAATGGTTTAGCAATAATTTTCATCGGATCTGAAAGTGCTAAGCCCACTCTTTTTTCTCCGAAATCAATCGCAAGGAATCTGCCCATTATTATTTATTATAAATTAAAGTTTAGTTCTTTCAACCGAATCAATACTTTTTACCTTGGAAATATTTCGGACTATACGATCAAATTCCTTCAAGTTTTTAACTTGTAAAACAAATATCGCAGTTGCAACAGTATCTTGAACTTTAATATCAACTGAAGTCATATTTACATTTAGCTTAGAAAGAGTTTCTGTCATATCTTTCAAAAGACCTTTACGATCTTGACCTGTTGCTTTCATCCGAATATTAAAAAGATCTTTACGCCCTACTTCCCAATCAACTGAGACTAGACGATCGGATTCCTCATCTAATAAAGGAAGACTCGAGCAACTTGATCTATGTACAGTCATACCTCTGCCTCTTGTTATAAAACCTACCATACTATCTCCAGGAATAGGATTGCAACATTTACCAAAATTAGCCATAATATTTGAGATACCTTCAAGTTTAATGCTCTTATTTTCTTTCCTTCTAAAGGAAAGAATTCCTGGAGGATTATCTTTCTTAATATTATTACTCTCAGATATTTTATCTAATATTTCTCTAATTGATAATTCACCTTTTCCAATAGCTTCAATTAGTTGGGCTTCACCACCAAAACCAAATTTTGCAAATGATTCTTTAATCAAATCTAATTGGTTTAACATTTTTAAACGCCTAAGGCTCTTAGATAGAATTTCATTGCCAATTTTGATACTTTCTTCTCTCTCTTGTTTATTTATATGCCGTCTTATGTGACTTCTGGCTTTAGAAGTAATAGCAAATTTCAACCAACTATAATTTGGGGTTTGTGATTTGCTTGAAAGAATTTCGATATTGTCACCATTCTTAAGCTCAGTGTTTAAAGGAACTGTCTTATGATTTACCTTAGCACCAATACAGTTATGGCCGATTTCGGTATGAACATGATAAGCAAAATCAATTGGTGTTGATTTAACTGGTAATTGAAATAAATCTCCTTTTGGAGTAAAAACAAAAATTTCATCACTAAAAAGATCGATTTTTAGTAAGTGCATAAATTCTTTTGGATCATTTTCTTCGTTTTGAAGAATATCAAGTAATTCTCTAAGCCATTTTATATGGCTATCCATACCTTCTGAATTTTTCTCACCACTCTTATATCTCCAATGTGCTGCTACTCCTATTTCAGCAGTTTGCTCCATTTCTTCAGTACGAATTTGAATTTCAATCATTTTACCTTGAGGTCCCACAACTGTTGTATGTATTGATTGATATCCATTACTTTTTGGCGTTGCAATAAAATCTTTAAATCTTTCTTGGATTGGCTTGTAAAGCTGATGTAAAACACCTAAAACTAAATAACAATCTTCAACTCTCCTAACGACAACCCTGACTGCCAAAATATCATATATTTCCTCAAATGCTTTTCCTCTTTCAACCATTTTACCATAAATAGATGATCTTGACTTTGGTCTACCATATACTTCAGGATATATATTATAATTTTTCAATTCATCATTAAGAGACTTAGTAATGATTTTAATATATTTTTCTCTCTGTTTATTTGAAGATTTTAATTTTGAATCAATATCCTTATATGCTTTAGGATTCAATGTCTTTAATATTAAATCATCTAGCTTCCATTTTACTTGAGCCATTCCCAATCTATGAGCTAAAGGGACATATACATCTCTAGTCTCTACCGCTATTCGATGTTGTTTCATTGTCGATAAATATTTTATAGTTGCCATGTTATGTAACCTATCGGCAAACTTAATAATAATGACTCGAAGGTCTTGTGCAACAGAAATAAGCATTTTCATAAAATTACCTACCTGTTTTGCTTTTCTACTAGAAAAGCTTATACCACCAAGCTTACTAACACCATCGACTAGGTTTGCAACATCTGTTCCAAATTCTTTTTCTATTTCATCTAATGATGCATCTGTATCTTCAATAGTATCGTGTAACATTCCTCCAATAATAGTAATATGATCCATATTCCATGAGGCAAGAATTTTTGCAACTTCTAAACAATGTGAATGAAAATATGACTTACCAGATTGTCTCTTTTGTCCATCATGTTTTCTAACTCCATATTCATAAGCTCTCCATAATTGAGATGTTAATTCATCTTTTGAAAGCTGCTCTAAGTGAGTCACTTTATTAACTAAATCCATAAAATCTTTAGGGTATTCTCCAATAAGGAAAGGAGCAAATTTTGCTATCGGATTAGGCATTAAAAACATTCTCATCTTCAACTGCAGCATTGAAAGCAGCCATATTTTCAAACCTAGCAAAGCGATCAATAAATGTTGCTTCTACTAAACCTGTAGGCCCATTTCGTTGTTTTGCCACAATGATCTCTGATTTACCTCTATCTTCATCTTCTTGCGAGTAGACCCAGGGACGATATAAAAAGATAACAACATCAGCGTCTTGCTCTATGGCTCCAGATTCTCTGAGATCTGATAATTGAGGTCTCCTATCACTTCTGCTCTCAACTGCTCGAGAGAGCTGTGAGAGTGCAATTATTGGAACTTCAATTTCTTTAGCTAAATTCTTAAGTGATCTTGAAATTTGGGAAATTTCTTGTTGGCGGCTTTCAGCTCCTTTAGGTCCACTCATTAATTGAAGATAATCAACAATAATTAGGCCAATGTCTTTTTCGGCCTTTAAACGTCGAGCCTTAGCTCTAATTTCCAACACAGACATCCCAGGAGTATCATCTAAATAAATAGGCGCTTCAGCTAATTGACCTACTGCAAGACTTAAATTTTTTAATTGATTTTTTGGCAGCTTTCCTGTTCGAACTAAATGACTATCTACTCGACCTTCGGCGCATAAAAGTCTCATAGCCAATTGATGATTAGCCATCTCAAGACTAAACATTCCAATTCCTGTATTTTCAAGCACCGCTGCATTTCTACCCATTGTAAGCGCTAATGCAGTTTTCCCCATTCCTGGACGTCCAGCCACAATTATTAATTCTCCACTATGAAATCCTGATGTAATATCATCTAAATCCATTAATCCAGATGCAACCCCTGTAACACTCCCTGGTTTAGAAGCTATTTTATCCAATTCTTCAAAAGTTCTATGCAAAATAGGATCGATATGGCTAAAGCCTTCGCCTCGAAGTCTTTTTTCAGTAATATTAAATATTCTAGATTCAGCATCATCTAAAATATCTCCAACATATTGACTGTCATCGAAAGCATTTTTGGTAACTTCCTGAGAAACTTCTATAAGATTTCGAAGAATGTATTTCTCCAAAACTATTTTCGCATAGTGTTCCACATTAGCAGTTGTAGGTACGGACTCTGATAGTCCAGTTATATAATATACTCCACCAACACTTTTTAACTCTTTTTTCTTCTTTAATTGATCAACTACAGAAATTGAATCAATAGGATCTCCTTTATCAAAGAGATCAATCATACAAGAGAAAATTTTTGCGTGCGCATCTTTGTAAAAATAGGTTGATGCAGGGAGCCACTGTAAAGACTTACTAACAGCATCTTTTGAGATAAGCATGGATCCTAGAACAGCTTGTTCAGCTTCAATAGCTTGTGGTTGTGCAGCTAGGTCTATTGTATTTTTTGCCATATAAATACTATGATTCTATAATTGATTGAATCCATTTAAAATCCTCCCATGCCAAAGGTTTCCAGTTTGGATTTCTTAGTAAAGCTGCTGGATGATATGTTACTATAAGCGGAGTACCATGATAGTTATGAATTTCTCCTCGCATACTTTTCAACGAGTTATCCACATTAAGTAGTGTCTTTCCAGCTATTCTTCCTAAAGCTACAATGAGTTTAGGCCTAATCAAATTAATTTGATGAATTAAATAAGGCTCACACTCTTTGACTTCACTAGTTAATGGATCGCGGTTATTTGGAGGCCTACATTTTATAACATTACAAATATACACATCATCATTGCGTGTTCTATTTATAGCAAAAAGAATTTTGTCAAGCAATTTTCCTGCTCGACCAACAAATGGCTCACCTTTTAAATCTTCATTCTCTCCAGGAGCTTCTCCAACAAGCATAAGACTTGCATTTTTATCCCCAACACCAAAGACAAAATTGGTTCTAGAGCCACCTAATGAACATTTATGACATTTATTTATTTGGTTATAAAAATCATCGAGATCTGATGGAAAATCTTCTTTTGCAGTTATATTTTTTGAGGAAATGATTTTTTTTCCAATATTAAGCTCATCTCCGTACACTTCTTTTGTTTGATTTAAAAACTGAATTATTTTTTCATCAGAAATAAAGATCATACAATTAAAACACTTTTCTATATTTTATTCATCATTCTCTTTTGGACTTCCCCACTGGATATCTCCATCAACAAATTCATTAACTGCTGTCGTTGTCACTTTCTCTAGTTCTTCATAATCTTCAGGATTTTTTTCTTCTATTTGATCGTAAACACCCATTTCCACTTCTTCTTCATCTGCGGATGTTATTAATTCTTCAACAATTCGGTTATTTAGGATTTGCTTTGCACGTTTGGACATAACAACTACAGCTTCAAAAATATCTGAAGTTTTTTCTTCCATGTTTCTAATTGATAGCGGTTCAAGAGCCATTATATACTCCTTCATTTTTATGTTGAATAACACTCATTATTTCATTAACTGCTCTATTAATATCATCGTTGATAATACAATAATCAAATTTGGATTTGCAAGACATCTCCTCATCGATTCTTTCGAGCCTTTTTTTTATATTTTTATTTGATTCAGTACCTCTAGTCTCAAGTCGCAGTTCTAATTCTTTCAAGCTTGGAGGTTCAATAAATATTGATATAGTATGATCCGAATATATTTTTTTTATTTCCATAGCTCCTTTTACATCTAATTCTAATAATAATAACTGGTTTTTATTAATTGCATTAGTCAACGATGATTCTAATGTACCATAGTAATAATTACCATGGATCTTTTCCCATTCAGCAAATAATTTATTATTAATGCCATTACTAAATTCTTTTTCAGTCATAAAACTATAATCAATACCGTCTTTTTCATCGGCTCTTCGTTTGCGAGTCGTGCAAGATACAGAAAACTTTATTGAACTGTCACGCTCTTGCAAGGCTTTACAAATTGTTGTTTTTCCCGTGCCAGATGGTGCAGATACAATAATTAAATTCTTCATAGAATATTTTGAACTTGCTCTCGTATTTTTTCTACTTCATCCTTCATTATTATCACATTATTAATTACATCATTTGATGAAGTCTTTGAACCTATCGTATTTACTTCTCTAGCAATTTCTTGTGTTAAAAAATTTAGTCGTCTACCAACAGGGTCATTAGATGAAATCATCTCATGGAATTGGACAAAATGACTTTTTAGCCTAACAACCTCTTCAGTTACATCAGCTTTCTCTGCTAAAATTGCTGTTTCCATCGCAATTCTAGATTCATCCATTGAATTGTTATTAATTAACTCTATAATCTTATTTTTATATTTTTCAGACCTCTTATCATGTTCCTCAGGTAATCGTTTTTCAATCTCTGATAAAACTTTACTTAAGCTATTTAATCGTTTTTTAAAATCAACTTTAAGCATCTTTCCTTCAGATTTTCTCATTTTAATGACCTCAGTGCATGCATTATTAACACAATCTTTTAGCAGTTTAGAGTCTAGAGACTGCACATCTCTATTGGCAAATAAATCATTAGAGGATATGAAATCGCCCATATCTAAATGTCGACCATATTTCTTTTGTATTTGTAACAATATTTTTTCAATCGCTTCAAATCGAGCTTCGTTAAATGAAATTGATTCAGCATTTTTATTTTCTAATTCCAAATTTACATGAACTGTACCACGAACCAATTTCTCAACTATTAGATTTCTTATATTGCTATAATCATCAGGTTCGATTTCAAGACCACGTATCTTTATATCCAAGTAGCGACCATTCACCACTTTAATAAAAGAGGTTATCTTTTTAGTGCCCTTACCTGCGGTTCCCCGCCCATATCCAGTCATACTTTGAATCATTATTTATATATCCGAAAAAAGTTCGGTAATTTACATTTTATTAACGATAGAAAACATAAATAATAGATCAGCTCAAAATCTATTATTTATAGAAAAAGGAAAATGGTATGTATATTCATTATAGATGAAAAAAGTATTTATTACAGGTGCCAGTAGCGGCATTGGTGAATATTTAGCATATTCTTATTCAAAATTAAATTATTATGTAGGTCTTGCAGCTAGAAGGGAAAATAATTTAAATAAAGTTGCCACTAAGTGCGTTGAACTAGGTGGAAAAGCTAAAATCTATCCCCTTGATGTTCTAGATGAGATTCAATCTAGTATAGCTATTAAAGATTTTATTTCTCTTCCTGGTTCAGTTGAAGCTGTATATGCAAACGCAGGAGCTGGTACCCCAGACGAACTAAGTTCTGGGAGCTCATCTGCCATGAATCGAATACTTAGCATTAATATCTTAGGAGTCACAAATACAGTAATGCCATTTATTCCATATATGAAATCAATAAATAATGGAAAAATTGCTGTGATTTGCTCTATTGCTAGTTTTCGAGGACTAGCACATCATTCTGCCTATAGCGGTTCAAAAGCTGCTGTTAGAAATATTTGCCAGGGTTGGGGTACTGCTCTTTATAAACACGGTATTTCTGTAACAGCAATTTGTCCAGGTTTCATTAAAAGTGAAATGACAGATAATAATGAATTTTATATGCCATTTCTTATGGATACAGATGTAGCCGTAAAAAAAATTATTCGAGCAGTTGATAAGAAAAGAAAAGTTTTTATCTTTCCATGGCAAATGCGCTTTTTTACTGTGCCATTAATGAAATATGCACCCGATTGGGTATTTAGAAAATTTTCAATATAATTTTCATAATTAAAGATTATAATTTTTCTATATAACCTTTAACCCAATCAGAATTAACCGAAATTGAAATTAAGTGGCTTGTACCCAAACCTGATCCAGAAGGCTCGTTTAAAAATGCATAATCAAGTGACATATTGCCCCAACTTAATCCCACGCCTGCTGTAACTGATCCTAAACCATTCCTCCCTAATCTTAAAGCCAATTGATTATTATATATTGTATTTATTCCAGTAATAATTCTTCCTCCACGATCACCAATTCTAAAATCATCATTGATTGTTTTACCGCCAACATCCCATACAATATTAGCCATACCAGTAAATGACAACTTTGATTTAGTTGATGTAATTGAATGTGCAACCCCAGTAATTATTGTTGGTTTAAATCTCTCAACTGTACCATTATCCCATACTTGCCAGCTAGTTGTCATATCTCGAACAGTGACTCCAATACGACCATTCTCCCAAGGATAAGAAATAATTCCAATATCTAAACCAATGCCAGTCCCTGAATATTCTCCTAATGAATGGATTAATGTTTTCAGAGCAAGACCAAATTCGAGGTTATCTTTTTGCCAAGAAGTGCTCGCATGAAAACCTAATTGACGTTGTGAAAAATATTTTACTTTATCATTATCTAACCTTTCACCTTCATCAAGTATCCCATTACCTTCGCCAGAGTCTCCACTACCAGGGATACCATCTATACCAAAATCTAATAGAACATTTCTTGTATCTGGAATGTGGTCAATACCTTCATAAATGATAATTAAATTAAGTGGACGTGAAAAATTATTTATAGGAAAACCAATAAGATCACTATTAATCATACCAGCCAGTCTACTCTGATGAGTATAATTAATATTATGAATACCTACTTTATTTGAGACAGCTGGATTAAATAAAGGTGAAATAGATGTACCATAATCAGTAACTGTTTCACCTCCTAAAGATAGAATTCGAGCATCCCCAGCACTATTAAATGCTTGCCATCCATAACGTACCCAATATGTTTCACTAAAACATATTGATAAAATAAATAATAATGTAAAAAACCTAATTTTATTAACAATATTATAAACCATGTTTCTTCTTCAATTGATCTAATATTCTAATGGCCTCTAATGGAGAAAGGTTTAAAACATCTAATTCTTCTAATTCTTTTCTAATTTGAGAATCTTGATCAGAAAAGACCGATAACTGATCATCATTTGAAATATTATTATTTTTATCATTATCAAATTGATCTTGAATATGAGAGTTTAAAATTTCAGATGCACGCTCAATGACATTTTGAGGAAGACCTGCCATTTCTGCAACATTAATTCCATAACTTTTATCACCAGGCCCAGATAAAATCTCCCGAAGAAAAATTATTTTATTTTTAAATTCTTTTACTGCAATATGATAATTTTCAAGACGATCAAGATCAGTTTCAAGATGTGTTAATTCATGATAATGCGTTGCAAATAAAGTTCTTGCAGCTAATGATTTATTATCATGAATATACTCCGTTATGGCCCATGCAAGGGATAGCCCGTCATATGTGGCTGTACCGCGTCCTATTTCATCTAAAAGAATTAAACTTTTTTCTGTGGCATTATTAAGAATATTTGCAGCTTCATTCATTTCAACCAAGAATGTACTTTCACCTCCTGCAAGATTATCACTTGCTCCTACACGAGTGAACAATTTATCACAAATTCCAATTTCAGCTGAGGATGCAGACACAAAGCATCCTAAGTGCGCCATATAAACTATAAGACCAATTTGACGAAGATAAGTAGATTTCCCAGCCATATTTGGTCCTGTAATAAGATGAATCTGATTAGTTTTTGTATCCATATCGAGATTATTAGAAACAAAACGTTCTGTTGCTGGAAGTAATTGCTCAACAACCGGGTGTCTACCTTCATTAACTTTGATTATGGCTCTGTTAACTAGTTTTGGACGAATATAATTATTTGATACCGATACTCTAGCGAACGTTGTTAGCACATCCAATCGATTCAAAATAAATGCATTCGACTGTAATAATCGTGCGGAATTAATAATATATTGGCATAGAGCCTTAAATATTTCAGATTCTATATTGTATATTTTTTCATCAGCTGACAATATTTTTTCTTCATACTCTTTTAGAGCGGGTGTTATATATCGTTCAGAGTTAACCAATGTTTGTTTCCTGATATAATCCTCAGGAACCTTATCTCCGTGAGCCTTTGTAATTTCCAAATAATAACCAAAAATTTTATTGTAACCCACTTTCAATGATGAGATACCTGTTCGTTCTCGTTCACTTGTTTGAAGATCTGCAATCCATTGTTTGCCACCACTACTTAATTTTCGAAGTTCATCTAGTTTTTTATCAACACCTTCTAAAATAACGTTTCCTTGATTTATTTTTGATGGTGCATCGATGTTAAGTGTTTGCACAATTTTATTTGTTACTTTGTTAGTATTTTTGAATAATTTATTGAACAAAACCAATTTATTTTGTTTGGAGTTCTCTAATATTGACTTGATAAAAGGAATTTGTTCTAAACTAATACGAAGCCCATTGATTTCTTTAGGTGTAACCTTACCACTGTTTATTCTTCCTATTATTCTTTCTACATCAGATACTTGATTTAGATGTAGTGATATATCTTCATTGAGCGCTGAATTATTATGGAATGATTCAACAATATCTAATCGGTTAGTAAGACGTTTTTTATCTGTTAAAGGTCTGTTCATCCACTGCCTTAATAGGCGCCCTCCACCAGCGGTAACTGTTTCATCCAAAATATCAATCAAAGTTCCATGCGTTCCTTGAGTTGCTAAGCTTTTGAAAATTTCTAAGTTACGTACAGTAAAACTATCTAATCCCATGATACCATTATCTGATATTGGCTGTATTTTTGAGATATGATCTATTGATCCATTTAATGATTCAGTAATATGATATAATATTGCTCCTGCACTAGCAATTCCATTATTTAGATTCTCACATCCAAAACCCTTTAAAGACTTAACTTTAAATTGTTCAATTAATTTTCTATAACTCTCCTCAAAATTAAATACCCAATCTTCTATCTTTGTGATAAATGGCTTTAATTCTAGATACCAACGTGACGTTGAGAACACAACAGATTCTCCTATAATCACTTCTTGAGGGGCAAATTTTCTTAAACATTCACCTATTCTATCTTCCTGGCACTCACCTATAAAGAATTCCCCGGTTGATTGATCTAATATTGAGTATCCAATGTTTGACTTAGCATAGAATATTGATGCCAAATACCTATTAGACTTTTGATCCAATGCTTGCTCTGATGTAATCGTTCCCGGGGTAATTACTTCAATAACTTCACGCTTTACAATACCTTTAGATAATTTGGGGTCTTCCACTTGTTCACATATAGCAACTCTCTGTCCAGCGCTAACTAATTTGTATAAATAATTATCCAAAGCATGGTAAGGGAAACCCGCCAATGGTACATCAGCAGCTGCACCATTGGATCTTTTCGTAAGAACAATGCCTAAAATTTTAGCAGTGATTTTAGCATCTTCATTAAATGTTTCATAAAAATCCCCCATTCTAAAAAGGACTATAGTATCACTATACTCTTTCTTAACATCCATATATTGATTCATTAAGGGTGTTCCAGAATTTTTAGTCAAGGTCATCACCTTTGACTCGTATATCATCTTGCCGTTCAGTTAAAGATTGGTCATCGCAGTATTCTAGTAAAGGAATCGCAGATCTCCTGCTACTTAAAGTGATTTTTTTGAAATCGGATACTTTCATTTCTTTAGATGAAGAAAAATATTCTGATAATGCATGCTTCAATTTATCTATAAGGTTTATGTGAATCCATAAACCTTGTTTTATTTCGATAACTTTCCCATTATTTTTTAAAAGGTGTAACAATGATAAAGCTTTTTTAGGATCATCTGAAAAAAGACTATCTACTTTAGGAAGATTATATGCTTCCTTAATTAATAGATCCTCTAATTTTACAGTCAATTGCAAATCAGAATCTGATAAAGATACTGAATGATCTTTTAACGCATAACCTCGTTTCAAATTCACAACATTATTTGTCATTAACTCAACAACATATGATAACCAATCCTGACTAAAATCAACCTCATCTCGTAATTGTTCTTTAGATACATAATCTTTATATGGATTTTCACTATGAAATCGTTTCATCGCTTCATTCACTATTTGAGTGGAATATTCAAATTTTTCCTGAGTAAATAATAAACCGTTGTGGGTTTGAATTTCTTCTTTAATAACCCATTGATTAATTTGAGATTCATTCGTTTGAAAATAATGCGCCCATGCATCTATTGATTTAGGTTTGTTCCAATAAAATGATATGAATTGCTTAAGTCTCTTTGATGTAATCAAATCAAGGTCAATTGTCCATTTTTTTAATTGTTTTTTTGTAGGAATTGGCTCTGGATCTAATACAATACATCCTCCTATCGTTTCCATAGGAGAGAAGCTGCGAATAATAAATCTTTCATCCATAATTGCTGCGACTGGCTTTTCTAGAATAAATAAAACATTAGCAGACTGACCTTTTTCAATTGGATCTTCAAAAACTATAGCTTTAGCAATTACCTCTGCCGTACCAATATGAAGATGGATACGTTGATTATTTTTTAATTTCCATCGAGTATCATTTATTATGGATACTCGGGCAATTATTTTCTTTGTGGATTTTATCCAACCAGGTTCTGCAATCACTTTCCCTCGATGAAGAACAGAAAGTTCTGATCCTGAAAGGTTTACTGCCGCACGTTCTCCCATTTTCAATGATGAGGAATCATGACGGTGAGATTGTAGCCCCCTTACTTTAACCTTAAAGTTTCCAGGAACAATTTCTAATTCTTGATTGGTTTTTATATCTCCAGACAAAACAGTGCCTGTAACAATCGTTCCAAATCCTGTTTTTGAGAATACTCTATCAACTGGTAAACGAAAAAATCCACGATTGCCATCAGCTTTAATTGTTTGACATTCTTCAACAATTACTTTTTTTAACTGGTTCAATCCATCGCCCGTAGTAACGGAAGTGCGAATAATTTTAACTTCATTGATAAATACACTTGAAATAAGCTCACGAGCCTCCAATTCAACCAAATCAATCCAATCTGGGTCATCTATAAGGTCAGTCTTTGTTATCGCGACTATAGCTCTATTTACGCCAAGAAGCTCCAAGATATGGAGATGCTCTCGCGTTTGAGGCATAATACCATCATCAGCAGCTATAGCAATTAAACCAATATGAATCGTAGAAACACCCGCAACCATATTTCTGATAAACTTTTCGTGTCCCGGAACATCAATAATTGTAATAAACTGATCCAAGTACGCGAAACCTAGATCAATCGTCATCCCTCTTGATTTTTCTTCAGATAGGGTGTCCGTATCTATTCCAGTAAGAGCCTTGACCAAGGCAGTTTTCCCATGGTCAATATGACCAGCAGTACCGATGACGACTTGCGACATATCTTTCCTTACTATAGATTATTGATAACCTCAACTAAGTCCTTTTCTTGTCCTGGAATAAGTGCTTTTAAATCAATAAAAAATTTATTTTCATTAATATACCCCACAACTGGAACACTTGCTGTTCTAAACATTCTTGCGAGCTTTGTTGTTGAAATATTTTTTGGATTGAATTTTAGTGCCATACTGTCAAGCCTCTCGAGGGGTAAGGATCCACTTCCAACTTCAACTTCAGATTCAACAAGAGAAATACTCAGATCTTTTATGCTTTTTTTTGATAATTGTGATAATATTCTCACACCTCTACTCTTCATTGATTTTATTGTAGACATTAGAAGCATATTTGCCAAATTATGTTTTGATGGTCCGTTATTGCCAAATGACCTAAGTGCTTCATCCAAAAAAGCTAAGGTCCATTTATCACATCGAACTGTACGTGCAATAGGGTTATTCTTTAATCGATTAACTAAAGTCTTATTTCCTATAATCAAACCTGCTTGAGGGCCTCCAAGAAGTTTATCCCCTGAAAATGTTATAATTCCAGCACCAGTTTTTACAATATCCGTAATCATTGTACTAGCGGGTATACCTTTATCTGTTAAATCTACAATCTCTCCGCACCCAAGATCTGCCATTACAGGAATACGTTTCTTCTTTCCAAGCTGAACCAGTTCATTTAAACCAACCTCTTTAGTAAAACCTTTGATCACATAATTACTGGTATGTACCCACAGTATGAGACCCGTATTCTTGCTGATTGCATTCTCATAATCTCTAAAATGGCATCTATTTGTAGAACCAACCTCTTTAATAATGCATCCACTTTTCTTTATAACATCAGGAATCCTAAATGAACCACCAATCTCAACTTGCTGACCTCGAGCAATAATAACCTCTTTACCTTCGCTTAATTCATTTAAAGCTAAAAACACTGCTGCTGCATTATTATTAACAACCATTCCAGAGTGAGCGCCTGTAAGTGCTGATAATAAACCTTCAATATGACTTTGTCTATCCCCGCGTTTTCCAGATTCTAAATCAAACTCTAAGTTGATATATCCTGATAAACGATCGGCAATTTCCTTTGCAACAGTATTATCTACGGGGGCACGTCCAAGGCCTGTATGTAGTACAATACCAGTACCGTTAATAACAGATTGAATACTAGAAGTAGATAATTGATCAATCACTGATAAAACTTCTTGGATAATTTTGGATCTACTTTGCTTTAGATTTCCTTTCATTGCCAATCCACGAAATATCTTTAATTCATTTTTTATAATATATGATAAATACCTTTTATTAATGGATTTATACTTATTTGATTTAAGTAATACTTCAGATACTGAAGGAAGGTTTTTGATTTGATTTTGGACCATATTAATTATGAAGATATATTAATAACAGACCTAAATCAAGCTGTTCCAGCAGCTTTACGCATAAACCAACCAAAAATTACACTAGGTATCAACAATAAACCCATTGCGGGAAAAACTGCAGAAACACCCATATTAACTGCTATTATACCACTGAATCCCGCTGCCAAGGATCCAATTCCAAAGCTAAGAAAGAAGCTAATTCCATAGCCTAATCCTCTATTTTGGTTATGAGTAAATTGTGCAATAAGGGTGTTTCCTATTGGCTGATTACTAAAATAAGCAACACCTAGGAATAGACTAGATATCACCAACAGTAAGTCTGTTGTATAACCCATTAAAATAAAGAATGGAATGTTGATTAATATAATCCATACAAGAGCCGTTGGTTTATGAAATATTTCACCAATTTTAGCACCAACTAGTTGCCCACCAATCCCAGCGACAAATACCATTGTCGGGAATAATCCTGCTTTCATGTTAGCAGAGATATTTGGAAATATTGTATTAGTATTTTCTGCAAAATGAATAGGCATAAATGTCGTAAGACCATAATACGCCATCCCCATAAATGCATTTGTTAGAAAATATAAAATTAAAGCAGGCTTATTTGTATTTCTTTCATTATTTGCGAATTCATCCTCAGGAATTTCTGTTCGTTTACGATAGGGAATGGCTAAAAAGGTGCTAATAGCTAATATACCGTTAAAAGTACCAAGAACTGCATATGCTGCTCGCCACGAAACAATCGCAGCTACTGCTGTAGCTAAAATCGGGCCAAGCGCTGATCCGGTTGAGCCAAAAATACCGTGGACTGCCATTCCTTTCGTTAATTTTGTAACTCTATGCGAAATAAGTGTTAGTCCAGCTGGATGATAAATACTACAAAAGAAGCCCATTAATCCAAGGCCAACAATCATCATTTCAAAAGAGCTTGATAATGCTACTAATAGAGCTGATAATGATGATCCAATTTGATATATAAGTAAAAGTTGTCTTCCACCAAAACGCTTTTCTGCCCATCCAGCAGGAATTGCACCTAACCCAAACATAAACGCACTAACAGTCACTACAAATCCAAGTGTGTCTAGCCCTACATTAAATTCATTGCGAATAATAGGTATAAGACTAGGCAAAGTCAGCATTAATGCATGAACGGATAAATGGCTACCACCAGTGATGGATAATATAATTTTTTCAAATTTACTCATAAATAAAAAACCCTCAACACCAATGGTAATGAGGGTTAATAATTACATGTTTAATTTGGGTTATCGCTTTTCTGCAATACGCGTAGCCTTAGCACCAGTCAATTTTTTCATATAGTTCAACTTTGCACGGCGAACTTTCCCACGACGCTTCACATCAATTTTTTTTACGTTTGGAGAGTGTACAGGGAAAATGCGTTCGATACCAATCCCGCCAGAAACTTTTCTGACAGTAAATGTTTCAGAAATATCGCTCCCTTTTCTACCGATTACGATCCCTTGGAATTTTTGAATACGTTCTTTCCCACCTTCAACTACTCGCACATCGATTGAAACTGTATCTCCAGGTCCAAAATCTGGAACATCTTTTTTTAACTGATGTTCGATAACAGGTCTAGTCTTATTCATCTTTTAACTCCGACTTATTTATTTTAATATAATTTTCCCACATATCAGGACGCTTTTCTTTAGTTCTTTTAGCCCTACAATCTTGTTTCCATTTATCAATCTCTTTATGGTTACCTGATAAAAGAACTTCTGGCACAGATACCCCTTCAATATCTCTTGGCTGCGTATAAAAAGGAGAATCTAGTAAGTCCATCGCAAAAGAGTCAGTCAATGCTGATTCAATATTATTGATAACTCCTGGAACTAACCGAACCACACTATCAATAATAATCATTGCAGGGATTTCACCATTTGTAACTACAAAATCACCAATTGAGTATTCATGTGTTACATATTTTTCAATTACTCGCTCATCTACGCCCTTGTAATGTCCACATATGACAATAAGCTTTTTAATTGCACTATTTTCCTTTGCGCAATTATGACTCCAGGGTACACCCTGGGGAGAGGGAAAAATAATCCTAAGATCTTCTTCGCCACCCACTTTATTAATAGCATTTTCAATCGCTTTAAACAAAGGACCCGCCATCATAACCATTCCTGGTCCGCCCCCAAATGGTGTATCATCTATTTGGCGATAATCACCTTCACCAAAATCACGAAGGTTGATCAAATGAAGTTCAACCTTTTCTCTTTCAACCGCCTGTCTCAGCATAGAATGCTGAACGACCGACTCAATCATTTCAGGAATCGGTGTAATGATGGCGATTTGTGTCTTCAATCTATCAAACCATCCATGGGTGTAATGGTTACTATACCCATTCTAAAATCCACCTCACGGATAATTTCCGGCACAACCGGAATTAATATTTCCTTTTTATCTCTTGATATAACATAAACATCATTAGCAGGTAAGCTCATCATATCAACTAGCTCACCAACAGGCTCTCCATTATCAGTTATAACAGTGGCACCTATGAGATCAGATGAGATCATATTAATCGGATCTTTATCTGATATTGATGCAAATAAAAGTTGACCAATCATTGATTCAGCGTCATCTCTAGTTTTATAACCTTGAAAAAGAAAACGACGTCTTTTATTAACACCAGTTACTTTTTCTAGCTTCACATCTCTAGCCAAATTCTCATCAAAACCAATAAAAAGAGGTTTCTCCACATAATCATCAAATTGACGAATTAATGGACGAACACCTACTTCTCCATTAAGACCAGATGCACGCGTTATTTTTGCGATCGGAAAAAGTTTAGTCTTCATTCGTGTCGATTACCTCTAATCGAGCTCGCTTTCCACCTTCTTTAGCATTAATGGCAAACAATATTGTGCGAATGGCAGAAATATTTCTACCTCGCTTACCTATAACCTTACCGTAGTCACCATCACCAACTGTCAATTCAAAAATGATGGTTTGTTCAGACTCAACTGCTTCAACGTTTACCTCATCAGGTTTATCTACAAGTAGCTTAACTACTGATTCTATAAATTCCTGCATAATTATCTCCCTTCAGTCTTATACTATTTTTTCTTCTTAGGTTTTTTGTCTTCCTTAGGCGCTTCTTCCTTAGGCTCTTCTTCCT
>Ga0207989_1000331_pt1 | contig 27133 bp, 30 predicted proteins | sample ETNtaG_7_FD_185777 | JGI IMG/M metagenome (GOLD analysis project Ga0207989, IMG submission 185777) | Marine microbial and viral communities from oxygen minimum zone, Eastern Pacific Ocean - ETNP201406SV65 (SPAdes) (version 2) | ecosystem: Environmental > Aquatic > Marine > Oceanic ... | reverse complement strand
TGGTAAAAGACATCCATTTTCTAATGAAGGATATTACTTTCCTGCAACAATTATTGAATGTGACAATCATAATTTACCAACCGCAGAAAATGAACTTTTTGGACCAGTATTATCAGTTATGAAATTTGATACAGAAGATGAAGTTATAGAAAAAATGAATGATAATCAGTATGGTTTATCTTCAGGAGTTTATACTAGCGACCTTTCAAGAGGATTAAGAGTTTCTAAAGCAATAAGAGCTGGAATAACATTTGTTAATACTTATAGATTAATTTCACCTTCTGCTCCTTTTGGAGGAATAAAAGATAGTGGTTATGGAAAAGAAGCAGGAATAGATTCAATTAAAGATTATACTAGAGTTAAAACAACTTGGTACTACACTTCAGACGAACCAACTTTAGATCCTTTTTCTATTAGGTAATTAGTTGTCTCCTAAACATACAGCGCTAATTATTTTAGTAATGTTCTTTTTAGGAAGTGCATATCCTCTTGGTAAATTTGGTCTGAATACATCTATTAATCCAATTTTATTTGGAGCTTTAAGAATGGGCATAGTTTTTTTATGTTTAGTTCCTTTTTGTAAAATAAAAGTTCCTCCAAAAAAATATTTTCTTCCTCTTATTGGATTTTCAATATTTATGGGTGCAGGAGTAAATATGTTTTTATATTTATCTCTAGATGTTGCTTCAATTATAGCCCCAATTACAATTGGTGCTCAACTAGCAATTCCTTTTGCAATTATTATAAGTTCAATATTTCTAAGCGAAGGTATAAGTTTTAAAAAATGGATTTTAATATTTGCTTCATTTTTAGGAATTATTTTAATAGCTTTTGATCCAAAAATTGTTGATGAAATCTTGGGTATATTATTAGTTTTTGCTATGGCATTTTTTTATGGATTGTCACAAGTATTCTCAAGATATCTAAAAGAACTTGATGTAAAATTTACTAATGCCTTTATGGGTTTGGTTGGTTTTATTATATTGGCTATCATATCTCAATTATTTGAAGGGAATGTAATTCATCAAATAAGAAGTATTAATATTAATGGATGGCTGACTTTATTATATGCGGGAATTATAATTTCAATACTTGGACATATGATGATGTTTTATTTATACAAATTTTACCCTGTAGGAAAAGTTCTACCTTTTTATGCTTTGTTTCCTGTTTTTGGATTAATATTAACATTTTTTATTTTTGGTGAAATTCCCACCATAATTATGGTTTGTGGAGGAATAATTGTCATTACATCAGTGTATTTACTGCATAAAACTAGATAATTTTCTCATTGAAAATTTAGCCTAATAGGATTTAATTTTGTTTTTATAAATTGTTAACAATTAAAGGAATAATATGAAAAAATTAATATTAGCTGCTTTTATATTTGCATCGACAATCTCATCAAATGTATTAGCAGATATTAAAATGGGGATCATTTTAGGATTTACGGGTCCTATTGAATCTCTTACTCCTGCGATGGCTGCTTCTGCCGAACTTGCTTTTAAAGAAGCTTCAGATTCAGGTTCATTATTGGGAGGAAAAAAAATATCAGTAGAAAGAGCTGACTCAACTTGTGTTGATTCTGCTGCTGCAACTGCAGCTGCTGAAGGTTTGGTTTCAGGTGGTGTTGTAGCCATCATGGGAGCTGACTGTTCAGGTGTTACTGGCGCAATAGCAACTAACGTTGCTGTTCCAAATGGAGTGGTGATGATATCACCATCTGCTACTTCTCCAGGATTAACCGATTTAAATGATAACGGTTATTTCTTTAGAACTGCACCATCAGATGCTAGAGGTGGTCAAATTTTAGCAGACATAACAAATGACAGAAAAGTTAAATCTCTTGCTGTAACTCATACGAATAATGATTATGGAAAAGGTCTAGCTGATGTATATGTTGCTGCAGTAAAAGCTCATGGTATTAATGTAACTGTTGTAACTGCCCACGAAGAAGGTAAAGGTGATTACGGTGCTGAAGTTGCTACTTTAGCTGCTGCTGGCGGAGATGCTTTAGCAGTATTAGGTTACTTAGACCAAGCAGGTGGTAGTATAATCCAAGGATCATTAGACTCAGGCGCATTTGATGTGTTTGTATTATCTGATGGTATGATTGGTGACTCTTTAACTGACAGATTTGGTAAAGACTTAAATAAATCATTCGGTTCTCTTCCAGGATCAACTGGAAAAGGTGCTGGAAAATTTGCTGAAGTAGCTAAAGCTGCTGGCATTGACTCTTCTGGACCTTATACTGGAGAATCTTATGATGCTGCTGCTTTAATTACTCTTGCAATGCAAGCTGGTGGAAAAGCAGATAGAGCAACAATTCAAGCAAATGTAATGTCAGTAGCTAATGCTCCTGGTAAGAAAATTTACCCAGGTGAATTAAAAAAAGCACTTGATCTATTAGCTGATGGAAAAGCTGTGGATTACGAAGGTGCTACTGCTGTACAATTTACAGATGTTGGAGAAGCTGCTGGTGCTTTCCTTGAGAAAGAGATCAAAGGCGGAAAATTCAAAACAAAAAAACAAAGATAAGTTATAATTTAAAACCCCAGCAAATTTATTTGCTGGGGTTTTTTTTATTTCTAAATAAATTACTGTTTAATTATTTTTTCCGGAAGTATTCCTTGCGGCCTAAAGCGCATTATTAAAAGAAGTCCAATTCCCACCAATAAAAATCTAAAATATGGAGCTGTTTCAATTAGATGAACTCTTAATGCATTTGTCTCTGGAAGGTGCGCGGTAGAAAGATTTATAAAAAATAAAGCCATTGGTGCTGCTTGAACCCATAAAAACCACACTACAAATCCTCCTAGTATTGCACCAAAATTATTTCCGGTTCCTCCAACAATTACCATAACCCAAATCACAAATGTATACCTCATAGGTCTATAGCTACCTGGAGTAAACAACCCATCATTTGTTACCATCATAGCACCTGCTATTCCAACTATTGCAGAACCTAAAATAAATATAAATAAGTGTTGTTTAACAATATTCTTTCCCATAGCGCTTGCCGCTTCTTCGTTATCTCTTATGGCTCGCATCATTCTTCCCCATGGTGAATAAAGGGCTTTTTGTGTGACAATTAACAAAGTAATTACTACAACTAAAAACATTCCTGCAAAACAAAGTTTTACATAAACTGATGAAGCATTAATAACCAATTGATTTAATAATTCTTGTTTTTCAGAAAGAGAATTTATTGCTGCTAGTTTTGTTGAATGGAGTCTTTCTACTAGATTAATAAACCAAGAGGAAGTTTGTAAATCTATTTCATATGGAGCTGGTCTTTTTAATCCAATGACATTTTTTACACCTCTGGCTAACCAATCTTCATGTTTAATTATTGAAACAACAATTTCAGCAATTAATAATGTTGCTATAGCAAGATAATCAGCTCTTAATCCAAGCGCTACTTTTCCAACAATGTATGCAAGTCCTGCAGCAAAAAATGCTCCTACTATCCATGAAAATAATACCGGCATTCCAAGACCACCCAAAAATCCAAATTTTGCAGGTTCGACAGCCTCTATACGTTCTATAGCAGGACCAGATATTAATTTAATCAATATCAGACCAATAAATATAATTGCAGCAATTAAATAATTCCTTTTTTTTGATTTTTGAATTTTTTTCAAAATATATTTAATTGAAAATATCATTCCAATTATTAATGCAAGACAAGTCATCATATTTAATCCACCAACACGCCACGATTCAGGCACAGGTGCCACTGATACAAGTACTACTGCCAATCCTCCCAAGGCTGTATAACCCATAATTCCAAAGTTAATTAAACCAGCGTAACCCCATTGTATATTTGCTCCCATAGTCATTACAGCAGAAATCATACAATAATTAAAAATTGATAAAGCAATAGACCAAGACTGAAATATACCTACTAATATTATAAGCATTAGCATAATAGAGTACGCAGCAATAACATTTGAGTACTTCTTCATATTTTCTTTCCTTCAAATATTCCTGATGGTCTAAACAATAATACGACTACTAAAATGGAAAATGAAATTGCAAACTTATAATCAGTTGATAACAACTGTATTAATGAGTTTGGTTCTAAAGATTCAGGTAATATATAAACAAAAAATCTTTTATAAGCATAAGTTAAAAATATTTCAGCAAAAGCTATCACATATCCTCCAAAAAATGCTCCATAAGGATTTCCGATTCCTCCGACAATTGCAGCGGCAAATATTGGAAGCATATTATTAAAATAAACAAATGGTCTGTAACTTTTATCTAAACCATAAAGAATTCCTCCAATGGTTGCTATTATACCAGCAATTATCCAAGTGATCATGACAACTCTTTTAGGATCAATGCCAGATAATAAAGCTAAATCCTCATTATCAGAATAAGCTCGCATACTTGTGCCAGTTTTAGTTTTATTTAAAAACCAAAACATAATAGAAACAACAACAACAGTAATAAAAATTGTTAAAACTTGAGTAGATTTTATTGTTAAACCTTCATTCAGTCCTGTCATCTCTTTAAATTCTGAAGCTTTTAAAATAAATTTTTCCCCATCAAGGAATCTTCTATCAGATGGTCCAATAATTATTCTTATAATAGCTTGAGTAACAAACATTACTCCTAAACTAACCATCGCAAGTTGGACGGGTGGACTTTTTTTTATCCTGTAATAACTAAAAACTGTTTTGTCTATAATTAACATATAGAAAATCATTATTGCGATAGCAAAAGGGATTGTAAGTAATGCAGTTGGCAAAAATCCAAAACTTATTCCTTTGGATTGTAAATAGTAAGTCAATAAGACAGCAAACATAGTGCCAAAAGACATCATGTCTCCGGTAGCAAAATTAGCAAATCTTAAAATTCCATAAATCAGTGTTACAAAAATTGCACCAAGCGCTAATTGTGAACCATAAGTTAATGCTGGAATAACTGTATAATTTAGCAGAACTATGATTGCATTAATAAATTCCATTTTATGCTCCTAAAAATGATCTTCTAACTTCAGGGTCATTCAACAACTCTTTTCCAGATCCCTCAAATTTATTTTCTCCGGTTACTAATATGTATCCTCGATCAGAAATACTTAGTGCTTGTTTGGCATTTTGTTCAACCATTATTATTGCAACATCAGTTTTTTTCACTTGAACTATATGTTCAAACAATTCATCCATAACAATTGGAGATACGCCTGCAGTAGGTTCGTCTAACATTAATACCGAAGGTTTAATCATTAAAGCTCTACCCAGTGCAACCTGTTGTCTTTGGCCTCCAGACAATTGACCAACTGCTTGATCTTTTTTTTCTCTTAAAATTGGAAATAAATCATAAATTTCTTCAATTACCCTTGTTGTACCGTCTGTTCTTAAAAAAGCACCGACTTCTAAATTTTCTCTAACAGTTAATTCTGCAAATACATTTTTTGTTTGTGGAACAAATGAAATTCCTTTTTTTACTCTTTCTTGAGGAGAAAGTTTACTGATATCCTCTCCTCCAATTAAAATGTTGCCTGATTTCAGGTTAAGTAGTCCAAGCATTGCTTTCATTGCTGTTGATTTTCCAGCTCCATTAGGACCTAAAATTGCAACAATTTCTCCTTTATCCACATTAATTGTGCAAGAGTTGATTATATCCGGCCCGTCACCATAACCTCCTGTCATCATATTACCTTCAAAAAAAGCCATTAGTTATTTTCTCCTTCACTACTTTTTCCTCTACCTAAATAACTTTCTATAACTTTTTCATTTTTCTTTACTTCATCTGATGTTCCTTCAAATAATACCGAACCTTCTGCCATCACAATTACTGGATCACACATTCTGCTAATGAAATCCATATCATGTTCAATCATGCAAAAAGTATAATTTTTTTCCTTATTTAATCTTAAAATTGCCGTTCCTAAATCTTTCAATAAAGTTCTATTAACCCCAGCCCCTACTTCATCAAGCAATACTAATTTTGCATCAACCATCATCGTTCTACCCAGTTCTAATAGTTTTTTTTGCCCTCCTGATAAATTTCCTGCTCTTTCGTTTGCTAGATGTTTAAGGTTTAAAAATTCTGTAACTTCATAAGCTTTACTTCTTATTTCTTCTTCTTCATTTTTAATTATATTTGGTTTTAATAAAGCATTTATCAAAATTTCTCCGGACTGATTACCTGGAACCATCATTAGATTTTCAAGTACTGTTAAATTTGAAAATTCATGTGCAATTTGAAAAGTTCTCAGCAACCCTTTAGAAAATAATTCATAAGAAGGTACATCTGTAATATTTTCATTATTAAATAAAACTTTACCTTTTGTTGATTTTAGATTTCCAGCAATAAGATTAAATAAAGTAGTTTTTCCAGAACCGTTAGGTCCTATAATTCCTGTTATTGACCCTCTTTTTATTTTTATTGAACAATCAGAAACGGCAGCCAGTCCTCCAAAATATTTTGAAAGATTGTCTATTTGCAGAATATTTGATTCCGACTGCATGAAAAACTATACTTTGTTTAATCTTTTAAGAATACTATTTAATGTTTTTTCAGTAGATCTATAGAAACCTGCTTTTCTTAGTTCTTTAACTCCTTGTTCGTTAAGTCCTCTTGGAGTTTGAGATTCTTTTACTAAATATTTTAAATCTTTTTTAGAATTTACAACCGCATCTTCAGATAATGCAACAAAAAGTGAAGTTATATAACTTTGAGCTTTATTTCTTTTTACACCACGCTTAACTAACCAGTTAGACATTGTACTTAACAATTCGTAAAAAGATGCATACATCCCTGAGGTAGCCCAAAAATTTTTTGAAAGCTTTTCATTGTTAATTTCAACAGTTGTTCCAAGTTTATCAAAAAAGTTTTTAATTCTTTTATTTGGTGGAAAAACCGGAACTGGTCCTTTTTGTATAGAAATTGGAGGTAATGGGATTGCTCTGAAAATTTTTGCCTTTACTTTAATTGCCTTTTTAAGTTGAGACAAAGTCATTGTCGAAATGAAACTAACTATAGTTTGATTTGATTTAAATTTTAAATTTTTTATTATTTTATTACCTACAGTTGGTGTAACTGCTAAAAAAATCCAATTGCAAGAATTAATTATTTCTTGATTATTTTTTGCAATTGAAATTTTTCTAAATTTTTTTTTAAGTTTTTGAGCAATACTTCTGTTTCTTGGAGAAAGAATTATCTTATTGTGAGATATTTTTGAACCGCATATTCCTGTAACTACAGATGAGGTTATCTTGCCCGTTCCTATAAAACCCAATTTCATAACTCTTGTTTCTACACTTAATTGTTGAAAAAGGAACCTCTAATTCTTAATAATTCTCTACTTAAATTTTTATTTTTCTTAAATGACTTTCTTCCATGCAACCAAAAATAATTATTTACAACTAATGTACTGCCAACGGGTAAAGGGATAATTATCTTTTTTTTACTTTCTTCTAAAGTGTCAGATAATTTTTGTAAAAATAATCCTTGCTCCATATTTTTAGGTTCTGGAAACTGATCTATGTATGAAATTTGCGCTTTTCCCTCTTCATCTTTAGAAAAGACAGGATGTTCAATTTTATAATCAATATTTTTGCTCTTTGGAGATCCCCAAATAAATTTTTGTTTTCCTACTTCATCATTAAAAAGATCTTCTAAATGTTCCCAGTCATCCAAGTGAAGCAAAACCGTTTCTCCTCCTTGAACATTTTCTTCTTCCAATTTTGACATCAATAACCAATCTGTTTTTTCTTTAACGTACGTTCCATCTGTATGAAGATCCATATTTATATAAGCTTTTCTTAAATACGAGTCGCTGTCATCTTCATGTTTAACATGAAACCTTGCATAATATTTTCCTGCCATTGCATCATGATTTGGATTGCCGATTAAATGGGTGATAGCAGTTGATAGCTTTACTAAAAAAGTTTGATCAATTTTAGATGATAATTTTTTTGCTCCAATAATAAAACATCCTGTATTTCTATTTTTTAATATTGAATTAATAAAATTTCCTAATTCACCTGAAGCGATATCATTTAAACTTTTAGCAATAGTAAATCTTGTAAAAGGTTTGTACTCTAATGCGGTTATATCAAATTTTTTAAAAGGAAATATTAATCTTTCTACAATTTGATCTTCTATTTTAATGTTTATTATTCTTTTTGATTTCTCATGGAAAGATATTTCAAAGCCTTCTATATCCCTTAAACTTTCATGCATTCAAATTATTTTTTGCATTCTCCTATAGAGTTAGAGTCACAAGTTTCTCCATCTGTCCAGGTAGCACCAATTAAATTAGCCCCTTCAAAATTTGCATTGATCATATTTGAAGATGTAAAATTAGCTCCCATTAAATTTGAATTTTGAAAATTTGCTTCAATTAATGTTGAGCCCATAAAATCAACTCTTGTAAGATTTGCGCCAGTAAAATTTGCTTTTTCAAAATTTGCTCCAATTAATATAGATTCATATAAATTTGCTCTAATAAAAGTTGACTCTGGAAAAGTGCCAAAAGATAAATTTGAGTTCATCATAATACTTTTATCAAAGTTAACCTGGATGAAGCTTGCAAAAGATAAATTTGAATTTGGAAGAAAACTTCCCTGTAAATCTTGACCTTCAGAGAATCTACAATTTGTATAGTCTACACCATCTTTTAAAGGATCATCACATCCAGCATTAGCTAAATTAGGCAGTATCAGAAAGAATAATATTAAAAATAATTTTTTCATACTCAAAGGCTATTTATTAATGCCAATATGATAGCAGAGAAAACAGTTGGATAAACTAAATTTTTTTTCGTTATAAAAAATATAAATATTGAGCTAATTATTACTATAAATCTAATTAAATAATCAACTTCAGACAAAACTCCTGATGGGAAAATAATAATTCTAGCAATTAATGCTGCTAAAGTTGAATAAGCTAAGCAATTAAACCATCTAAAGATTTTAGAATTTTCTTTTATCTTTTCTGATGTAACGACACCAAAAAACCTTGATGAAAAAGTTGCTAAAGATGTAACTAATATTGCAAAAAATACACTAGTTGACATTTTTTTCTCCTAAAAAGAAAGCTATTGTTCCAGATATTAAACCTCCAAATAAAATACACCATTCTGGAGATATAAAATAAAATGCTGGTCCCAAAACTGCACCGAGGATAACTGAAGAATTTATTTGAAGAGTTTTCATTGATCCAATCATCATACACATAAAATAAACTGGATTAATAATTGCCAATCCAATCATGATATCTTTATTAAGATAGTCTGCTGAAATATAACCAATGAATGTAGCTATAATAGCAATTGACCAGGTAGCTGTGCCAACACCCATCCAGTAATCTATTCTATTTTCTCTAGCAATTGATTTGTAATTATTTTTCATAATCAACCAGGCAGAAACAGCAACGAAATGACAAGAAATATAATATTTCCATTTTGGTTGATTGCTATGCATCATCAAAGGCATTAAAGAAACTGTCATTGGATACAAACGTGAGTTTACCAACCAAACTGCAAAAAAAATATTTAGTAATGAGCCACCAACAATCATGGTCTCAGCCATAACTAATGAACCTGGTAATGCGTAAGTTAGAAAAGTTGAAAACACACTCTCTTGAAGATTAAATCCTATATTTTTTAAAAGTGCACCAATTGCAATCATGCAACAACCAAGCGCAATTGCAGGACTGTCAAAACTTTTTACGCAACTTAATCCTTTAAAAAAATATTTAGAATTTATCATTAGCCACCTAAGAATAAGCGACCTACATCAGGATTATTTAACAAATCATCGCCCTTGCCTGCTATAGCAGTTTCTCCTGATACCAAAACATATCCTATATCAGCAAATTCTAATCCTTTTTTTGCGTTTTGCTCGACAAGAATAATTGTTTTTTTTTCATTTTGCTGGAGATCTCTAAGGATTTCAAAAACCATATCAATATATCTTGGTTCTAATCCTATTGATGGTTCGTCAACCAAAAGTACTGAGGGTTTCATTACTAAAGCTCTAGATATTTCTAACAATCTTCTCTCTCCTCCTGATAAAACTTTTGCAGGTTGGTTTCTTCTATTTCTTAATCTTTCATATTTTTCAAAAATTTTTTCAGTTTCTTTGAAAGACTCTTCTGTATTGTCTTTTATATAGCCCCCCATAAGTAAATTTTCTTCAACAGTCATATCTGGAAATACTGAATTATCTTGAAGAATATACGCAATTCCAACCGATTTTAGTTTTTCCGCTGGTGTTAAATTTGTAATTTCTTTTCCATCAATTTCAATTTGTCCTGAAAAAATATTTGTAAAACCATAAATAGAATGGAGTATTGTAGATTTTCCAGCTCCATTTGGGCCTATCAAACACAAAGATTGTGCTTTACTAACAAACAAATCAAAGTTGTGAAGTATTTCCATTTTACCATAACCTGCTGAAAGATTTTTGATTGTTAAATGAATATTTTCAGATGATAATTTTTTTAATTCTTCTGGCTCTGGTGCTTTTCCTAATACTTCATATTGATTTGACATTATTGAGCTCCTAAATAAGCATCTATCACACGCTTATCATTTTTAATTTCTTCTGGGGTGCCATTTGCTAGCATTTTGCCATGAGCTAGGCAGAATATTTTTTGGGCTAATTGCATAATTACTCTCATATTATGTTCAATGACTAACAATGTAATTCCAAACTCATTATTTACTTTAATTAACCTATCTATAATTCCATTAATTAGCGTTGGATTAATACCTGCTGTTGGTTCATCTAACAAAAGCATTTTAGGCTCATTCATTAATGCCATGGCTAATTCTAGTAGTTTCTGTTGTCCAAACGATAAATCTCCAGCTCTCAATTTTCTTTTTTGGAAAAGCCCAACAAAATTTAATAAATTTTCCGCCTTGTCTGTTAATTCTGGAGGAATTTTTGAAAATACAGAAAACAATTTTTCTTCGCTTGATTTATTGCTTATTAACATATTTTCTATGCAATTTAGCTTTCCATAAATTCTTGTTTGTTGAAAAGTTCTAAGCAATCCTAATTTTGCAACAACAGGCACTGGTAATTCAGAAACTTCTTTTTCGTTAAATTTTATTGAACCTTTGTCTATTGGATATGTGCCCACGATAGAATTAAATAAAGTGGTTTTTCCAGATCCGTTTGGTCCAATCAACCCAACAATTGAACCTTGTTCAACTTTCATTGAAATATCTACATTGGCTTTTACGCCACCAAATGATTTGCTTACATTATTTACTTCTAAAATACTCATTTTAATTCTACCTGTGCTTTTCTGTCAGCTTCATCAATAACTTCTCCAAATTTTTCTGGATATTTTTCTCTTAACCATCCCATTATTCCTTCTGGGAAAAATACGACAATCACGACGATTAACATTCCTAAGGCAACATACTGCCAGCCCAAAAAGAAAGTCCAAAAACCTTCTTTAAATAAATGAAATACCGTAGCTCCAACAATTGGTCCCCATAAAGTTCCTTTTCCTCCAAGGATTGCCATCAAAACCATAAACACTCCAAAAGTTGATCCAGCAAAAGCAACTTCAACTGGTTCAATGTACCCTACCATGTTACCCATTAAACCACCTGCAATCCCAACAAAAAATGCAGAAACCATCCAGCCTACAATTTTATATCTCATTGTATAAATTCCCATTGCTTCTGCCTTATCTTCATTGTCTCTGATTGCATTGATAACTAATCCAAATCTAGTTTTATAAGCCCATTGTAAAAATAAAAATGTAGCAACTACTAGAGCAAAACAAGTAAAGTAAAAAAATTCAGATCGAAGTTCTGTATCACCAATATTTTTTGGCCAAGGCGGAGTGGTCATTCCTTGTCCCGCTCCTATTATTTCTATACCTCCAGCTATTTCACCAGCTGCTATTGCAAGTCCCAAAGTGCAAATTGCAAAATAATGACCTCTTAAGCCTAAAATGCCATAACCTATTAATCCCGCAATAATCGTTGGAACTATGCCTGCAAAAATTAACCCAACAAAAAAACCTTGAAAATATTGTGACGGTGTATGAACAAAAGTTTTTTCTCCTCCTGCTTCTGTCCATTCAGCCAACGGAAAAAACATTCCGATTTGTATGCTTGCACACAGATACATCCCAATTCCAAAAAAAAGAATGTTTCCAAATGTATTATAGCCCATCTGACCTCCTTGAACATCCCAGGTCATAGCAAGAACAATTAATATCCACAAAAATGATATTTGAAGTTTAAATGCAGGAAAAATAAATGGTGCAACTAAACCAAGTATTAATATTGCAGAATATAGTAAAATATTTTTTTTCATTTACTTTTTTATTTCTATTAATTTTTTTCTAAAATTTTCATCCACAGTAAAATAATGACCATTTTCGTCATGAATGCTAGTTCCAGAACTATGGTATTCATCTATATGTTTTTGAAATTTATCTAGATCTACATCAATCTCTTGCCCATTATCATCTTTAATTTTAATGTTGCTCATTTCAAATACTCTCTTTTTTTGGATAGCTTAAATCTTCTATAAACTAGAATTAAAACCAGAAGCATAAATACCGATCCAATTCTAAACTCTGTTCCTAAAATATAATCTGCAAATTCTTCAAATACACCTAATCCCATACCAGATAAGGCAACACCTGGTAAATTTCCAAGTCCTGCAACAATTACGATCATAAAAGATCTAACTGTGTAGGGAAGTCCAACATAGGGATGTAAAGTAAATGTTATTGCAATTAAAGAACCGGCAACTCCACAAAGTGCAGCATTTATACCAAAAGTTGCAGCATAAACTTTTTCAGTATCAACACCTAAAATCTTTGCTGCTCTTGCATTTTGTGCTGTTGCTCTTATTGCGCGTCCTAATTTGGATTTTTTCATATAAAAAACTAAACCAATTGCAAATATAATGCTTACAACTGCTGAAAAAATTTTTGAATTTGGTAATGTTACTGAATTATCAAACAGCATTGTGGTTCCAAAATTAGAATTAGCTACAACAACATCGGCGCCAAAAATAAAATTCATTAGTTGCTGAGCTAAAATACTTATTCCAAACGTTGCTAAAATTGAAATAAACATATCTCTATCAACAACTTTATTAATTACTAATTTATAAAGTCCTACTCCAACAAAATACATTATTATTGGAGAAACAATCACACCAAATGCTGGGTGAATTCCAGCCATGTACATAAAATATGCCACATAACCGCCCATTATTACTAATTCACCTTGTGCTATATTTATTATATTCATTACTCCCCATTGAAGGGCCATGCCATATGCAATAAGTGCAAAAAGTATTCCAAGCAAAATACCATCCATGGATGCTTGGACTATTAATATTGGAGCTTTAAAAATTAATAAATCCATAGAGTTAAAAAAAAATGCCCCCTTAAAAAAAAGGGGGCATTAAATATTAGTTGTTATCTTTCAGACCACTTAGGAGTTGGGTGTACTAATTTATGAGAAGCCCATTTCGTTGGAGCAACTAATCTATTAGCGCAAGAATCTCCTTCACATCTAACTTGGAATAGTACCATTGGTTTAGCAGTATTTTGACCACCTGATCCAAATTTCACATTTCCATAGAAAGTTTCCATGTCAGTTGTTGCCAAAGCATCTCTAACTTTATCTTTGTCTAGAGAATTTGCTCTTTCAAAAGCATCTTTCCAAACTAACAAAGCTGCAGCAGATTCAGCTGCTTGATAAGGAGGAGCATAACCATATGCGGCATTAAAATCTTTATCGAATTTAATACCATTTCCAAAAAACTTATCACTGTAAGTTAACTCTTTATGCCATTGAGCTGCACATAAAGCGTACTCTGAGTTTTTACCATGTTGTTTTGCCAATTTAGAAGCATCACAGTGAGTCATGGCTAACATTGGAACGTCAACTTTCATTTCAGATATTTGTTTGATTGCAGTTAAAGCACCTTTTGAGTGACCTGAAACTACAAGAACATCTGGTTTAGTAGCTTTTACTTTAGCTAAAGTTGCCGCCATATCGTTTAACTCTTTTGGTAATTTGTCATCAATAGTAATTGTTGAACCTGTTCTTTTAGCTGCATCAACAATACCCAATCTCACGTCTTGAGAAAAAGCATCTTGTTCAAATGCCATAGCTATATCAACTGGTTTACCACCATTTTTTTCAACTGCTAAATCTATTGCTACTTCAAGATATTGGTTTGCTGGTGAAAGCACCGCAAATAAATATTTATATCCTTTTGTAAACAATGATCTAGACGCACCATTTGCTTCAACCATAGGAATTTTATTTTCCTCAGTTACTGGAGCCATAGCTTTTGTTAAACCAGAACTGTAAGGTCCAAGCATATAATGAACGCCGTCTTGTTTGATTAATCTTTCTGCAAGTTGAGCTGCTCTACCAGAGTTTGATTCATCATCATAATATATGATTTCAAACTTGTAAGTATTACCACCAACTTTAACACCACCCATACTATTAATTCTTTCAACAGCTAGGTTATAGCCATTTTTAGTATGTTTTCCGTTAGTTGAATACTTTCCAGTTAAAGAAACAGCAGCACCTAAAATAATTTTATCACCAACAACTTTTGCAAAAGAAATTGTAGAGACAGATAGTAATAGTGCTATTGCAGAAACAAATGTAATAATAATATTTTTTATTTTCATTTATTTCCCTTTATTGTTTTTATTATTAATAATAATTAATTAAACTATTAATTGTTCAATATTTCAACCTGAAGCTTGTTTATTGATGTGTGTCAAATAAGATCAATATTGTTGTGTTAGTGCAATTATGATTGCAATTACAATTAATACACACGCAGAAATTGTGTTTATTACTTTTGGATTTGCTTTTATCCAAACAATTAATTTATTTGCTAGAATTGCATAGGCAATAAGGGATAAAAAATCTAAAACTACATAAGTTGTTAGTAAAATTAAAAATTGAGCAATATAATTTTCATTAAAATCAATAAATTGAGGAAATATAAAAGGAAAAAACATCCAAGCTTTGGGGCTAGTTCCTGCAACTAAAAAACCATCTTTGTAAAATGAAAAAAAACTTTTTTGTAAAACTTCCTTTGAATTTATATCTTTAGGTCTTGATTTATAAAGATCATAAGCAAGATACATTATATAAGCGATACCAATCCATTTTAATGAGTTCAATATTACAGGATGTTCTGAAAAAAATGATCCAATAACAAAAATTACTAAAGTTGCTTGAATAATATTTGCCGAAACGTCCCCTAAAGCTGTCCAAACACATTTTTGAACACCATAGTTCATCGAATAAGAAATAATTACTATTCTTGGAGTTCCTGGAGTTATGAACAAAAAAAGAATAATTTGTAAGTATAGGAAATATTCTAATGGAAGCATTTTGGTGATAGTCCTAAAAAACCGGGAGCTAAAGATGGCAAGATAGGACTATCTAAAAAGGACAATATCACAGCCATCAGGAATTTCACTAAAATTATTTTTAATAATTATTGAGATTTTTAAGAGAAAAATGTCACAGGCTCTGACGGGCTAGATATTTTTAGGAGCCAAAACCCATATTGTGAATATAGGATCAGGTCTATTTTCAAGAAATAAATAATAAATTCTATTCTGGTAAAAATGCAAATAACACTTATATCTAGATTGTGAAAAGTATTACCATGTACACTGGCCCTTTGTGCAACTTTTGTGATGCTGCTAAAAGACTGCTTTTAAGAAATAATCTAGAATTTAATGAAATAGACGTTTCTACAAAATATGAATTAAGAGATGAAATGATAAAAAAATCAAATGGTAGAAAAACTATTCCACAAATTTTTTTTAATGATTACCATATCGGTGGCTATGAAGAATTAAGAGCTTTAGAAAAAAATGGTGAGCTTGGTAATTTGATAAAATAACTTTATTTAATCGTAATTGTGCATACAGGTTCAAAAGCAATCATCATACATCTGGAACCACTACCGGGATCTGTAGCACCAATAGCTTCTTGAGTTCCAAAAGAAATAGTTACAGTTGGCGGAATCATCGTAACAGTATAAGGAGATGTAAGTGCAAAAATCATTACATGTTCTGTATCAGTATCCGCATCATGGGTTTCCATATAAGTCGCATATGTAGGACTTGAGTAATCATTTGTGGCTGCGGCTGTCGCACCACAAGTAGCATTTGTACAAATTAAATAACTATCATTTGTTAAATAAATATTCATTTCTGCTGCAGTTCCATCATCAGCAACTGTAATTGCATGAGTAAATTTTCTAGCTGCTTCAGTATCCCCATATAATGTATCTGTTGCAGCTTGTGTAACACAATTATCTGGAGTTCCGCCAGTATCAATAGCTGTTGATGTTTTTACAGTAAATTTTCTAAGAATTGTAACTCTCATGTGAGTATATGTTGTCCCAAGTGGTAAAAGAGCTACATCACCATATGATCCTGCTGCTGCACCTGCATCCACTGCTGCAATATCAATTGTTTTTGCACCACTTCCAATAACAACGGCTCCTTCACAATTGGTAACACCTGTGCTGGCGGTACACATTTCTAATTTTGTCATTGTAATTTTGTATACGCTTGCTGGTCCTTTTACTGTAGCAGCATTTGAATTGGTAATAAACAATACCAATAATAATTTAACTAAAACATTAAATGCAAAAAATTTTTTCATTAATCTGCCCTTGTAATACTTGATGTTCCCTTAAACTCAATCATAATTTTATTTTGTCTTTTAACTTTAGTTAATAATTGACCTGACATATCTTTTTCTTCTCTCCACATAGTGTCGCTAATTCCATCTTGGGCTGTAGCTCCATCTCTTGGAGGATAAACAAATTGTAATTTTGCATACCATTCATCTTCTAGACCTGCTTTATCTTTATCGTCAAATGCTACTTCTAAACTAAATGTTGGTGATAAATACATCTCAGAGCCTAATTTTGTTCCTTTAATATCATCTCTATCTTCTCCTTGCCATGCGTAAGAGTTAACAAACGCATCAGCCCAATGTAAGTAAGGAATTTGGGATGCTAATCTTAAATCATATCCATCTAATACTTTTTCATCTTCTGCATCTGCTATGCCAAGATAATAATTAGAGTTAAATTCTAAAACAGCATTTCTAGCCTCTAAACCTAAACTAGCTCTAGTATTTCCAGCATCATCAAGATCTAGAAAACCATTAAAACCTGTCATCATCAATTTATCATCACTTAAGGTTCTTTTTCCAAAACCTAAATTTCCAACAATTCTTTCCCTGTTATTTTTTTCAGTATTAAATAAAGAAAATTGTGTGAAAAAATTTCCATTATCATTTTTTTCCAGTTCTCGAACGGCTAAAATGCTAAAATCTGGTTTATGATTTTCTCTTAGATCTATGCTCGTCTCAGTATAGCCATCGCCTGGCACTATTTCCGATACATAATCACTTATTTTTTTTGAGATATTTGAACTTATGTCTGCAGAGTAAGAATTTAAAATTAATGCAGAAAAAATCAATAACGATTTGATGAATAATCTCATATAAATTAATATAGGTATAAATTCATCAAAGTACAAATGATATATATCAAATTTATTTTGATTTTAATTTTTTGGCTTAAATATTAAACAAATTCCATTATTGCAAAATCTTTTCCCGGTAGGATTAGGTCCGTCATCAAAGATATGTCCGTGGTGAGCTCCACAATTTTTACAATGATATTCTGTTCTAGCGTATCCAAGTAAGTAATCTGTTTTTGTTTCAAATACATCGGGTAATGCTTCAGAAAATGACGGCCAACCTGAACCACTTTCAAATTTTACATTCGATTCAAAAAGTTTTATACCGCAGTTAGCACAATGATAAGAACCTTCTCTTTTTTCATGATTTAACTTACTAGATCCTGGTGGTTCAGTTGCTTCTTCAAACATTACTTTTCTCTGTTCGCTTGTAAGTTTTATATTTATTTCTTTTGCCATAATTTATTTTATAACACGAATAGGTTTGCCGGATACACAACTTTCTAAATTTTCAAACATTTGCGTATAAAAAATTGAATAGTTTTCTGCAGTTACATATCCAATATGTGGCAATAGCAATGCATTAGGTACAAATCTTAATTTATGACTAGCGGGCAAAGGTTCTTTTTCATAAACATCAATTCCTGCACCAGCAATGACATTTGTTGAAAGTGCTATGATTAAATCATCTTCATTAACAATAGGACCTCTAGAAGTATTAATTAAAAAAGCAGTTTTTTTCATTTTATCTAGTTCAGCCAATTTAATGCAGTCTTTATATCTTTCTCCGCCTTGAACATGAATTGAAAGAAAATCTGAATTTTGAATTAAATCTTCTTTGCTGCATGGAAGAACATTTAATTCTTTACATCTATCAAGACTTAAATTTTCACTCCAAGCCATAACTTCCATGCCAAAAGCTTTTCCTATTTTGGCTACCTGTGACCCAACTTTGCCCAGTCCAATTAATCCTAATATTTTTCCTTTCAGTTCAACTCCTAATGTTGTTTGCCAATAACCTTGGTACATATTATCAATTTCAGGCTTAATATTTCGAGCAAGACCAAGAATAAGTGCCCAAGTTAATTCACAGGTAGGATTAACGTTAATTTCTGTTCCTGTTACAATAATTTTTCTTTTTTTGGCGGCCTCAAGATCTATTGCTTTATTTCTCATGCCACTAGTTGAAATATATTTCAATTTTTTTAAATTATTAATTAAATTGGCAGTTATTTTGGTTCTTTCTCTCATAATTAATAAAGCTTCAAAATCTATTAATTGCTCAATAGCATCATCTTCATTTTCAAATGGTTCGCTAAATATTTTTATTTCATATTTTCCAGATAGTTTTTTTAGGTCGACAAAGTCTTGGGAGACATTCTGATAATCGTCTAAAATAGCAACTTTAAGCATTTTTTTTATTTCTGTTCGAAAGGATTATGCCCGCAATTATGAATATTGCTCCAAGGAAATGGTAAAGCATAAATTTTTCATCAAATATTATTATCGCCATAATGGCTCCAAATATTGGCATCAAATGTAAAAATACACCCGCTCTATTTGCTCCAATAAATGCAATGCCTTTTATCCAAAATAAAAAGGCAAATATTCCTGGAAATAAAACAACATATGAAAGTGTTAAAATAAATGGTGTATTTAATACAATTTTGTTCCCTAAATTCATTTCAATAAAATAAATTGGAATTAAAAATACAAATCCACATATTATTATTACTTCTAATAATGCCATCTGAGAAATGCTGTGCGTTTTTTTTCTTAATAAAGCTGAATAAATTGCCCATGAAAACATGGCAATAACCATTGATAAATCTCCTTTATTAAAATCTAGGTTTTTAACTAATTCAAGGTCTGCTTTGGTAATTATACAAATAACTCCAGTTAAAGATAAAACGACCCCTATAATTTGAAAAATATTAGTTTTTTCTATTTTTAATAATGAGGCTATAAACATAATCCAAACGGGTATGGTTGAAATCATTAATACACCGCTAATAACTTGAGTATAATAAAGAGAGTAGTAAACAATTGAATTAAAAATTGTAATACTGGTTATTCCTAAGATTATAAAAAGACCAATATTTTCTAAAATATATTTTTTATTTTCAATGATTTCCTTATAAGTGAAAGGAAATAATATTATAAAAGCAAAAAGCCATCTATAAAAGTTTAAGGAAAAAGGTGGGATTTCATAAATACTAGCGCTTTTTCCAACAATAAAATTTCCAGACCAAAACAATGCTGATAAAGTTAAAAAAAAATAAGCTTTATAATTATTATTGGTAGAAATGGTCGTATTCATATTTGTTAAAAGATTAATAAAATATATTCTAATCTTTTTTAAATAGATTGAAAATAATAATAAAAATTTAATTAAGAAAAACGGATAGAATTATATGGCTGCAAATCCAAATTAATATTTTCTCCAGCAATCATTTTTGAAATAATTTTTCCTGATATGGCTCCTAAAGTCCAACCTAAATGATGGTGGCCAAAAGAATAGAATACATTTTTATAATTTTTTGAAGGACCAATAATGGGTAAAAAATCAGGTAAAGAAGGCCTAAATCCTAACCACTCATCTTTATGTTCTGGCAGTCCATCTAGCATATCTTTAGCATTTAAAATTAAATTTTTTACTCTTGATTTCGATAAAGGATTATTTAAACCACCAAATTCTACAGTTCCAACAACTCTTAAACCTTGTTCCATTGGTGTTATACCAAATCCTCTATTGGCATAAACTACAGGTCTTGAAATTAAATGTTCACAATCTTTAAAATGAACATGGTAGCCTCGCTCTGTATCTAAAGGAATATTTTCATAAAGCATATCAGTTAGTTTTTTTGAAAATGCGCCACATGCAATAACTAATTTATCAAATATAAATCTTTGTGTTTCTGATCTTAAAACAGGTTTCTCACCATCAAAATCAACTTTTTGAATATTTAATTTTAAAAATTTTCCGCCTTTTTCTATAAAATTATCCAATAATTTAATTAATATTTTTTTAGGACTTCTTGTGTGTCTTGCATAATCATAAAATACTCCGCCATGATAGAAAGGTTTTATATTTGGTTCTAGGTCGTGAATCTCTTTAGGATTTAATAGTTGTTGTTTAACTCCTAGTTCTTCTCTTATTTTATTTTCAAGTTCCCTGCTTTTAAGATTTTGATCTGTCCAAATATACAATACGCCTTTATTTTCAACTAATCCTTCTAAATCAATATTCTCAAATAATTCATCAAAAGCTGGCAATGATTGATTTAAAATTTGATGCATATTTTTTGCTGTATGCATCATTTTTTCTTTTCGACAATTAAGTAAAAATTTTAAAAACCACGGGATCATTTTTGGAACGTAGTTCCATTTTAAAGCAAGCGGTCCTCTTGAACTTAAAAGCATAGCTGGCACATCAGTTAAAACATCAGTTCTATTAAGTGGAACCGATGCATACGGAGAAAAATGACCTGCATTACCATAAGAAGCTGAGTTGCCGCCAGGTTCGTCTCGATCAAATAAAGTTACTTGATATCCTTTTTTTTGCAAAAACAATGCGCTACAAACACCTTGTATTCCAGCTCCAACGATCCCAACTTTTAAATTATTATCCACGCTTAAAATATAGATATGGAATCTATTTATAATAGGTGATATTACAGCGCGCGTTATAATGCTAAATTAGTAGTAAATATTAAAAGAAATAAATAGAATTAATAAACAATCAAGCACAGGTTTAATTTTATTAATTAAATAATACTTTTTCGAATATACTTCGTATCGTCTTTTAAAATAATCATAGGTGTAATTTATAGAAATCATTATGATTGAAACAGATACTATAACAAAAAATAAATCAAATTTCACTAATCCCATTATAATTGTTGTAATAAATGTGATTATTGAAATATTTGAAATAAAAATTGTAAAAATTACATTTGTCGTAATTGAAAATGATTTTTTTATTGCAATAAAAAAATAAGACCAAATTAATAATAATTCAAAAATAAATATTTCTGCAATCATAAATTATTTGAGTACACAATCAAACTGATCTAAGGTTTCAAAGAAAATTTTGTTTATTTCTGCTGAGTGATCAATTTGGCATTCTCTTAATTCAGCGTCTATTGTGTTATCTGCAACATGTTGGAAAGTTGTTTTTCCTGTTGATTGTTCAATATATAAGCTTGTTCCTGTTGCTAACAAAGTTTTAGCCGTACTTCCTCCTGCAACAATACTTGCTCCTGAACCTAGAATTGACGTTGCTGCGTACTGTCCTCCGCATCCATGAAGAAATATTAACGTTAATAAAACAAAACCAAATTTATACATAATGAAAGTTGACATATTTAATCAAACTAATAAATGGAAGGGAGTGTTCAGATTGAGTAAAAAAATTTAATATTATTAGAAAAAATAAAACTAATAGGCCAAAATGAGTTTTATTTTCCAATTCCAACTATTGTTAGGTCGTCATCTAAAATTGCTTCATCTTCTTTAACGCCCTTCTCTTTATATTCTGTCTTTAAACTTTTTTGTCGAATTTCTTCTGTTGCTTTTTGCAATTCTATTTTTAATTTTGAATTTTGATGTTTTTTCAATAATTCTTTAACTCCATCAATTCCTATTTCATTATTATTTTCATCTAAACTCTCTGAAAATCCATCTGTATAACAATATACCCGACTAGAATTTAATTTAAATTTTTCTAATTTATAAGCATTTTCATTTTTTTGTTTTGTAACCCCAAGTGGTGTTGAGCTTGATGGATATTCTATAAAATCATCTCCCGTTTTAACCAATGCCGGTTGATGTCCTGCGTTTGCCAGCTCAACTTCATCAGTTTTTAAATTATAACGTCCAATAATTGATGTAATAAATGTACCTCTTGGATTAGTTTGTTTTAAATCATTGTTCATTTCAAAAAGAATTTCGTTAGGTTTATATTTCTGTCTGGCAAATATTTGAAATAGTGTAATTGCTTTTGCCATTACCATTCCTGCATTAACTCCTTTTCCAGATACATCAGATAAATTAAAATATATTTGATCGTCATGAGGGTAAAAGTCAAAAAAATCTCCTGATATTTCTCTTGCAGGAATATTTAGACCATATACCGGGTAATTTTTCATATCTCTTTCTGGCATCAATTTTTTTTGAACTTCTATCGCTAATTTAATTTCGTTTGAAACTCTATCTTTCCACATATTTTTTTGTTTTTCAGATTGTTCGAGTTTATTCATCATTCGATTATATTGTGTGCCTATAAGACCTGTTTCTGTAAATGAATCTTGTGGTGCTCTTAAAGTATAATCTTGTGTTTCTGCCTGTTTTCCTAAAACATTTAATAGTTCATGTGTATCGGTAGATGCATTGTGTTCTGCAATATTTAATCCTAGTTCTTCGTTAATTTTGCTCACTCTTAGAGGGTAAAAATAATTAATTATTTTGAAAATTATATATGAAGAGAAGAAACAAAAAGCACCAATACTAACAACCCCTATTAATTGAACATACAATTGTTGTGATCTTGTAATTTCAATTCCCATTTTTTCTATATCACCAAATATTGCAATAGCTAAAGTTCCCCATATTCCACAAATTAAATGAACAGGAATAGCATTAACCACATCATCAATTCTTAATTTCTCTAAGATAACTAAGAAACTTCCTGATAATATTCCAGCAATACCTCCTATGATAATTGCATTTGAGGGAGCAACAAAAGCACAAGAGGCTGTAATAGAAACCAACCCTGCTATTGGTCCAGTTATCATAAACATTGGTTCAGGTTTTTTCATGACAATTATTCCCATAATACTAGAAGAAATTAATCCAGCAGATGCTGCCATAAATGTATTAATTAATATTAATGGAATTCTTATATCCATAGCTAAATTAGCTCCACCGTTAAAACCAAACCAACCAAACCATAAAATTAATGCTCCCAATGCTGCCATTGGTGTATTGCTTCCTTGAAAAGTTTTGACACCTTCTGCTTCACCTTTTCTAAATCTACCCGTTCTTGGACCAACAATAAGTAAGATTGCTAGTGCTACCCATCCTCCAACAGAGTGAACAACTGAAGCTCCAGCAAAATCAATAAAACCTAATTTACCTAACCACCCAAATTTTCTTGCTGGATTTGAAAAATCAAAAGCCCATATCCAATGACCAACCAATGGGTATATAATACCTGATGTTATAAATGTAATTATAATATAACTTAAAAACTTTAATCTTTCTGCTACAGCTCCTGAAATAATTGTAGCAGCTGTTGCAACGAACATAGCTTGGAAAACAAAGTAAGTTTGGTAACCAGCTACATTTGTAAAGAATAGAAAATATTTAGTACCAACTAAACCTGAATAGCTAGCGCCATACATTAAACCAAATCCAAATGCCCAAAAAGTAACAACGGCTATTCCAAAGTCTGCTATGTTCTTTAGTGCAACGTTAATACTGCTTTTTCTCCTGGTTAAGCCAGATTCTAAACACATAAACCCAGCTTGCATTAAGAAAACTAATATTGAACACATTAGCAACCAGAATGTATCTAAATTTGCTTGGAGAATAGCTTCCATACGAAACTCTAAAGAATTCAAAGCTCCTTTATTTGTAAGTCCTAATTGATCGATTTGTGCCTGAACTTTATCAATAGATGCTTGAATTACAGCCCTAGCATTTGATTCTAATTGCGTGATTTGTGACTGAAGTCTATTAATAGCTATTTGAACTTGAGCTTCTGTTGCCATAATTTAAAATAAATATTTTAATATAAAAGATTCCTTGTTACTGGTAGTTAACTTTTATTTTTATCTTAATTTGATAAAATGCTTACTGCCTCACCTGGATCTTCGATAAATTTACCAACGCTTGTTACTTTAACAACTTCAAAACCTGTTCCTAAGATAGCTTTTTTAAACTCTTCATTGTTTAAATTTGACTCTCCTTCAAATGCAGAAACAGCCACTCCTTCTGGCCAAGAAACTTTTACATGTGCTGTTGGGCTTGCTTTAATTAAAGCCATAGTAACCATATTTTGACATTTTATACACATCATCCCATTTACTTGAGCAACCATAGACTCGGCTGCATAAACAATGTTGCTGATAGAAATAAAAAATACCAATAAAATTGAACTTAATATTTTTTTCATTTATTCCCCTTTTTTATTTATTAATACTTTATTACTAATAAAGAATTATTTTAATGATTAAGTTAGCCAGATTGGGTTTAATTTTAAAATTTATTATTATTTTCCTATAGAAAGTAGGGTTAAATCGTCACTCAGATTATTGCCTTTTGCATTTTTAATTACTTCTTTTGTAATGTTAGATAATTGTTTTTTTGCATCTTTATTATAATTATTTTCTATAATTTTTATTGAACCTTCAATTCCAATTTCTTTACCTTCATTATCAACACTTTCTGATAATCCGTCAGTAAAACAATAAAATCTATTATCGTTTAATTTTTCTTTATGTAGCTTATAAACTGATTTTTCTTTATGATATAAAACACCCAAAGGTGGTGATTGTGACTCAAATTTTTGGTAATTTCCTTTATTGTCTCTAATTATTGCAGGTTGATGACCCCCATTAACCCAACGCAATTCATTACTAACAATATTATAATCGCCAAGAATTGAAGTAACAAACATGCCCCCAGTTTTTGTATTAAATAAATCGTTGTTCATATGAAGCATCATTTCATCTGGATCTACTTGGTCTCTAGACATTATTTCAAATAGAGTTGAAGCTTTTGCCATAACCATTCCTGCATGGATACCTTTCCCCGCAACATCTGCAATTATAAAATAAACATTTTCATTATGCGGATAGAAACTAAAAAAATCACCTGATACTTCTCTTGATGAAATATTTATTCCGCTTACTGGATAATTTTCTAAATTTCTTTTAGGTAAAAAATTCTCTTGAACTTTTACTGCAAGTTTAACTTCATTGGATATTCTATTTCGCCATTTTTCCTTTTGGGCTTCGCTACTTTCTAGTTTGCTCATCAATCTATTATAGTAAAGACCAATTACGCCTCCTGCTGTAAAAGGATCTTGCGGACCTCTAATTTTTAAATCTCCAGACTCAGATTGTTTTTCTAAAATTGAAATTAAATCATGTTCAACAGAAGTTGCATTATGTTCGGCAATGTTTAATCCAAGCTCTTCATGTAAAGGGCTTACCCTTAAAGGATAAAAATAATTTAATATTTTTAATAAAACATATGAAACTAAAAATGAAAATAATCCAATAGACCCTACTCCGATGAATTGAGCTCTAATTTGCTCCCATCTAGTTAGGTCGGTATCGAGAATTTCTAAATTTGAAAAAAATCCAACAGCCAATGTTCCCCAAATTCCAGCTGCTAAATGAACTGGAATAGCTCCCACTACATCATCTATTTCAAATTTATTTAAAAGTTCATTGGCAAAAATTGCTATAAGTGATCCAATAATTCCAACAAATATTGCAACAACAGATGTCATAGAGTTGCATCCAGCAGTAATTGAAACTAATCCTGCTAATGGACCTAGAATGACATAGTAAGCGTCTGGTTTTTTAAACATAATAAATGAAGTTGCCAATCCAGTTAACAAGCCAAATGCTGCGGCTAGAAAAGTGTTTATTAAAATTAATGGCACCACATCATCCATTGCGCCATTGCTTCCGCCATTAAATCCAAACCAACCAAACCAAAGTATTAAAGTTCCAAGAACCGCAAGAGGAAAACTAGATCCTGTAAATTTTCCTTTGTTGGCTTCTGAATATCTTCCTATTCTCGGTCCTAATATTATAACTGCAGCTAGAGCTATCCAACCACCTACTGAATGAACAATAGTACTTCCTGCAAAATCAATAAATCCTAAATCAGTCAACCAACCAGTCGTTTTTATTTGACCTGTGGCAACTAATAATTGAGAAACTGTGTCCAAATTTTTCAAATAACTTGATGACCAGGCCCAGTGACCAACAATTGGATAAATTAACCCTGTTGCAAGCACAGTTATTATTAAATATCCAATAAATTTCATTCGTTCGGCTACTGCACCTGAAATTATAGTAGCAGCTGTTGCAACGAACATTGCTTGGAATACAAAATAAGTCATGTATTCAGCTTTTTCAGTCTTAAAAAGGAATAAATCGGTTCCAAACCATCCTTTGTAGCTGGTGCCAAACATTATTCCAAAACCAAATAACCAGAAAATAACGACAGCTACACCAAAATCGGCAGCATTTTTTAAAGCAACATTAATACTATTTTTGTGTCTGGAAAGTCCAGTTTCCATACACATAAAACCTGCTTGCATAATGAAAACAAGAATTGCACAATCGATTACCCAAAGAGTATCGACAAATGTCTTTAGCAATTGTAGATCAATGTTTTCCACAAGTTATAAGCATAATGCAGATTTATTGATAAAACAAAAATAATTAAATGATTTATCTGATCGGATTGGGTCTAATTAATCTTTTTTTTTCCAAACAAAATAAAAAATGTATGGAACTGTTGCTGGAACTATACCAAACCAAAACCACTCATCCCATTTGAAACTTTTATCTAAAGCTAGGCTTTTTAAACCATTCCACCAAGTAAGATATCC
>Ga0207989_1000330_pt1 | contig 27145 bp, 17 predicted proteins | sample ETNtaG_7_FD_185777 | JGI IMG/M metagenome (GOLD analysis project Ga0207989, IMG submission 185777) | Marine microbial and viral communities from oxygen minimum zone, Eastern Pacific Ocean - ETNP201406SV65 (SPAdes) (version 2) | ecosystem: Environmental > Aquatic > Marine > Oceanic ... | reverse complement strand
AACGGCAATCTTGTCAACTATAAAGAATTGGCTGAAGAGATTACAGGTCGAGAGAAACGGTACCTCAACACTACCAGCGACACAGAGGTTTTGCTCCACATGTTTGCCACCGCGCTGGGACAAAACGGGTCAGCAAAATCAGACAAAGCATTCTTTGAACAAATCTGTGGTGCTGTAAAAAGTGTTTTTGATCGAACCAGTGGATCCTTTTCAGTGGTGGCCGCAATTGTGGGAAAAGGACTTATCGCCTTCAGAGATCCACACGGCATACGGCCGCTGTCAAGAGGTGAACGCAAAAGTGACAACGGTTCTGTTGACCACATATTTTCCAGCGAGACAACCATGTTTCATTCTCTGGAATTTGAACCGAAAGGAAATGTAGAACCGGGTGAAGTCTATTATGTAAGTGAAAGTGGCAAAGTTTTCAGCAAAAAACTTATGTCGGACGAATTTACTCCCTGCATTTTCGAGTACGTCTATTTTTCCCGTCCAGATACCATGATGAATGATGTAAGTGTTTACCGTTCCAGGTTAAGAATGGGTCAAAACCTTGCTAAACGGTGGATTGAAAAACACCCTGATGTTCTACCTGATATTGTTATCCCGGCACCGTCAACCGCTAACACTGCCGCCCTCTCCTTTGCTTACGAACTGGGTGTCCGCTACTCTGAGGGGCTATACAAAAATCCTTTCATCGGGCGAACATTCATCATGCCGGGCCAAGCCCAACGGAAAAAGTCGATCCGGCACAAGCTGGTTCCGCAGGAGATCGAGATTCGAGACAAAAAAGTGATGATCGTCGACGACAGCATCGTCCGCGGGAACACAAGCCGGCAAATTGTCCGTATGGTGAGGGGCATGGGTGCAAAAGAAGTTTACTTTGTTACTGCCTGTCCGCCGGTGAAGAATCCCTGTTTCTACGGTGTGGATATGCCAACCCGGTCAGAACTGATTGCAGCCCAAAAATCGGTTGATGAAATCCGGGCCTATATCGGTGTGGATATTCTCCTTTACCAGGAAATCCCCGACCTGGTAGAAGCAGTAACCCGTAAAGGCGATCACAACATTGATCGTCCGTGCATGGCATGTCTCGACGGTTGGTATGTTTCAGGAAACGTGGACGAAGAAAAAAAGAGCGAGATGGAGACCATGCGACTAAATGACCGCAACGGTGAATAACAACTTTCTGGTGGTAGGTTCTGGTGCCCGGGAGCACGCCATCTGCCGAGTTCTGCATCGTTCTCCTCAAGAAAAAAAGATTTTTTGTCTTGCCACAAACTTCAATCCCGGCATTGCCGAATTATGTGACGATGTAACTACGGGTGATATTAACGACTCCGATTCAGTCACCTCGTATGCAGAGAAAAATGGCGTGGGGCTTGCCATCATCGGGCCGGAGAATCCGCTGGCCTGCGGTGTGGCTGATGCACTTTGGGAAATGGATGTCAAAGTGGTAGGACCCAAAAAAGACCTGGCCCAGATTGAAACCTCCAAGGCGTGTGCCCGAGACCTTCTTAATGAATACAATATTCCTGCCTGTCCTGAATACAAGACATTTTCATCCATGGAGGGTGTCACTGATTATCTAAATGAACTAGGTGAGAATTATGTGGTTAAGTATGACGGTCTGGCGGGCGGCAAAGGTGTAAAAGTTTCAGGAGAACACCTTTATTCCCATGAGGAGGCTACGGAGTATTGCCAAGAGCTTGTGGAGAAAGGCGGTCGGTTTGTAATCGAAGAAAAACTGACGGGGCAGGAGTTTTCTCTCATGAGCTTCTGCGACGGAGAAACTTTGAAACATATGCCAGTGGTCCAAGACCACAAGCGAGCCTACGAAGGTGATACAGGCCCCAACACCGGCGGCATGGGAACCTACTCCGATGCAAACCACTCCCTCCCTTTTCTCAGAGATACTGATATTGCACAGGCACAGGGAATCAACCTGGCTACAGCCGCGGCACTGAAAGACAAGTTCAGAAAGGGGTACAAAGGTATCCTCTACGGCGGTTTCATGGCCACCGCAACGGGGGTCAAGCTTATTGAATACAACGCTCGCTTGGGTGATCCGGAAGCTATGAATGTGCTGCCCTTGCTGGAATCAGATTTTGTTGCACTCTGTAGGGCCATTACTGACGGTAATCTTCATGAGGTTGATGTCAAGTTCAGAAACCAAGCCACGGTCTGCAAGTATGCAGTGCCTGAAGGATATCCTGACAGTCCAGTGAAGGGCGAGCCAATTGATGTGTCCGGTATTGAAAATCGGGAGGACCTATTTTACGCATCGGTGGATATTAAAAATGATCAGTTGGTAGAAGCGGGGAGCAGAACTGTGGCAGTAGTAGGGATAGCCGACTCTATTACCGCGGCGGAGCAAATTGCTGAGAGGGAAATTTCAACTGTAACCGGTCCCCTCTTTCATCGGACAGATATTGGCACCAGAGAATTAGTGCAAAAAAGAATTGACCATATGGACAATCTCCGATGATTAAGATTGGTGTTCTCGGCTCCACAAAAGGGACCGACTTACAAGCCATACTGGATGCCATAAATAACGGCAAGTTAGATGCGGAAGTATCGGTGGTAGTTTCCAATCGAGAAAATGCTTACATCTTAGAACGGACTAAAAGCCACGGAGTACCAACTTTTTTCATTCCCCATAAAGGTAAAGCCAGAGAGGAGTTTGACCGGGAAATGACAGCGGCTCTGAAAAACCACGGTGTTGAACTGGTGCTCCTCATAGGCTTTATGCGAATTCTGTCAGCGGAATTTTGCCGGGAATGGCATGACAGAATATTAAACGTCCACCCTTCCCTCCTGCCAAAATATGCCGGTGGAATGGATACCAACGTTCACGCTGAAGTAATAAAAAATGGTGACGCGGAAACAGGATGTACGATTCATTTCGTCACTGAAGAAGTGGATGCTGGACCGATACTGATCCAGAAAAAATGCGTCGTTGCGTCAGACGATACCGTGGAAACCCTTAAAGCAAAAGTTCAGATGTTGGAAGGTGATGCCTTTATTGAGGCCATCAAATTAATTTCCTGATAATCCCACAGTTGTTAATGCTTGTGTAAGAATTACCAATCTTGACGTTTGCTTTGTTTAAAGCAAAACACCCGTAAAAACGTACCCCTCTATGGAGTTAGTAAAAAACTCTATGTGTCCGAAACTATAGCTACTTCAACAGTAGCATTTTACGGGTCTGACTGAACTCTCCAGCCTGTATTTGGTACAGATAGACACCAGCACTTACAGATCTTCCCAAATCATCGGTGCCGTCCCACTGGACAGACCTAAAACCGGCGTCTTCGGTTCGGTTCACAAAGGTGATAACCTTCCGGCCCATAAGATCGAAAATGGTCAAATCCACCTTCGCTCGGATCGGCAGGTCATAACGGATGGTGGTGACCGGATTAAATGGGTTGGGGAAATTGGGATAGAGGACAAATGAGGTCGGAACCGCCAAGTTCGCTTTTGTAGAGAGGCGGCGCTGGTCAAAAATGATCTCAAAGGGGCCGTTAGACGCCATGACGGCAGTGTCGTTGTCACACGCTTCAACGGTCCACTGTCCCCGGACAATACCGATGGAATCCAGAGACGGGACAATCTCACGGTAAGTCATAATCACTGCCGGCACAGTGAGGCTGTCTCTGGTGAGAAATGCAACACTGTCCAGCCCCACCAGACGGTAGATGACACTGTTATCCACATCCGTACTGGAGGTCCAGGCAAAAAGGATCTCGTGATGGAGGGTTTCCTCAGAAATTCCTACATATAAACTGTCGGACGGAGAAACAGCAGCAAAGGGTGTCGGCGGATCGTTCACGCTTACTACCTTAAGTGCCACTGCCGTCGCCACGGAACTGTCCGCTGTATCTACCGCCACATACCGGAAGGTATCGGCACCAAAGAAATTCATTTTTGGTGAGTAGATAAAGGCGCCTGTGGAATCCAGAACAACGGTACCATGAGCACTACTGTCCACCAGTACAGCTCGAAGCGTCTTCCCCTCCCAATCGCTGTCGTTACTGAGGACGCCGGGAGCGAGAACCGCCAGGGTACTGTCTTCCAAGGCGGTGTAGCTGTCTGCCACCGCCACAGGAGGGGCGTTGCCGAGCTGCACCGCGCCGGGGGAGCCACCCATTTCTATGCTGGCCGCCCAGTTGAAAACAAGTTCGTTGGCCATCAAAGGGTGGATCAATTGGAGGGACGGGCCGTCCCCGTTGGGCGAGCGAGGCCACGGTTCAATGGGACCATAGGTGACAGAATCAACAGTAAAGCCACCTTCACTTATCAGCACTACCGCTTCCCCGTCATTTTTCAAACCACCGCTCTGCCACTGTACACTTTCGACATAAGATTCAGCATTGCCGGTCACTACCAAAACGCTCTGGGAAGCAATTGTATCACTATCTGAAAATGTGTGGGTGACCCCTTTACTAAATGTGTAGCCAGTAAGATATGCGGTGACACTGCCCATATTAAACAGCTCAAGAAACTCAAAATCTCTGTCACTCCCTTGCACTGTACTGGGATTGTAATGGATCTCATTGATCACAAGAGGGTAAACGTCATTATCTGAAATAGTGATAGAGATATTGTCGACAGAAAAACCGTCGTAAATGCTGTCGCTGCTGGTTACAGTGTGAGAGATGGTGGCAGTTTCAGGTTTTTCGGGATCAGAATCATCCGTAGCTGTCACTATTACTTCCTGAGTGTCGTCATAGTTTGTTGCAGAAAAAATCAGAGTGTCAGGATCCACTGAAATGTCTGTGGTTGACGCGGCAAGAACAATAGTGACGGTAGCGGTAGGTTGACTCTGCAATACCACTGTATAGTAATCGGAGGTGTCACCTTCCGTTACAGCTGTACTTCCATCCGTTTCTATGACGGTAATATCGGCTGTATCATCGTCCACCACTGTAACAATGACAGAATTGATGGTGATATGGCTATAGTTGGTATCATCACTGGAAACCGAATGAGTAATTGTGCTGGTATGATTCTCTTCATCTTTGCCATCATCCACCGCGGACACATTCACCGTCTGAGCCGTACTGTAATTTCCTGAGGTAAATGCCAGTTTGGACTGATCCACCACAATATTTGTGTCTGAAGCTGTTACAGAAATAATGACGGTATCAATGGGCTGACTCTGCAATACCACTGTATAGTAATCGGAGGTGTCACCTTCCGTTACAGCTGTACTTCCATCCGTTTCTATGACGGTAATACCGGCTGTATCATCGTCCACCACTGTAACAATGACAGAATTGATGGTGATATGGCTATAGTTGGTATCATCACTGGAAACCGAATGAGTAATTGTGCTGGTATGATTCTCTTCATCTTTGCCATCATCCACCGCGGACACATTCACCGTCTGAGCCGTACTGTAATTTCCTGAGGTAAATGCTAGTTTGGACTGATCCACCACAATATTTGTGTCTGAAGCTGTTACAGAAATAATGACGGTATCAATGGGCTGACTCTGCAATACCACTGTATAGTAATCGGAGGTGTCACCTTCCGTTACGGCTGTACTTCCACCTGCTTCAGTCACCGTTACGCCAGGGTTGTCATTATCTGTTACGACAACTGTTACGGAACTTATGGAGATGCCGTTATAATTGGCATCACTGCTGGCCACTGAATGGCTGATGGTACTTGTGTGGTTCCCCTCAACGGTTGCATCATTAACAGCGGTTACCGTCACAGTCTGGGCGGTGCTGAAGTCTGAAGATGTAAAGATAACTGTTCCAGGACTCACAACGGTTTGGGCGTCAGGGGAAACGGTGATGGTGACATCAGCCGAGGGGGAAGATCCCAGTACCAAAGTGTAGCTGTCTGTCGTATCCCCTTCTGTAACTTTTGTACCTCCGTCAAGCTCGGTAACAGTTACACTGGCTTCAGCAAAAGTGGTACCGTCAACTTTTGTGCCAGGTGAAAAAAGGGAACCGTCAGCCCCGGTAGCGGCGCTATGTTTCATGAAAGAACCCGTCAGGTCAGGATCCCTCGTGATGGACTGGTTATCACCAGCTTCGCTCCCGTAAGTGTCTGTGGCGACCACCGTGCCATCACTGTTAGTTACCGTAATACTATCGCCGCTGTTGTTTAGATTCAAACTTCCGGCCGTGTTGGTGATACTACCACCAAAGGTCCCCGTGGGGGTTCCGCCAGCGAACACCACTATCCCTTGTCCCTTCATAAGTGTGGTGCCGGACTCGAAGGTGTGTTTCACTCCCACAGCATCGGAAATAGTCCAGTCGCTAATGTCCATGGCGCCGCCACTGTTGTTTACCAGTTCCACAAATTCATCCTGAGTGGAGCTTACAGTTCCGTCCCCGTTTGAATCGCCATTTGTGGCGTCCGGATCGGCGTGAATTTCGTTGATGATCAGTTCATTGTCCCGGATGGTGAGTGTGAACTGGCTGGTGGAACCAATCTCAGCAGAGTTTCCACCACTCACATTCTGAAGCTGGAAAATAACAGTCTCTTTCCCTTCCACTACTGTATCATCCATGATGGTAAGAGTAACGGTCTGGCTGGTGGAATTGCCGGCCGAAAAAGTGAGTGTCTCATTGGAGTAGGTGGAAAAGTCCGTTCCGTTAGTGGCGCTGCCATCAGTGAGAGCCACATCCACGGTGGTGGCGTTGGATGCATCTTCGTTTGTAATGGATACCGTCAGATCATAGGTGCCAGTACTCTCCACCGCTGAATCTGAGGAAGAGGTAAACTGGATCGAGGTGTTACTGCTGGCTACTGTTACGCTAAAGTCACTTACCTGCACTGTTGCACCACTGCTAATTGCATCACTACTGGCTGTCCAGTTTGAGGTTGCTCCAATTGATGCAAGCAATTCGCTTGCAGTGCCGCTGGCTCCGTTTGATGTTTTATAGTAATAATTGTCTGTACTACCCATATCGATAACTGTATAGGCACCAGTTGAAAGTCCGCTGGGCACATATGACGTATTCGTGCTAGGATCCTCTGAAGTTATAACTGTGGTTGCTTTGGCAAAGCCAGCGTAGTAAAGGAAAGTTTTATTTTCGCCGGATTCCTGATAAGCAATTACTTGATCACCAGATGCTGAAAAAGCAACTGAACCGGAAGTCGAATATTGGTCATCAGTGGTACCTGAGTACCATCTTTGAACAACCCCCTTGGATATTGCACTACTTGCTGTAAAGGTGATTGTCCCCTCGTTACTTTTCAGGCGGCCGTCAGACTGTATCGCGTTCTCACTGAATTTGATCACCGTGTTCGCTTCCAAATCGACGAAACTCATCCATTCGAAAGCATCGGGTGCATCCGACTGAATGAGCACAATGGCCATATCTCCAGCTAAAAGTGACGTCTGCCCAAAGGTACACACTGGCACCAGGGCCAGGATCGTCAGAAAAGCTGTTAACCGGTCATAGACCCTCTGAAAAATGAACATCCTCCTGACAGCATACCTCCACGAGCAAATAGCCACTCGGGAAGTCTTCCCAATTCTAAATCCAACCCGTTACAATTAATGGGATGAATGGTTAAAAGTCAAGAGAAATCGGTAATTAAGACACACTTCCTTCCCGCGGTACTCTCTGGATTTTTACTCACAGAAGTCCCCATGGGTTTCATTTTTAGAATAAGATTAGGATAATGGAAAAAATGATTCCAATGGTTTATATTACTTATCAAACTGGAAACCTTTTTCAATTAGATGAGTACCGGTATTAAACTACTCTTAAGGATAAAATAAATGTATTGTGATAATATTCATCTCTCAAAAAGAGAAACCATAACAAACGGCGCTAAATACGATTTCTTCATATACAATATGCTCTCACTGGAAAGTAAGTTTTCTGACGGGAAATGGGGAAAGGGCGATACTGTAATCAGCAAAGAAAAAGATTTCTTAATGCTGGATCAGGAAACCAAGAAAAAGCTAGACGTTAAACTCCGGTGTTCAAAAAAACTGGATGATGCTATGGAAGGAATCGATCATCTTGAAGCCAAAAAAGTGTTTAAAAAGTGTATAAAAGAATTAGAGAGTAGCGGTCTACTTTTCCGAAAAAAATCAAAAAGCAGCCGAAAGGCTAAACCAAAGAAAACGGTTTCCTCAACCTAACGGCCTGGAGAAACAGTAACAGGCTGGATCCAGGCTGTTTCAAGATCTCCTTCCGCAAATGGGTTGGGGTGGTTCCTGTCTGAAATAATCTTCGCCCTTACATACAGTTCGTCACCCGTGAATTTGTAAACAGCGGGATTGTCGTCAGTTTCGAACAGTACCTGACCGATATCACGACTGTAGATGCGGGAAACATGCTCCGGCACTCCATCAACATTCACAACAGGTTGAGATGAGCGGTCGAATCCATGTGTCGTGCCGATGAATTGCGTTTTATAGCTGACGCCGTCCTCGGCCTGAATGGTAATCCTGAGCATCTCCTGTGAACCATCAATCTCTCTAACCTGTACGCCTGTTGTGGCATAGAAATTACCGTGTTCCATAGCTTCGATTATTGCTTCGGCGGTAAGCTGTGATGCCCTGACCATCACCCACCCCCTGCCTGTGTTGGATTCTCCAACTTTAATCTTGTAGTACGCATGAGCGTCATCTACGGCGATGCCGTAAAGTGGCTCCTCCCCCTGGGCAAGCCGCATGGCGAGGATGATATCCCACATCCGATCAGTACCCGGATGAGACGGGTCACCCCAGTTCCTGACCCCGGGGTGTCCGTTATAGACCTCGAAGAAACGGTCGCCCTTCAGGCGGATCAGGTCCTCAGCTACAATTCCCCAGCCGAAATTGGGGTGGTTAACGTGCGCAACCATGGGTCGGCCGGTCTCGTCCCTTTGCGTGCGAACAGCGTTGATGTTTCTCTGCATCACATCGTAGCTGCTTGTGCCTCCCCGAGGCAAGATGACCGTTTCAAGGTTGGTGGCATTCACATGGACGGGATATTTCTCAAAGACGTCTGTTATCTCTTCAGCCTGAATAAGGATGAACCGTTCAGTTTCCTGAAACTGTTCTCTCAACTCTTCAAGGGTCTTCAGCCGCATGAAAAGGGAACCGTTCTCTGACCGCAACTGGACAGAATTGTTACCGAACTGTGCTTTCAATCTGTCCAGTTTTTCAAGGTTGAAGTTGTTCTTGGAGGCGGGGATCCATTTCTCTCCCACCGATAGAATATTGTGATCGGACAGCGTCAGGAAATCGTAGCCGTGATCCTTATACCAGCTTACCGTCACCTCCGGTGGCGCGTCACCATCACTCCAGAGAGTGTGAGTGTGCAGGTTCCCTTTGTACCACCTCTCAGCCGATTTATTAATATCTACCGGGGTAGGTTTCTGCGTCACCTGAAGACAAGATGAAGTCAAACCAACAAGAAGTAAAATCAGGCGTTTTTTCATGTTCATTAACTTACGGGTGGACTACACAATTTGTTTGATGCAAATATTGATCCAGCAACAGATTTGTGTGTGATTCAGGACGTCCTTTACCCGTTTGTCCGCTGAATTCGTTTGAGTGTGGATCTACGACGGGAGTCCGGCGGTATAAATCTGAAGCAGTTCTGTTTCAGCTTCCGGAGCAAAGAGCAGTACGTTATTGCGGATTGAATCAAGCTGCTCACTTACAGCAGCTGAAGGGACTCCCGGCGGCGCGTAGGCTACGTAAAGGGCCCGCCGGGTTTTGGGAGAGATGGGCGTTCGCTGATCCTGGCCGTAGATAATGGTACAGACAATCCCGTCTGCGTCGGACATCATCATGTCTCCTGGTTTCAAGGACTTCAGTACGCCGTTCATTTGAGTAAACTCGTCTCCTGCCTGGGTCACATCGATCCTGATAGGATTTCGAAGAAGGTCGGCATCATGACCTGCTGTAAGGATCAGGGTCTTCAATTCAGCGGTAAAATTCGCATCTACGAGAGAACTGATATGTGGCAGAGACTTGTCTTTGTGAACCACTGACTCCAGCTGAAGCTGAACGTGATAGGTTTTGTTGAATCGCCTGTAGTAATTCCGGTATGCTTTTAATACTTCAAGTTCCAGAAGGTCCGCCCGGGAAAATTCGGAATACTTTTCACGAAGGGTGGCTTCCACCTCCTGCTTCCTCTGATCCAGGAGCGTTTCGCGTCTGGTATTATCCACGTTCCCCAACAGCACCACTCCCACATGACCCCCCGGAAACGTTTCGTGCCAGCTATCGCTTACTTCAACAATAGCATCTTCCGAGTCTGAGAGAACTCACCAGCATCAAGGCGCAATATATAGACACCTGAACCAACTGTCCGACCGATGGTGTCAGTTCCGCTCCAGCGGATAGTGTGAGAACCGGCCACCGTCACACCGTCTGATAGCACAGAAATCTTTTTCCCCAGCAGATCATAGATGGCGAGCTGTACCCTGCTTCTCTCCGGAATGTCAAAACTGATGGTCGTCTCAGGGTTAAACGGGTTGGGATAGTTGGGATGAAGGGCAAACACCCGGGGCAGTGCCACATCATCCTCGTTGGCCAGGGGAGGACCTTCGCCCTCCAGATAAATGATATACTCCACAACTTCATCATCCAGGGTAACGCCCTTCGCCACAAGCTTTTCTTCATATCCGTCCCCGTTGGCATAGATGTCGTAAGTGCTGTTAGGCAGCCACATCTGGAAATTCCCGTTTTGATCCACACCTCTGTTTTTTCCCCACTGATTTGCGCCGTCCCACGCCCAGAGCCATGCGTGGTGGACAAGTTGATCTGTCTTTTCCGAAAAGATACGTCCTCTAAACCCGGACTTGGTCTTGTAAGTATGAAAATTGTGGTCTTTTGCTCCGGACAGAACATTCTGATAGTTATTCTCCTGAACGTAAATACTATCCGGCAGCCACCACTCATCCAGCCAGAGATAATACCCTCTGTGAGCATCAGCCTCGCTTGCCACATGAAGGGTGTACAGGCCGTTCTCATCTGTAGGTGTTTCTGTCCATCCAAAGTGGCCGTTACCCCGCACTGAAATCTGGGGGAAGGGTGATCCGTCAAGGGTCACTGTGCCGGTGATGGTGGCATCTGTGCTGGTAGCGGCCATGTTGAGAGAGACCGTTGTGCCGGAAGTGACAGAAAGCAGTGTGTCCCGCGGTACCATGTAGCTGGGCATAAGATCCCACGCCTCCATACGAATCCACCACTCTCCGCCGATAAGTTCCACCTTAAACGCCCCCGTGGCATCCGTCTTTGCCTCACTCCAGTTCCACGGTGGAAGGTCAGAGCTGGCGTAGATTCTTACATCGGCGATAGGCTTGCCGTCTTCGTCAAGAGCGTTCCCCTCAACAAATGCATCAGCATAAACGTAGTGAAAATTGATCCCCATTGCACCGGAGACAACATTCCACTGCTCTTCCAGGTGGAACAGGTTATCATCATCCAACTCCCATTCATGGGCGTAAACGTGGTAACCACCGTTGGCGTCCACCGCACTGGCCACGGCGATGGAATAAGTACCGTCAGAAGCGGTGTTAGCCTGAGACCATCCCTGACTGCTACGGGCCTCTACACCAATACCTGCCACCGGCGACCCATCCAGAAAGACGGAACCTGAAATAGAAGCATCAGCGGTTAACAGGATAATGTCTTTCGTAACGGTGGACGCCTCTGCGGCAGAAACCCTCACCCAATCAGGATTGAGATGCGTGCCCCACAGTTCCCAACCGTCTACATTGAGGCGCCACTTCCCGGAGCCAACGCCAAGTTTGTAATAACCTGCCGTGTCTGTTCTTGTTTCACTGTAGCCACGCTGCTCGCCGTCACGCTCCGCCCAGACCCGCAAATCTGGAAGGACCGCTCCTGCGTCATCGATCACTTTCCCTTCAATGAAGGCGTTGGGAGAACTGAGGTTAAAGTCTAACCCGGAAGTACCGGAGGTGATGTTGTGATAAGACTCTTCGATGATGCTGCCGGACGGAATGGACCGTTCGTGCACCCAGAGATGATAACCGCCCTCGTCATCAGCCGCCGATGAAACTGGGGCCGAGAACGCACCTGTGGAATCGGAAACAGTTTCTGTCCACCCCTGTTCACTACTGGCACCGATGAACACATTACCCATGGGCTCGCTATCGAAATAGACCATCCCCTTAATGGCGGCATCTGTTGCGTAAACTGTTATACTGTGTGTGGCGGTGGTGCCGCCTGTCACAGTCAACTCCTCACCTTGAGGAACAAGATAATCGGGCATTATTTGGCCGGCGTCAACATCCAGCCACCACCGGCCTGCAATGATACCGAGCTTAAAACTACCGTCAGAGCCGGTGATCTCGCTTACATGATTTCCCGTCTGATGCTGGTTTGCATAGACATAAACACCCACTATAGGAGTGCCGGCATTATCTGTCACAGTCCCTTCAATGAATGATATTGCACTCAAAAGTTCAATGGTGAGGTCGGTGGTACCGGAACTTATGTCATCATACCGCTCCTTACGAAAGGCCTCCTCGCTGAGATCAGAGGTATTGATCCACAGGTTGTAACCACCCGTGGCATCGGCCTCGCTGGCCACCTGTAGCGTAAATGTGCCGTCTGAGCCCGTCTCAGTCTGTGTCCAGCCTGTTTTCCCGTCGGCGGAGAGCCATACACTTGCAAGAGGTGCGTCGTCCAGAAGGATGGTCCCTGAAATGATGGCATCAGCAGCATAGGCGATGAAGTCCATGGTGACTGTGGAATTCTCTTCTACCTGAACTTCTTTTTCCCTCGGCCTGAGATAAGTGGGGATAAGATCGTTTTCGTGCAGCCTCACCCACACTTTCCCCGCTTCCACCGTCATTTCGTAGGTACCGTCAGTATTAGTCCTTGTCCATGTGCCACCTTCTCCCTCAAAATTGGCGGAAACTTCCACATCGGAGATGGGGTTGCCATCATCATCGGTCACTGTCCCTGTCAGTGTGGCTGATGCGCCCATAATTGAAACCGTTCCTATGGATTCCTTGTCGATAAGGCGCTTCTCAGTTTCATATACCGCCGCCCGAGATATGTCCCATTTTGTTCTGCGGGAGAGTTTTTCCCGAGCGCGGTCGTTCTCCATTCGCTGAAGATCACTGTGGCGTCTCATAGCCTGAATACGGTCATCCTGTCCGGGATCGAAAGTTCCACCAAGTAGGACAGAAGCAATAAAAGTCAAAAGAAGGAAAATTTGTCTTATCATGGGTGTCTCCAAACCTCTTAAAAGAAATTTACGCTGCAAAGTTTTTATATCAAGGGTTGCTGATCTGGGCCGTGTCGCTCGAAACACCCCGAATAAAGTGATTTTTTCAACGACAGGGAATAGCAAATGTTATTGTAGTTTTTCATATGACCATGTATATTTTTATTGCTGACAACGGGATGCTTTAATCTTAATATAATAGCCTCAATAACTGTTATGACCAAAATAATATGAACAATCAATCAAATCAACTGGAGAGAACAAAAGAATGGCAGCATAAACTGCTCTTACTCGTTTCAGGATTGTTGTTCTTCGAAACAGTGACGGGGCTTTCCATCTATCTGCTCCCTTTTACTGTTTCGAATCAAGTTATGGTCTTACTCCACACTCTCATTGGCCTTCTGTTTATTCTCCCGTTTGCATGGTATCAGATCCGCCACTGGCTGATCTACCGCACCATGAAAATGCACAACATTAAGTTGACCGGTTATATTTCTCTCGTCATCACAGTAATCGCGGCTGTTTCCGGAGTGGTACTCACATTTCAAGCTGTTTTCCAGACTAAGATCGGGCGCAGCTGGGATCTGATACACATTATTTCAACGTTTGCTCTCATTGCTTCCCTCTCCCCCCACCTGATTGTGATTGTGATGCGTGATCTCAAAGACCGTCAACGGAATCGTTTGCAACCGATCCTGACAGCACAGAAACAATACGGTCTCCGTTCACTGTTGATGACAGGAACACTTTTCGCCGTAACTGCCCTTCTGGTATATGCTTATGAACCAGTGAACCTAATCAACGAATTTCCTGACGATTACAGCTACCTGTATGGAAAAGATCGTCCCTTCGCTCCCAGCCTGGCTCGGACGAGCAGTGGAGGAGTTTTTGACGCTCGTTCTCTGGGCGGCTCTCAGACTTGTGGCACAGCCGGTTGCCACGGCCAGATTGTTAAAGAGTGGGAAGTGAGCGCCCACCGTTATGCAGCCATGGACCCTGCCTTCCGGGCGGTACAGAAGGTGATGGGTGAACAGAACGGACCTGAATCAACCCGCTATTGCGGCGGTTGCCACGATCCAATCTCTCTCTTCTCCGGAACGAAGAATCTTTTCAGAGATGATCTGACCAATCCCATTGGTTACCAAGAAGGTGTTTCTTGCATCGTCTGTCACGGGATAAAGGAGATCGATATCCAGGGTAACGCTAACTATGTGATCACCGAACCTGGACGTTATATGTTTGAACTGCATGAGGGAAAAACGGCCCGTTTTCTGCGGGATTTTCTAATTCGTGCCTATCCAAAATACCACATCGAAAGTTTGCAGCACCGTCTGTTCAAGAGCCCGGAGTTTTGCGCTGGGTGTCATAAACAGTTTATCGATGAGGAGATTAATCAGGTTGGGTGGGTTCAGCTTCAGAATCAGTACGACAACTGGCGCAAGAGCCGTTGGAACCACCCGGGCGATCCGAGCAAAACCATTGAATGTCGTGAGTGCCACATGCCACTCACAGATTCACAAGATCCCGCCAGTGGCGATGAACTCGATTATAATCGAAACGACGGCGATGGCAAACATCGCAATCACCGGTTTCTCGCCGCTAACCAGTTTATACCTGCAATCCTCGACCTCCCCGGCGCCAGTGAACATATCGCCCTAACTGAAAAATGGCTTCAGGGTAAATACGAGATCCCTGAAATTGAGGATAAGTGGCGCCCCGGTCCGGCAGTTCCTTTGGAACTCATCGTACCAAAAAAAGTGGCGCCCGGTCAGGAAGTAACGATTCAGACGTTGATCACCAACAACAAGGTAGGTCACGACTTCCCTACTGGCCCCATGGATATTATTCAGGCGTGGGTTGAACTGGTTGTGAGAGATCAGGAAGGAAATGAGATTTTCAGCTCCGGGCACAGAGATGAGAAGCACTTTATCGAGCCGGGATCGTTCATCTTTAAAGCTGAAGCAGTCGATCAATATGGCAATCTTATTGACAGGCACAATTTGTGGGAAATGGTAGGTGTTCGCTATCGCCGGGTCCTGTTCCCCGGCTTTTCCGATCAGACTGAATTCACGTTTTCATGCCCCGGCACAGTTTCAACAAATGAAGAAGATCTTCCTAACCGACAGGATTTCCAGTTCCGAGTGGCAGGTGATCAGGTGACAGAATTACAGGTCTCCGCAAAACTTCTCTACAGAAAGATCGACCAGTTCCTCTTAAACTTCCTTCTAGGTGAAGATTCCGGTGTAACTGCCCCTGTCACGGTTGTCTCTGAAGACCAGAGAACAATTGAGGTTGTCCCCAACGGAAGTCCCTGAATACGTGCCCGCAAGATTATCGCGGCGAAGACGCCGCCTTATTACAACTACATTTGGTGTCTCCTCTTTTATTATCATTGTTTCCGTCACGATCTGGCTTGTCTCCCAGCCGGACAGGCCATACATCCCTGGCGAAGAAATAGAGGGGTTGACGGCTGAGCTGGAGCGGGCCGTTCCAGAAAACTACCCAAAGGTCACCTTTGCAGACGTTGCCCACGATGCAGGTATCTCATTCAGACATTTCTCCGCAAAAAGGACATCTCAACTCCCGGAGGACATGGGTTCAGGCGCCGCCTGGGGCGACTACAACAACGATGGCTGGATCGATCTTTTTGTAGCCAACGAAGTGGGTCCTCTCACTTTTTCTGAAGAAAATGTCGCCGCTTCACCGGCACATTGTGCATTGTATCATAACAACGGCGACGGCACCTTTAAAGAAGTAAGCGCAGACGTAGGAGTCGATTTCCGGGGCTGGGCCATGGCCCCCACATGGAATGATTATAACAACGACGGCTGGCTGGACCTTTTCCTATCCTGCTTTGGTAAAAACGTTCTTTATCACAACAACGGTGATGGGACATTCAGCGATAAAACCTCGGAAACCGGACTTGGCGGACGGCACGGTTTTTGGACAGGTGCTTCCTGGAGTGATTTTAACCGCGACGGCTTCATCGATCTCTACGTCTGCGGCTATGTACAGTATGTTCCCAACGATAATCAGACTACGACGCTTCAGTACGATGTTGAGGTCCCCACCAGTATCAACCCTTCTTCATTCCACGCTGAACGCAATTTGCTCTATCAAAATAACGGGGACGGAAGTTTTACCGAAATGTCCGAAAAAGCCGGTGTTGAAGATCTCAACGGGCGTAGTCTCTCCGCTGCCTGGTGCGATTTCGATGAAGACGGTTGGCCCGATCTCTACGTGGCGAATGATGTGTCTGATAATGTACTGTTCAGAAATCGAGGTGATGGAACATTCGAAGAAATAAGCCATTCAGCGTATGTGGCTGACTACCGCGGAGCTATGGGAATCGCTGTTGGAGATTGGGACGGAGATACAGACATGGATATGTATATCACACATTGGCTCGCCCAAGAAAATGCCCTCTACAGCGGAATGATGTCCGAGCTCTCTCACCTCGAAATATCCTCAAACAAGACCAAATTCATGGATGAGGCAGACCGTTATGGATTAGGACAGATCGCCCTCGATTTTATCGGATTCGGGACCTCTTTCTTTGATTATGACAATGACGGCTGGTTGGATCTGTTCGTGGCAAACGGCAGTACTGTTCAGCAGAAAGAAAAGTCATGGCTTTTGATTCCAATGCGTGATCAGCTTTTCTGGAATCGGCCTGTTGGTGAAGGGTTTTTCGATGTTTCAGCAGTCAGCGGTGAAGTGCTTAAGTCTGAATATGTGGGAAGAGGTGCAGCCTTTGGAGATTATGACAATGACGGTGACGTTGATATTTTTATCGTTAACAACGATGGCCCCGGACAGCTCATGAGAAATGATGGCGGCAACAGGAACCGCTGGCTACAGGTACAATTGGTGGGAGCGCAAAGCAATAGGCAGGCTATTGGGGCTAAGCTTCGTTTGGTAGCGGGGAGTCAGGTACAGTTGCGCCAGGTAGGGGCGCAGAGTTCCTATCTTTCCCAGAACAGTATGATTGAGTCTTTCGGCCTCGGAAGTGTCTCAAAAGCTGACACCCTCGAAATCATCTGGCCCAGCGGACTGAGAGAGGAATTTTATGATGTAGCATCCCGGCAGACATTACACATAGTAGAGGGCGAAAACCCTCTATAGCTTAATTCCAGTAACTACCAGGAAATAAAGTGCGCAAAACTTTTGTAGCTATACTGATTTCACTCCTTTCCCTGTTTATTGTCGTCACTGTGTTGAAACGCCGCTCCATTCACGTGATAACGGAAGATAGCAACAACACTATGACGGTTGTTGATAAAGAGAAGGTTCAGCACTTTTGGGAAATCTATAGGCAGGCAACAGAATATCGTATTGCCGGCAATCCAGGCGAGGCTGCTGTTGAATATGGCAGGGCGATTGATCTGAACGGCCGTCATGAAGACGCTCTCTACTATCTGGGAAATATGAAGTTTGAACTGGGCGAATTTGAAGCTGCTGAACAGGCCTGGAAGCGGTTGATCGAAGTCAACCCGAACAGTGCTCGGGCCCATTATCAGTTAGGAACTCTCTACCTTTCGATGGAGAGCAAAGATCAGTTTAGTCTTGATGAGGCGGAAGCCAAGTTTCAGCAAGCTTTAGCTATTAACAAAGAAGAGACTACACCACTGCTCCGCCTCGGTCAAGTTGCCCTTATCCGGGGAAACCTCTCTCAATCACAGCGCCTTTTTGACAACGTCATTGCTTCAAACTATAGAAGCGTAGAGGCACATTTTCTTAGAGGGTACATCGATTGGAAGAAGGAAAATCTGGAGGGAGCATCCACTTTTCTGATGAAAGCTGTAGAATATCTAAAAAGCCCTCTTTCTGATCAAGAGTTTTCCGGTGAGGGAGATACCAAAACAGGCACTCTTGCAGGCCTCCCAAGAGGTCCAAATTGGGAGGGAATCTTTCAAGCGTACATGGCCGATTTGTCCAAGCTGGACGAGATAGATCTTCCCCGGGAAATGCACAGCAGATACGAACAGCTGGATGAATATATTAAACAAGTTAGAAAGAAAAGTCTTTCTGCAACCACTTAGCGGTTTACTCCTTCTAAATTTCTATTTCCTTCCAGTCTCCTTTCAGAATTTTCCAGGTGATACAGATTGCATAGAGGAACAGGTAGATCGAGAATGCAAGCCAGGGCCCGATTAGACCGTAGCCAAAAACAATCCCCAGCAGATAGGAACCGGGAAGGAAAATACCCCAAGACAAGCTGAGGTCGATAATGGCGGGGAACAGTGTGTTGCCGGCGCCAGAGAGAGCAAACCAGAGCGTCATCCCCACCGCATCAAAGAATTGTACAACCCCCAGGATCCGGAGGGCCACCAGTCCCATTTCTATTACTTCTCTGTCATTTGTGAAGATTAGCAAAATGGGCCGGGGGAACAGAAGGAAAAGTATCCCCATGGTCCCCATGAAGATGACCGACCAACGAACAGATTCCAGCATGCTCACCGCTGCCCTCTCGGGATCTTTTTCCCCCAGCGCTTTACCCACCAGTGTGGCACACGCCACACCGAAACCGATGGCAGGCAGGAACGACGCCATGGCTAAGGTGAAGACAACTTCGGTGGCCGCCACTTCCACTGTCCCAATCATTCCTATAATTTTGAAGAAAAGTACATAAACAATCGTGACTCCCACTTCCTGAAAACCCTGAGGCGCGGCAACTTCCACCTCTTTCTTTAGCGTCTCCCGATTGAAACCACCTTTATAAGTGCTGTAGTTTGTCCTGAACTCTTGAGAAAAACTGCGAAGGGTGTAGTGAATTATCATCCAGACAGCGGCACAGAGAGTGGCGATGGCTGCTCCTTCTACACCCAAGGCCGGAAAATCAAAAGGTGACCAGAGAACGCTCAAAAAGGATATGTCTCCCAAAGGCGAAGATGCTAGCATCTCCGTTAGCCGGGCATTGCCGAAAATCAGACCTGCATCGAGATAAATGTTCAGGATATTGGATACAATGGTCACTTCCATATGGATTCTCGTTCGCTCTACACCATTATAGAACCCCTGGAACGCATAGCCGATTGTGATACAGGCCGCCCCTACGAATGACCACTGGGTGTATACCAGAGCCAGTGGGATAACGACCGGGTCATCTATGAGAAATCTAATGGCCACTCCAGCCATCTTATAACCCATTATGGCAAGAATAACACCTACTATGCTTGCCAACGCCAGTCCGCTATTCAAAGCAAGTCCGCAATCGTTGAACCGTTTCTGGCCGTATCGCCGAGATGTCACCGTTTGCACTCCCGTTCGGAAAGCGATGCCGATGCTCAGTATTGTCCATATAAGAACAGCACCCAACCCCACTGCCGCCAGCGATTTAGCACCTAAGCGGCCCACCATTGCCACATCAACCACATTCATGAGCACGCGGCTGAGATTGCCGAGGATGATAGGAAAAGCTAAAGTAAAAACCCGTCGAGAAACTGCCGGATCAGCAGGAAGAATAATCCGCCGAAGCGTAGTTATCATTTGACGGATGATTTCATCATTCGCCAAATGAAATAGCCCACACCCAGGGCAAGTCCCGTAAGAAAGATTATCCAGGAGAAAACTTCTGGAGTAGTGACACCGTTATTGTTGGTAAAACTGTATAAGATAAGTACAGTGGCAACTGCTTCAATGATCCAGTCAGAAAGAAAAACAACGAGTCTCTTTTTTTGCTGTTCTCTAATCAAAAGCCAGTATCCGCTAAAAATCAATCCACAGCTTACCAACACTGGGGCCAGCACCGGCGCCATCCAGGGAACCGGTATAAGGAAAAGGAGGTCCCAATCCAGAAAAGAACGGGGCCAACCGTGAAAAATCGAGAGAAATACATAATAGAATATGTCCCAGACTCCAAAAGCAATAATAAATGAACCAAACCGGCCCATAGGTCTGCTTCCTGCCAAAACCCCAACAGAAATCAACATTACCAGAGTGGTAAACTCCCGGACAATTTCTACAGTGAGAATCCCACGAGGGATACCTGACAAAGTAATATTACTCCCTTCTACATGGAGAAGTTGTCTGAGGTAAATAACAACGGCAGCTTCTACCATTGCAAACCCTACACCAAAAAGTGTTAACCACAATAATTTTTGCAATGCTGAAAGTTTACGCTTCATCGAGCCCCCGTTTTGTACCACCGTAACCCACCATTAGGAAGACACCCGTTAGTACTATTATTCCACTCATCAAAAGATTATATGTAGGGACCGTTCCGAAAATGATCCACGCCAGAAGGGCTGTCAGGGGAGGTTGCGTGCAAGTGACGATGGCAACCTGCGACGGTCGAATTCGCTCAAGGAGCCAGTACCACAAAAAGTAGGCCAGGCCGGAAGCAAAAATGCCCATGTAAACGACAGAGAGCCAGACAGTAATGGTCGTTTGTGAATAATCCGCTCTGATTGCTGGAATCAGGCCAAAGGGAAAATAAAGGAACAGGCCGAACGTAATGACTACGAAAGTAGTTTCAAGAGAACCGTATCGCTCAACGATGGGCTTCCCCAAGGCTGTGAAAAGGGCCCAAGACAGCACTGCCACAAGAATCAACAGATCACCCAGAACTGTATCCTGTCTGAAAGAGAGCAGTTCTCCAGCAAACAAAACGGCCACACCAAACATGGCCAGCGCAACACCCGCCCACTTCCACCATCTTAATTTCTCAATCTTTAACCAAAGTGTAAGAAGCAATACCCACGCTGGCGTAGTGGCATACATGAGGGCGGGGTGAGACGCTGGTGTATAATGAATTCCTGTAAGGAATGTCATCTGGTTCAAAGGGACTGCCAGAAAAGCCAGTGTCACAAACCGCCAACGGTCCACAGGCTGGATGGTAATCTTTTTTCCTGTTAATCTCATGAGAAGAAACAGTGTTGCACTTCCGATGATAAACCGGAAAAAAGCTACCGCCCAGGGAGACAGCTTCATGACAGCCTCTTTCGCTGCAATGTGCGTCAGCGAGAAGAAAAGCGAAACGCCGAAGATGGCAAGGAAAATTACTGCTTTACTATTCCCTGTTTTCACTTCGCTTCAGTTTTGGAAAGAACTGTCCGGTATTCTCCATGTATTTTCTATAGTCATCAGCAAATTTTTCAAGCATGAACTCTTCTTCACTCGTGATATGCCAAGCCCAAAAAAGACTTATGGGAATCACTGAAAATAGCACCGCCCAAGACCGAGACAAAAGAACAACAATACCCGTGCCGCTCCAGATGAAAGCACTGTAGAGTGGGTGACGGCTCCAAGCGTAGGGGCCCGTTGTAACCAGCTCCTTCCCACGCTTTGAAAAAGGTAAATGTTTCAAGCTCCAGGCAATGGTGACAAAAAAATCGATAACAAAAAGGACAAACAGGAACCACCACATCCCCTCCGGCATCACAATGGAGGGAAGAGATAAGAACTGATTGACCCCTACAGTAACAATCCAGATGGAAAAGGTGACTGCCAGGCCCGTGGGGCCTGAACCAAAAGAGGTTCTATAGGATGAGATGGTCCACCTTCTCAGAAAAAACTGTTTTCATGAAGGGGAAATTTAAAACCTAGAGGTTGAATCACGTGCAATATTGACCAGGAATCCTCTGGAGGCTCTGGAAAAAAAAAGGCCGTATCCGTCCACAATATTGCCTTGGGGGAGAAGAAACTGGTTTTGCGCGACCGGATCTCCACTATAGTAGTTGTAATAAGCTTCATCAGTGGCGGAAAGAGTAATAAGGTGTAGTCCATAATAATTGAAGAACAACCAACTCATAGGGACTGGGGATTCCACCACCTGCCACTGGAATGGATTGATTCGGTATGGATCACCATTCTCAAGGCGCAAGTAGTCATCTTTCCAAAGCTGATAAAGCAGTGTAGTGTCATAGATCAGATTCACAAAAGTGGAATCACGGATTCCGTTTCTGTTGTAATCAAAATAGTCGATACTGCTGTTTTCACTGAAAGGCTCCAAGTCCCGTTTCCCACCCTCTAGTGCAAATGAGGATATCTGAATTGTATTGTAATCCTCAGAGTTGAAATTCAGAAAGAAGAGAGGAAAAGATGCAAAATTGCCTACATAACATCTTTCATTTTTGTAGATCGCCGAAGAGATTATTGTAAAGTCAATTTTTTGTAATACTTCTTCAAAACTCTCCACCTGCTGTAACCAAGTAATGTCAAAATTGTCCGTATTGATAACATCCACTACCCTCTCTTCACCATCACAGATGTACGTCTCACCAGATGGGCTGAAAAATTCAATCTTCTCAGGTATAGTAGTTTCACCATATACCGTATAGTTTTGCCAGCTGGTTTCCAGTCTGTAGGTTTTACCCGGTTCAAAAATAACCGAAGATCTGGACAGGTACCGACCAGGAGAACCGGGAACAGGAAAGAGCGTGTCCCGCTCGGCTTCTCCCACAGCTTGTATAGTAACAAATGCGTCACTTACAAAAAGAGACTGAGGATTTTTATCTTCAGCAATATCCGCTGAAAGAGAAACAGTACACGTGTCCCCCAACACACCCATGGGAAACCCGGCTGTTAAACTAGAAAACACTACCAGTTTTTCATCGTAAACGGCAGGATCATCTTCTATACAGCTGAAAAAAAGCAAGAACGGAAAAATAAACAGCCCTTTTTTCATATCAGAAATCAATGGAAATACCTATAGTTGGAATCAGAGGAAAGACAGAAATATCATTCCGTATCACTTTACCCTCATCAGGTTCATCCACATTGGGTTCACCGGGATCGGGTTTGCCATTCTTGTTCGTATCATGACTTTCCACATTCCAGTCGCCGTCATCATCCAAGCCGTTGAAAGCACTACCAGAAGTGTAAGCGTAACGAAAAATGTTTTCTCTGTTGTACGCATTTATTATCTGAAAGTAAAAATCCAACTTTTCAAATTTTTTCGTTTGAATATGACGAACCATGGAAAAATCCAGCCGATGGAAGGGTGGATACCGGCCAGAATTCCTCGTGCCAGGAATCGTCTTAAAATTAATGGTGCCCGCACCAGAAACTCCGTAGTCTAGATCCTCAAGAAAATAACCCAGAATTGGAGTAAAAGCCTGACCGCTTTGGTAGGTCCATTTCCAGTTAAGATCCCATTTTTCATTGATATTATAGTTCCCAATAACATTAAAGGCATGCCGTCGATCCCAATTGGTAAAATAAGTTCTGTTATCAAAAGTTTTTCTAGAGATGGAATATGTATAGGCAAGCCATCCAGTCAATCTACCCATCATTTTCTGAGTAAAAACTTCCAGCCCGTACGCACTCCCATCAGAGGGGGCAAAATTATCAGACACCTGTTCATTGGCAAGCTGTTCATCGGTAGAAGCCCTAGTCTCAACAAATGTCAGCATGTTTTGTAGATTTTTATAATATCCTTCCACTTGAATCTTATAACTGCCACCAATGTATTCCTCGTAACCAAGCACTATTTGCTGAGAAGCACCAGCACCAACGCTTGAGTCAATAGCAACCCAAAAGTCGAGGATTGTAGGATTATAATCATCCTGAACAGTCTGAATGAATTGGTGATAATTACCAACAGCAAAGTTGATATAACGGTCGTCTGTTACCAGATACTTGACTCCGAGCCTGAAATCAGGAAAAAGAATGTCAGTCTGATCGGTGTATGTGTTCAGTCTGATCCCTGGTTCAAAGATAACTTTTTCTCCAAAGGGCATTTTTGTTTTCAGGTAAAGTCCCATCTCATAAGGAGACCTATCAACTCTAAAAAGAGTGGTGTCCCCAAATGAACTGACGTAATCAAAACCAAGCCTTTTAGCCTGGAAGCCGAACTTCAAGATATTGTCCTTGCTATGAAAATAAGTAAAATTAGCCGATACTGTCTGGTCATCAATAACATTGTCATTGACAAGCCCCGACTCACCACCCAATCCAAACAGTGTTTTGAACTGGCTTGAGGCCACAAGGAAGTTCCCGATGAGGAGATCACTAAACAGTTTCCGGTAGGCAAGACTGAATGTTTGGTTACCCCATTGGGCGTTGAAACCGAGATCATCAAAATAAAAATCGTCAAGTCCTCCATAAAAACTGAGGCTGATTCTGTCCCTTGTGGAAAGATCCGAAAAGACGTGACCTTGAATATCATAAAAGTAATAAGGCACCTTCGTGGTGGTTAAGTTGAGATCATTGGCTAACTCAAGTGCTTTATCTATGTAGGTTCGGCGCATAGCTAAGAGCCATGCACCGTTGTAGAAAGGCCCTTCCATGGTGGTTTGCGTTGAAAGTAAGGATACGTTAGCACTTGCATCGAATTTTTTCCGGTTCCCTTCTCTACTGATAACGTTAAGTACGGCTGAAAGCCTGCCACCGTACTCAGCATTATATCCCCCTTTGATAAGCTCTGCCTCTTTCACAGCGTCCACAATAAAGTTTGAAAAAACTCCGCCTAAGTGCGATGGGTTATAAACAGTAATGCCATCCAAAAGGATGAGATTCTGATCAGTATTACCACCTCTTATAATAAGACCTGTGCTGAATTCCGAGGAGGTAAGAACACCGGGGAGAGCTTGTATAGCTCTGAAGATGTCGGGCTCGGCTAGAGCAGGATAAGACTTTATCTGGCGGGGATTCAGGTTCACTTTGCCAGGTTGAATATTGACCTTTCGCTGAATTTTCTCCCCTTCTACAACTACTTCTTCAATCTCCAATACTACTGGTATTAGCGCTACGTTATGAGTCAAAACTTCACCTTCTTCAAAGGTGAAGTTTTCACGGTATTCTTCATAGCCGAGATAACTGACAAGAAAAGTATATTCACCGGGAGGGATGCCATCCAAGACGTAGTAACCGTTCATATCTGTAGCCATCCCTTCACCGGTTTCCAGGAAAAAAACATTCGCACCCATGAGAACTTCTCCTGTCTCTTCATCGGTGATAAAGCCGTTTATGCGACCGGATTGAGTCCAGGATAATGAGGAAAGTAAAAATAGAGCTAGTACAATCCGCAACTTCACAATTTCACGTCTCGACCCTTTATTGATCGGGAGAATCCCCTTTGGTGCCTGACAATGTGGAGCCAGAGCTGATGAGATCCAATATAGCCTCCCGGGTCTGTTTTGCTACGTCGTACCTGTCATCGTACGTTTTCCCTTCCACGGAGAACGGTTCCCCGATAATAACCGTGAGAGGATTCTTCCAGGTCCCCTTAATGAGTAAACTGTCTATATTAGCCTTTGAATGGATAGCAACAGGGACCACTTTCATGCCTGTTCCCACAGCCAGCACGGCACCTCCGGGCATAAAAGGTCTTATCACTCTATCTTTGAAATAAGTCCCTTCTGGAAAAATCACTACAGATCTCAGGCACCGTTTCAGTTTTTCCGCTGCCTTCATCATGGTGTATTGAGCACCTGTGGGGTTAGAGCGATCCACAAAAATGTGCCCTTTCAGTACTGCATACCAACCGGCAAAGGGGAATTTTTTGAATCTCCCCTTCGATACAAAAACAATGTCCCGCTTCAAAGCCAGATAGAGAAGTGCTATATCCGCTTCATGGGTATGGTTGCTCATAAAAACATATTTCTCTCCCGGAACAAGGTTCTTTTTACCTTTCACTTTGAAGCGAATCCCCCCCATAAGGAAAACCCACCGTGACCAGAGCCAGGGAAAAAACCAGGGGCGGAGATTGCGAAACAGAACGTTCAAGAGTATATCAAAAGGTGCAAGAATAATAAAGGCCACGGCCATATTCATCCCGATCCAAGAAACTCTCAGATAGTCAATTATACTACGCACGCTTGTTCAGCCAAAAGGACGGTTTTTTGTGTATAATCATTTTATTCACTAAAAAAATGAATCACGAAGATAAAGCGAGTATGGTGGAGCTTATTTTTCTACTGATTCCAGCTTATACACAGATAAAAATTCAAGGATGTCTTCACCATGAGTGGTCACAGAAACTTTATCATAAATCTTTATGATTTTCCCCTCTTGATCAATAATGAATGTTTTTCGTGCTGTCCATCGTCCTTTGTCGACCCCGTATTGTTTACCCACTTTGTGTTCATTATCGCTTAAGAGTATGAATGGAAGTTTATTCTTATTTTGAAATTTTTTCTGCGACTTAACAGAGTCGTAACTGATGCCGAAAACGGTGACCTTCTGTTTCCTGAATCCATTGTAATGATCCCGCAAACTGCAGGCCTCTTTTGTTCATCCAGGTGTACTCGCCTTGGGATAGAAATAGACAACCACGTAGTGCCCACGATAATCGGACAGCTTCCTTTCATTCCCATCTTGGTCAAGCAGAACGAAATCGGGTGCTATATCCCCTTCTTTCAGTACGTTCACATTTTCACCAACACAGAGGCCGAGAGTCAACATTAGAATAGTTCCATTTTTCATCGATAAAACAGTTTTCAATTTATGGAGCATTACTCTTTAAACAGCCAATAAATAGCTCAGGAATTTCTTGTCAAAACAGGTTGGCTTCATACCGAACAACTCGAAAATGTCCTTTGAATCACAACAGTTCCCTTCCATTAGCATGGTTATCTGCTCGCGCGTAATTGGAAAGAAGGCGAATCTGTCAAACAGTGCCGCCACAAACTTAATCCCAAAAGCGGGAGTTGGAACAGTCCACTTGTTCTTATCCACCGCTCTTCCGATGGCTTTAATGATGGTTTTCCAATCAAGATTTTCAGGGCCGCCCAGTTCATAAATCTGACCGATGCTCTCTTTCCTGCTTAGAGATTGAACTAAGATGGAGGACACGTTCTTTACATGGACAGGAGACATTTCAAACTTACCCGCATCATTAGGCAAAAGGCCGGAATAAAAAAGAGGTGCTGGCAGGGGCAACCGAATAAGCTGATCACGTAACTGGGTGCAGAACTCGGGACGATTCTGACCTCTGGGATCTCCAAATACCAATGAAGGGCGGAAAATGGTATACTCTAGATCAGTCGTTTTCAGGTATTCTTCAGCAAGATATTTAGTAATCTGATAAC
>Ga0207989_1000322_pt1 | contig 27361 bp, 23 predicted proteins | sample ETNtaG_7_FD_185777 | JGI IMG/M metagenome (GOLD analysis project Ga0207989, IMG submission 185777) | Marine microbial and viral communities from oxygen minimum zone, Eastern Pacific Ocean - ETNP201406SV65 (SPAdes) (version 2) | ecosystem: Environmental > Aquatic > Marine > Oceanic ... | reverse complement strand
TTTGTTTCAAAGACAGACTGGACGATTTCCCTGGCCTCCGCAGCTGCGAACTTGCTACAGTCTAGAACCAATCTTTTCCCCAACAATGGATCTGATGGGATGGGAAACGCCTTCCAAGACCAGTTCGAAGTTGTAGTCACAGCAATCCCCCCGTCTTCAGCCAGTGCCGATGAAGTACACGAAATATGGGTATATGCGAACTCTACCGAAACCGGAGAACTACTGGCATACGCACCCGCCTTGATCCGACTAACCGAGATAGTCTCAGCCGAGTTCTATCCCACCCATTCGATGGCCGTGATCGAATCCTCGGAGACCGCCGATTTATCGGAGACTAACAGGGTGGGTCAGAAAACAATAATCACAGTTCTAAACAACACTGGCAATACCAACATAACCTACGACCTAGCTCTGGAAACCTCGGATGGGGACAAACTCGATGTCTGCTTCAATGAGGCAGGGGCCTGTGAGATGAACACCACCCAGTTGATTCCACCCGGTTCACAGGGAATCGTGAGGGTCTATGCAAAGGCAAGCCTTCTCGCTAGGGCTGACGTGTCCCAGAGTTTCAATCTGACAGCGCACTACAACGGCACTCTGTTGTCCACTAGCTTATGGAGCGTCCAAGTCGCACCCGATCATCGAATCGACTTCATTGGAACATCCGAATTCGAAGCCGCTCCCGGAAATTCGGTGGAAATCGAGGTGACCATGATCAACAGGGGGAACTTGATGGAGACTCTTAATCTGACAGCAGACTTCGGGAACTCGAACAACTGGACTTACACCGTAAACGAATCTGCATTTTCTATCGAGCCGGAAAACAGTCACAAGGTCATGCTCACTATCACTCTCCCCGATCTGAACAATGGAGGGGTGATTCTCGAGGCATATGTGACTCACAACATCACACTGAGGGCAGTCAACATCACGGACCCATTCCCAACATGGCCATCTACGATTACGGTCAACGGAACCGTTCAGAGTGTCCCACTCCAAGACAGGGTCGCCATGGGTGGCGGGGTCCCTACAGGATCGAAGGCGATTCGCATCGAGGTTCTCCCGGTGTTCGACGTGCAGTTGGTGGAGTCACCGGAGAGGATTGCAATTGTTCCCGGAGTTGACCGAGAGGTCCACTTCGTGATGGAGAACAAGGGCAATGCCCAGATGCAATTGACCGTACAGTGGGAGACAGAAGACCTCGATCTAACTATGGATAGGTTCAGCGTAGCCAACAACATTGGCTCAACCAGCCTAACTCTGGGCGTAGGCCAGACCAGCTCATTCATGTTCACATTCAATACGCTGCAAGCAGACCATTGGCAAGGAGAGACTGGGTCCTTCACACTAATTCGCAAACCGGTTGGGATCGATGTCGACGCACAGCAGGACATCACCCCGATTATTGTGGTCAGGGCTCAGACCGATGACGAGTACCAAATCAACTCCGACTCAGCCGGGGACTTTGCATGCGAGGGCAACATCGACCCGAACTGCAGACAGATAGAGATCCCATGGACCAACATCAACTCATGGGGCAACTCATCAGACGCAGAGAGGATCTTCACCCTAGCTATGAATGGGAAGAGGGACCCCTATGACTCCGCTGCTGATCTTCCGGAAAGGTTGGTGCCATCGGTTTCCTACCCCCTCGTGCATTGGGGGATGAGCATAGACCACGACCCCTCCACCGGCGGCGGCATGTGCCTTCTTGCCGACCAGGGCCAGGGCATCGCCGCTACCACGGCAACCGTAACTACTTGCAACTCAGCATGGGACCTAGAACCTTCTACTCCGTATGACGGAGGGGCACGTGAGGGCCATGGGGGGACGATCACCATCCAGGTAATCATCCCAGACAAGAAGAGCCTCGCCCCCGGCGACGGGTGGAACATCTTCCTCCAACTAAGGAACCCCCAGGAGAGTACTAACACGGAATACTCCACCGATCTCGTGGTCAAACTCAGGATGTCGGAATCCACTGACCCCCTAATCGACAGCGTCTCATTCAGGAGCGACGGCGAAGAGGGAGACCTGACATGGCTCGATGTCACGGTGATTAATGCGGGCAATGCAGTGATGCCAACCGACGTCGACGTCTCCCTTGACTGCGCTGGGACCCCATACGCGACGATAATCAACCCATATTCATCAGTGACACTGCCTCCTCTAGGACCCGGGGAAAATGCCACTGCATCGTGGGCCATCCAGTTGAATCCCATCCCATGGTTCTCATCCTCAGAGACGCTGGAGTGCACGGTATCCTTGGCGTTCCCCTTGGAAATTACCCTACAGGGAGGGGTATTCGGAAACGTAGTAGAGAACGACCACTACGAATCCGTCCTATCAATCAAATCATGGTCCACACCGAGCATCACCCTTTCGGGGATCAGCCTCCCATCAGCTGCTCTGGCCGCACTAGCCATCCTTTTCGTGGCAATCTCCCTGCTAAGACAGGGAATGGACGAGGCAGAGGGGCGCCTCCATGCTTCTGCATACGTTGCATCCATGGGGTTCGGAATGTTCTCGCTAACTGGCCTCTCAACATGGCTGACCCTGTTTTGCGCAATAGCATCAGTAGCATTCGCTGCCTTGGTGGCATGGCTCTCCTCGAGCGAGCTTCAGGCCATTCATGATGACAGGAAGAAGTCCAGGATAGGGACGATGTCACTACTGGAGGATCACGATAAGGAACAGAAAAACACTCGGAAGGAGCTACGAGCAATAATCTCCTGTGCCCCATATGCCTTCCTGCCGTTCGTACTGATCACCCCAGCACTCGCAATAGACATGGGATCGATCTCAATTGTCACGATAATATCCTTCATGGCGATATCCCCGATCCTGGTCCACATGATTCTGCGTTTCCTCGATAGCTCATACGACACGCTATACAGCCAACTAGCGGACATCGAACTGCGAGCGATACGAATCAAGAAGATTCTGGGAAGGGCCGGAAACAAACCAGGAGGAGGAAGCTGAATTGGCCAGAGAACAAGCACCAGCGACCGGAGGGGCCGAGGCCACCCTGAAGAGGATTGACTACATCGAGGAAGAGGCGGAGAACATCCAGTTCGCAATATGGGCCAACAGGCCTATTAGCGCCAAGAAGATGCTGAAGACACTGTCACAGGAGGTCGATGAGGCTGAGGGCCAAATCATGGACCTCTACAGGGCCCTTTCCTCGCTAGAACGCTCCCTGGAGGAGCTCGAGCAGATGTCCGAGGGGGACCGCAGTGCCTGGGACCTAACGATACTGGGACTACAGCACCTCAGAGAGGGCAACTGGGGGGCAGCTGCCGATTGCGTGGAGGGAGCCGTCGCTTCCATGGGAAAGGATGGCTTGGAACGCTCCCTGAACACGCTCGGAAGGCACCTCAACGAGATGGGAGAGCTAAGCGACATAGAGGAGATAGCCCTTACCCTGGTCAACCAGGGAAAGAAGGCACTAGACTCAGACCTGTCATCGTCCGCCAAGGCCTTCGAGGACGCGATTAGCGCACTCGGCCCAGTTACAGTGCACGAAGCGACCAGCCCATTCCTCGTGAACAGCTTCTTCCTCTCCATAGGAACAACATGGCCAGAGGGCAAGGACCACGCCCTGATGGTAATCACACTCGAGAACACCGGTGAGAACAACATCTCCACGATGAGACTGGCACCGCCAATCCCATACGGTTGGACAGCGACTCCGAAGATGTGCGAAATCCCCGAGATACCCCCTGAGGGATTCATAGAAATCGGGGTCGAGATCCGCCCCTCGGGATCGTTCCCCCAGACCGCGCTTCTCGGCAGCAGCCTGAACATCGCCACCGGGTATCATGTCGATTACGGTTCCCTGATGGTCCAGACAAGAGTAGAAAACAGAACTCCGAACACCATGCAGGGACTACTCCTCGACCCATGGATGCCCGACGGCTTCGAGACCCTCAGACTACCCCTAGTAGAGAACCTAGGGCCCGGGGACGTAGTCCACGTGCCTATCGAGGTACTGAATCTTAGAGAAGCAGTTGGAATAGGGAGCTAACTCCCAGCATTCTGAACAGCCAAAAAACCCTCATTTTCCACTAATGTCATAAGTGATTAGCGACCACGAGGGGGTACAGGTGAACGCATAATGAGCGAAGAATACCATACAGTTGAAAGAAATCGAGAGGAGGGCTCAATCGGTATCGGGGCAATGATTGTCTTCATTGCACTGATCCTAGTGGCCGCAGTGGCCTCGACGATTATCATAAAGACCGCAGAAGAGCTACAACAGAACGCAGAGCAGACCAGCAGCGATACCAGGAAGGAGATTTCCGGGAAGATAAACATCGTAAATGCCATGGTTAACAGATCGGGATTGGATACCGACGAGAATGTCGATAGCATCGTTTTCACCGGTAAGGTGGCAGCAGGTGCGATAAACCTCCAAGTCAAGAACATCGACTGGCTTCTGACATGCGGCGACGACTCAGCCTACGGATTGGTCGGTGGGAACCTGGCGACAACCGACGCAGGCGGGGAAGCTCCATTCGATGCAGGCGAGTCACCTAACGCCGACAAGTTGGATGGCTCTGACTACGCTCCAACTGATGAGTTGTCTGCAGGAACCGTATTCAAGTTCGACATATTCCTCGATGGCGGGGCGTGTGACGAACTCGCGGAACCAGGCGACACGCTGCTGTTGAAACTCATAGTAATAGATGGAGGTACGACTGTCACAGAGCTGACAATAGACTCCATCTCAGCAGGGAGTTCGGTGGTTTAGATGAGTCGCGACAACAACTTCGAGACAGTGGAAGAGCGAAGGGATGAGTCCGGCTCCATCGGTATCGGTGCCATGATCGTCTTCATCGCCCTGATCCTAGTGGCCGCAGTGGCCTCGACGATCATAATCAAGACGGCCGAGGAACTGCAGCAGAACGCAGAGCAGACGAGCAGCGACACAAGGCAGCAGATTTCCGGTAAGGTTACGATCGTAGACATCGTAATCAAGGAAGTCGGTGACGAACTCGGTACTGGCGCGACACACGTTGCTCAGATGGACGTAATCTGGAGGGTTTCCTCTGGATCCACAGGGATCTTCCCCCCTGACATCAGCTACTATATCACCTGCGAGGTCTCAGCATCAGTCGGTGCCTTCTTCGACACCGGTGACTTGGATGCGAAGAACCTCACCGATGACAGCGTCCCTGCCGACTCCTACGAGCTTTCGGCTGGGAACACCTTCTACACAACGATAGTACTTGGGAACGCTGACGCCGGCACTGTTGACAACGTGTTGGACACGGGAGACGATGGCAACGGGTGCGACGCCCTCTTCATACAAGGGGCTAATATTGACATGAGGATTTCCGTCGACGGTGGTGGGGACACCGCCATCGAGCTGCAGGTCGACTCGCTGACCTACGGTGCATCGATAATGTGATCCGGGTGCTCTGGAGGACAATTCAACTTTGAGCCTCTGGAGATGGTGGTTTTGTTATGGGAATTCTCGATAAGTTCAGGAACGCCGTCGGGGAATCAGACCAAGGGATGTCAAACAGGTTAGATAAGGTCGCCAAGCTCTCTGTAGAGCATGTCGACATACCAACCGAATTCAGGCCGACTGATCTAGAGGCGTGGCTGTTCGCACCATCCGGGACAAGGGTGGGTGTTCTCGGAGACCCTCAGGCCAGTCAGGGACAGGACAAGATCCCCGAGCTCGTTGACATGGTCAAGGACAGGTTCGAGAGGCTGGAGACGGCCATGGACCTGATGGAGGCCAACATCAAGATGACCGCTCAGCAGACCGCGAAGATAGCGGCTGAATCGGTCACTGTCTCCGCTCCCGCTCCTTCAGACGGAGGAGGCGGTGGTTCTGCGGACGTAATTCACACAGTTGGCGACGACGGGTCAGTGACCAGCCGACCAGTCGAGGGCTCGCAAGCATCCCAATCAGCTGCAGGTGGTTTGTCGGGAGGACCGGGCCTCCTAGACCTGTACGAGGCGCAGACCCTAGCGGTAAACCCGTTCCTTAAGGGCTCAGAGGAGGATGCCCTGATGCATGGTCCCAGCGTCGATCCGACGAAGATAGCCGCCCTCCTGCTTGACCGCTTGAGCGGGACGGACGCCCTCATCTTCCTGGGCGCAGCCTCAAAGTCGGGAGTCATCACGCCAACGGAGGGCAAGGCGCTCAGCGCCATCGTTTCCCTGGCAGAACCCGGAGAGGCATCCGCAGGAGCACCATCCGTGAACAACAGGACCCTACTAACCTTCGCTGCCCTCATAGAGGCTTGGAGGGCCCAGGGGACTCCCTAGGGGGGTAATGGGGTTTGGCTGGTTCTAGCGTAGCGGCGATGGTCGTCGGCACCGTATTCATCATGATCTTCGGGATGGCCACCGTATCTCTGGTTGATACGGTCAATGAATCCGCAAAGATCACCAATTTCGAGTTGTCCGACCCGGAGGTTCTCCTCGTCAGCGTGACCGACAAGGAGGAGTCAACCGGGCCGGGAGAGTCAGTATCACTAGTCAGCGGGGGCGGCGATTACACCAATGGGGATACTTGCGGAGTCACCGCCGGCACCGGGAGTGGTATGCAAGTCGACGTATCGGCCAACGGCATCAATGTGGTCACTGGGATAGCAGTTAGAGCAGGTTACGAGGGGTCCGGATACACCGATGGGGACACCATCACCATCAACTGCGGAGGCGGGAATGCTACTGGGACCCTCGATATCCACGACCAGAACGTCATTACCATCAGAAACTCCGGATCAGAGACGGTCGACCTATCTCATATTTCGATCACGCTATCTGACACCTCTCCAGTAGTGCAGGGCACCCCCTTCCTGTTTACCGACTACTACTCGGGCAGCAACCTGTACCTGTTCCCAGGGGGGGAACTTTCCACAGACGCATTCCCATTGTCCTCGACCAGTCACGGTTTCTCAATGGGGGACGATCCCGATAGGGCATTTCTGGCCATTTACAATCACAATGACGCAGTGTCAGTAACAATAACATGAGTGGATAATATGGCAAGCGGACCCTCTGAGATTATTCTGCTGATTGCCGGATTGATCGTCGCTGGCCTGGTATCCGGAGTCCTCCTAGAGTCCTGGGATGACATGGACCGCGCAATAGAAGACAGGGGGAAGGAGGGTGCCGAAGATGTCAGAACACGGGCATCACTAGTGAACGATCCCAGCAACATGCCCTGGGACGATACAGAAAAGACTGCGACTGTCCACATTCAGAACTCGGGAGAGACCTTGTTGAACCTCGAAACAGTCGGAGTCTACATCGATTCCTTCTCTCTGAGCGTGTCTGTTGCAGACTCTTCTACGGAATGGGTTCCAGGGCAAATAGTCAAGTTCACAATCGATGACACCAGCGATACTCTGAGTTACACAGGGACCAATGATGTAATAATGACAATAACTGTTGTATCGACTGCAACGGGTTACGCCGGGGCATACACCGTATCGGAGGAAGTAAGACTTGTCACAACCTAATGAAAACAACTTCGAGTTCGGAGTGATCCAGGACAGCCTAGGACAAAGCATGGGCACGGCAATCCCAAACAGGGCGATAATGCTAGTATGTGGCGGGATCGGCTCGGGAAAGAGCATCATCGGGCAAAGGATGTCTTTCGGCATGACCGCCAATGACGTCAAAGTCGCGCTATTCACTACTGAGCTAACCACGAGGGGGTGGCTCGAGCAGGTTGCCAGCATTGGTTACTACATGGACAAGAGGATCGACGAGGGCTCATTTCACCTTATCTCCAGCTTCGGAGTTATCGCTGAGCCCGCCGAGGAAACCGTCACCCTCCTTGACATATTGGATTCCCCTGCATCAAAAGAGGCTGAGGTCGTTATTATCGACAGAGCATCAGAGCTAATGCCAGAGGAGATGTCCAGCAAGGATCTTCTGAGGATTCTCAGGAGGTTCACATCCGAGGGAAGGACACTGATACTCACAATCGATCCAGATGAGATGGAGAGCGGAGTCCTCAGGGATATGAAGAATTCCGCCGAGATTCTTCTGGATATGATGACTGCAGTCGTCGGGGGACAGATGGTGCGGACAGTGGGAGTAACTAGGTTCCTAAGGGCAGCGGGACCGGTGACGGAGAGGATAGGATGGAAGGTGATGCCAGAGATGGGATTCATCGTGGATATCACAGCAGTTGCTTGAGGTGTGGTGGTTTGGATGGTTACGGAACAGGAAGAGGAAGAAGGACCAGAAGAGCCAAAATTCAACATCGAGCCAGGTGACTTGGGCGGGCTTATGGCCGAATACCCACACATCCGCGAGTGGATCGAGGATTTCGAGGCAAAGCACGGTTCCAGACCAATATACTACGGCCCCCTAGACAGGGATGCGAAGAGCGTCAGCCCCCGGAACCTGATCTACGCTACCAGGCCACCATGCTTCGCCCACGTATACTCCCCACCAGAGGGAGCGGAGGGAGCCGGGAACACATTCTGGTTCGGCCTAGAGCCAACCATCACCATGGAGGAGGAGGATATAAGGGACCAGATCGTAGAAAGGCTCCTCAGAGACGCACCTCAGAAGGAGCGATTCGACAACGACGCCCAGTTCATCGCAATGATACACGAGATGATGGATGAGATGACCACGACCACGACATCCTCCCTCCTTTCCAACCCGTTCGTCAACCAAGCCAGAGAGCTAATCGGAATGGGAGAGGCGCCAGTGAAGGTGACGCCAGAGCAGCTGGATCGTCTGAAATACGTCGTAGTGAGGGATCTGGTCAACAACGGTCCACTAGAGACGCTTCTGGCTGACGAGATGCTAGAGGACATTCATTCCATCGGACTTTCGAGGATTAACATGGACCACAAGGTATTCCCGATGCTGACGTCGAACATCGCATTCAAGGACCAGGAACTACTCACCAAGTATCTCAGATCGATGTCAGAGCGGATCGGGAGACCTGTCTCCGACAGCAAGCCAATCGTCGACGGAGCCCTACTAGATGGCTCGAGAATAAACATCATCTACAGCGATGACGTGTCGATTCAGGGCTCTTCGTTCACTATTAGGAAGTTCGCCGAGGAAACGATCTCAATTATCCAGTTGATCAAGTGGAAGACGCTATCCGCCCAGATGGCGGCATATATCTGGCTAGGGCTAGAGTCGGGGATGTCGTGTCTGGTATCCGGAGAGACCGCATCCGGGAAGACAACTACTCTCAATGCCGTGCTCCCGTTCATCGATCACAACGTGAAGATATACACCGCAGAGGACACTCCTGAGGTCAAGGTCGCCCATACCATCTGGCAGCGACTGATCACCAGAGACTCGAAGAACGAAGACTCTAGAGTGGAGATGTTCGACTTGTTGAAGGCGGCCCTCAGATCCAGGCCCCGGTACATCATCATCGGCGAGATCAGGGGCGTGGAGGGCGCAATCGCCTTCCAAGCAATGCAGACAGGGCACCCAGTTATGGGAACATTCCACGCCTCAAACATAGTCAAACTGATCCAGAGATTTACTGGAGACCCCATCAACGTCCCAGCCCGATTCTTCGACAATCTCAATTTCGCAATCTTCCAAGAGGTCGTCGAGGCACCTGGGGGTGGGATTGCACGGAGGATCACGGGGGTAAGCGAGGTCATCGGATTCGACAAGACCGCAGATGGAATCCTGACTCGGAACATGTTCGAGTGGGATCCCGTTGCGGACGAGGTCTACTTCAGGGGAATGTTCCAATCAGACATGCTGGAGAACAAGATCGCACCTAGGATGGGATTCAGGAGCAAGAGGGATATCTACGACGAGCTTCAGAGGAGGACCGAGGCAATTCAGATTATGTGCGACCGCGACCTTTCTCATTACGACGACGTGTTCGACCTTCTGGACATCTACTACAAGGAAGGATGGGATAGGTTCGCTTCCTCTATTGAGACATGGACTGGAATTAATCACTAGGTTGTGGTCAAATGGAGGATAAGGCGACCACCTGGGAAATCGCTCTCCTACGACTTGGGATGCCATTCAGAAGATACCTGCTCTTCTTCTCCCTCCCTGCGACGACGCTTGGGCTAATCGCAGGCATTGCGGTTTGGTTCACGGTTAGCGACGTCATTATCGGTCCCACCGCAATCCTCCTCGTCCTTGCTTTCCCCCTGCTCTCTTTCGCTGCGACGATAGCATACCCAGTAGCACAGGTCTCCGCAGAGGCTATCCAGATCGAGCAGGACATGCACATGTTCATGACAAGGATGGGGATCCTCTCGATGGGCGAATCCGCAGAGAAGGGGATGTTCGACGTCCTCAAGGAGATGGGTGACTACGGTGCCCTTGCACATGAGATCCAAGCGATCGAGACCCTAGTGACCAAGTGGCACACAAATCTGCCCGAGGCAGCTAGGATAGTCGGGCGTCAGAGCCCATCCGCAATCTGGAGCGATTTCCTGGATAGGATGGCTTTCTCTGTGGAGGTCGGTCAGCCTATCGGAGAGTTCTTCACTAGCGAGAACGAGACATTCGACCAGGCATTTACCACTATCTACGATGCCAGACTAGAGCAGCTTGACACTCTCAGGGAGACTTTCGTATCTCTTACCACCACGGGCCTGCTTCTGCTGGTGGTCGCGGGCCTCCACCTAATCCTCTTCCAGACGGGAGCAGATACCAACAATCCGTTCGAAGTAATCCTCAGGGCCCGGTGGGTCCTCTTGGCCGGATTATTTTTCGCCTTGCTACAGGTAGGTGCGTGGTATCTATTCACACTGGTTATCCCAGATGAGGATCTTTTCGCCAAGCACGGATTCAATACCGAGCAGGCCATTGACATGAGAAGGTCGTGGATTTTCGCCGCGATTCTTGGGGTCATGATGGCATCCATGCTTCTTGGGGTATTCTTCCTCTTCGGGACAGACATCCTATTCAGTCAATGGAAGTACTATGGCCTTCTCGTTATCGCAGCAATGATGTCCCCTCTCCTAGCACCATCACTGCTCGTCCAACAGGAGGAGGCGCGAGTGAGGAGGAGAGACGAGGCATTCCCCGAGTTCATTAGGGCTTTCGGCGGTACTGCTCAGGCAAGGGCACAGGAGCCAAGTGCAATGGTAAAAGCCCTCTCTGGAATCGACTTCGGGGCACTTGACAACTCAATCTCCAATCTGGAGAAGCGGCTTTCGATGAGGATCGACAGCGATTACTCATGGGACTGGTTCGCAGCCGATAACAACTCGATGCTCGTCTCACGATTCACGAGGGTGTTCATCGAAGGCTCGTCCTCTACCGGAGAGGCTGGTCTTGTTGGGGACATGGTTTCCCAAAGCACGACAACCCTTCTCGGACTGCGGCAGAGGAGACAGATATCTGCCAATGTGATGAGGAGCGTGTCCTACGGACTACTGATTGCGATGATCATCGCACTGAACATCACCACTTCCATCATATCAGGACTGGGAGAGACGATTGCATCGGTCGCCCAGGGGCTAGTCGATAGCACGGGGGAGGTTGGAACAGCCGCCGGTGGCGTAGATGTGGCCCTCCCCGCTCTTTCGGAGACCGGTGGAATTGACCAGAATATCCGGGTCTTCACTTACATGGGTTCATTCCTAGTGGTGATTTCCATCTTGGTACTTGGGCTTATCACTGCGAGGATCAGGGGAGGGGGCACGACTCTCGTCCTTGGGCAGATGATTCAGATGATGTGGATAGCCGGAATTGCGAATTTCTTCAGTGCATGGATACTGGATCAGTCTGTCGGACTATTCCAATCCGCCGGATAGCGATAGCGCAGAAGCCTTGATGACACCGGAGTATAGCCTATCGGCATGGCCGACCCACTCCTCTCCACTCTTCGGATATCACTTCTCGCCATATGCATGTTCGCAGCGGCTAGATCAGATTTCCAAACTCTCTATGTCCGGGATGATCACTGGATCAGGTGGTCAATACCGGCCTCTCTGGTATTATTGCTCGAGATGGCCTCATCAAACGCAGGGATTGAGAACATATGCATGACCTTCGCCCTATTGGCTATCTTCTCATTCTGCTTCTCTCCTCCTCCCGACATCAGGACAATCGGAGAATGGGGTCGACGAGAGGCAATTCTCTCGATGTTCTATTCCTTAGGTGCCTTGGGACTGGTTGGAGGTGCGATTTCATACTCCGAAACAGACTTTGTCGATCTGCTACTCGGCGACGAATCCCCTAACACCGCACTTTGGTGGAGCATGATCGGGGCGTTATTGACTGCAACAGTATTCTACAGCTCATGGAGATTCGGACTAATACCAGGAGGGGCGGATGTGAAGGCACTCATACTAATGACACTCTTCTTTCCATCATGGGCTTTCGTTCCCGAGCAGATTTACCCACTAGCTGAAGATCCAATATTCAGGATGCCACCATCGATGGTCATGTTTGTATGGGCAGCCGCAGCATTCCTCATCGCACCGCCCGTGATTTTCATTCAAAATGCCACAAGGGGAAATATCACCTCTATTCCCGATTTGAAGATGGCATGGCATGCCACCAAGAAGAAAATCTCCGAGGTTAGCCAATTCTCAGAGATGGACGACACCCCATCTTGGATTCTAACTGAGATTATCCAGAAGAACGGTGAAAACGCCGTCGTGAATCGAATCCTCCCTTCCAGCAAGTCGGCCATTGGCACAGAGAGGGAAGCCGATTTGGCACTATTGGAGGAAATGGGCTTGGATAGCGTCTGGATCACCAGTAAGCACCCCTTCCTGGTGTACCTATTCTTGGCAATTCTGCCGATGCTGCTCCTTGGCGACCCACTTGCGTATTTAATCAGATGAAGTCCTCCAGGGTCATCACGGTGACCCTGTCGTTTTTGAACAGCGAATCAACACTCGACGACATCCATCCGACCCTCTGCTTTGTGTAGTCGTCCACTCCATATTCCTCCATCACTTCCTCAGTGATCTGTATATACTTCCTGACTGCTCCCTCTGAGACGGTAAGTACAACGTTCCCACCACACCCGGAGTCCATTTCCCCTCCTGTGAAACCACCTGACGTCCTAGCCTTGTGCTTGATGCACTTTCCCGCCAGAGGCATCCTACGGTACGACTCGCCACATTTTACGCATCTAATCTTCTGTCTCGTGTATGCCATCAGGTTCCCCCTCATGTCAGGGAGGAAGTGAGACTCAATCACTTGTTTCGCGACTCTTTCAGCCGCAACAGGACGCAACAACCTCCCCAGACTCAACTGACTGTCCAACTTGTCCTTCATGGTAACGAGAGTCTTGTAAGAGGAGTTTTCCGGACCAGCGTCCAGTGGACCAGAATCATGAGTCCACCCATAACCTCGTATTTCTCCGATCATCCCAAGCCGATTCTCGACTATATCCACCAAACCCCTGACTTCCTTCGGATGTGGTTGTCCAAGGGTCGACTCGTAGAACTCCCTGCTGTAACTCCAAGAGCAGTCCACGTTCAATGCCTCCTTGTCAATTTCACTCGGATTCAATCTAGTTGTCAGGACAAGGGGGGCATCCATCCTCCCTCCTCTGTTTGCCGGTAGTATCGTTTGAGTGAAGTTTAGCAAACCATCCATCAGCATCATTATGCTGTCTTCGTCACCATCGCAATTCCGCCTCTTTGCAGCATGGAAGAGGGGGTGGGCATACCCAGCGGAAGCATCAGTCCAACCGATGATTCTGCATGCAACCCCTCCAGAGGTGTGGGGGGCGAGGCCAATGGCGATATGCCCCACTATGTCGTCCAGACTCTTTGCCTCATAGAAAGCGCCCATCTCATAGAACCTAACCAGTAGGTCATCAACAAATGAGCAAGTGGATAGGAGGTGGTCGGAAGCCAAACTAGAAGGGATGAAGTCCTGAGGTAGCAACTCCAGTATCTGATCGTCATTCTTCAATGGCTCTCCCATGAAATCGTGAGTATAACCCAGTTCCACCAATCTCTTCCATGGTGTCTTGATTTCTGATGGTTTGAAGTGTGTGACCGGGACATCACTCATGTCAAATCTAGAGGTTCCGTCTCTGAAAACAGAAACTCCGTGCAGGCCTCTGAGAATTCCCTTCTCCAACTGCTCCGGAGACTGCTCTTCGGAGAATAGTCCCTTGACGGCTTTGATCTTCTTTGGGATTCTATCCAGTCCGAGCTTCCTTCTCTTTGCCTCGATAATGGAACCAAGATTGACTGCGGTCCTCTCCCCTTTTCTTCTCCCCCTCTTCCTTCTAGGGGCACTGATAGTCTTCCCGCCGCATTCCACTGGCTCAGATGGATCCGGTCTGTGATGACATGTGACATGCGGGCTTTCCTTCCCGCATGTCTGGCAGATCCTAGGGCCTACCACGATTCTAATAGATCCCTTTTTCGAGGCTTCTGATACTAGCCTCTGTGGCCCTCCATTATCACCAATCGGGAAGATAGAGTGTACGAGGGGACTCATCTCCCTGGCTCCCGATTTCTCCGGTCTCCCCATCCTAGCCCCAATTCTACAGGGGATTGAATCCTCCCATCTGGGAAGAACGGAGACTCTTCTGACTATTTGCAGAGTTCGTTCTACTAGGTAGTCATCCAATCTACTCCGTGCCTCCAGCCCTTCTGAACCCCGTTCAGCAGATTGAAACTCATTTTGGTAGTTGGAGATCCTGTCTGCAATATCAGATACGATAGGCTTCACGTCCTTCCGGGCAACAATCTTCCCAAGAGAATCATCCAGCCCCAGTCCATCCAATAGACTCTCCCAATGTTCTGGAACCAATATGTCTGAGCCTTCGTGTAGATGCTCTATTCCCAGTGTCATTAGAGATGATTTGACCAGCCCATGTCGTGAAATCTCTGTACGAGGCCACTCTCCCAATATTGGTTGGCCGAAAGAGAACTCTTCCCCATCCTGCGAGTATGGCCACCCAGACACTACATCTCTAATTCTAAGCGTCGAATCTTCGATACATCCTTTCTCAATTATCGAATCAACTAATTCAGGAACGAACTGAATTGGTAGATCAGACCACCAATGATTCCAAGGAGGGGGGACAGCCGTGCCGTGGCGAATCGCGATGTCTCGAACCTGACTCCAAGATAGGTCGAAAACCTTGAGGAAAGAAATCCATTCCCTCCGTCTCCAATATCTCTCCAACGATGACTCTCCCCCACGTTTAATTGCTCCATTGAAGGGCATTCCCGGGGGGAGATCGGACCTTTTCACTCCAAGAATATCAGAGAATTCCTCGACCTTTTCATGTGTGTCAAGCGAATCTGCAACATCTACCGCCCACCAATCTATGGAGTATGACGAGGGGGCCAGTGGTTTGTTGTTCTCTAGGAATTCTCCATAACCCAGCAGTATTTCCCCCGCATCCCAAATTGAATCCAGCTCACCTTCACACTCAGTCCATTGGTTCTCAGTACATACCCTCAGGAACTTTCCGTCCTTCTTGAGCACAGTCGGCCCCTCAATCTCAATGCATGGGGTGACTGCACATGCCTTACCAGGCCCCTCAATCTTCATTTGAGTGCCAACTGCCAGAAAACCCCCCATTGCCTCCATCGTAATCGGATTTATACCTGCAGCAGCGAGTCCAGTCGCCCTGCTTCTCCCATATCTGAGTCGGAATCCACCAGGCTCACGTGGTTCACCAAAAACCGGTCTACCAGCAATCACGTCTTCCATGTATTTTCCCTCCTTTTTGATCAGCCTTCGCTTCTCCTCCGGGCCCTTGGAGTCTCCACCCTTCTGCTTGTCAACGAATTCGGAAATGAAATCCCAACCGGGGACGTCCAGCCTCTCCGTGTGAGCCTGAATTTTTGGTGCCTTAAGGCACAAGCCTTCACCAATTACCAACATTACACCACCCCTAACTCTTGTTCTGAAGGTGCCATTTTCATTGACTATGTTCTTGACTTCTTTGTAGCCAGCACATTCCATTCTCTCCGTCTCTTCGCCGTTAATCATTACTGGGCACTCTTTGACAATGGTCTCTGTCTCCTCCGGAGGAGGCTTGTATTGGAGATTGGCCCGATATAGTCCAAATTCTTCCTTCACTCTCTCCACTTCGGGGATTGTTGGGATGTACCTGCCTACTCCAATTTCCCTTCGCAGAATGTCTCCAATGAGGACACCTAGGGCTTGGGCTGTACCTCCTGCAGCCCGAATTGGCCCACAGAAGTCGATTGAAAGAAACTCAGAACCGTCAGCATTGTTCATGATTCTGACATCCCCAATTCCATCTAGGGGAGCAACTAGGACTGCTTCGGTAAGTACTGCAAGGCCAACTCTGAGACCAGAGTCTATGGCCCTCCTTCTATCACCGGTTGCCGCATGCATTTCCTTTGTCACAGAAATTGCGATCATGATTGCCGCCGTTTCCCGGTCGTGCTCCTGGAGAAGACCCCTAAGGCGACCCTCGATTTTCAAAGGCGGGCGACTCCGCTTTGTTGGGTCAATGAATAGATACGGGTCTTCGAGCAGCTTCTCCGTCCTGCTTGCCAAATCAGATGCTCTGGGAATTTCGACCGACTCTGAAAAATCCAAACCCTTCTTCTTTGCAACGCTAGCGATTGAATATGCCTGCTCTATCCTCTCGTCCAGTGATTCATAGTATGCCATTCGCTCTGACTCGAGCCTGTCAATGTCCATTTCCGCAATTTTTGGGCTATTGGTCATGGCTATTCCTCGCTACAGCACCCCCCACTCGGAGACGACCGTCCAAGAACATTGACCGTCATCTCGTCGAAAATCCATTCCAACTAAGGCAACCTTCATCCCATTCCGTCTAGGCCATAACAGGTAGAATGACATCAATTACAGTAGAGCAGGCGAGAGAAAGGCTGATCGAGAGGATTCGAGACTTGGCCTATCTTTTCTCCGAAAAAGAGGACTTTACCCTTGCCAGTGGAAGGAAGAGCAAGCACTTCTTCGACATGAAACCAGTGATGATGGATCCCGAATGCGCCCATCTCTTGGGGGTGCTTATTCATCACCAAATTGAGACAATCGGCCAAGTAGATGCTGTCGGGGGGCTCGAACTGGGAGCAGTCCCTCTCACTGGAATTGCAATTGCAAAGGCTGGACGAGGCTCCTTACTCAAGGGATTCATAGTTAGGAAGGAACCCAAGGGAAGAGGAGGAAGGAAGACAGGAAACCCACCTGGAATAGAGGGCTCAAGTCTTGAGAGGGGTCACAGAATAGTACTCTTGGAAGATGTGACCACCACTGGAGGGTCCGCATTGAAGGCAGCGAAGAGGCTAATGGAGATGGGATGTGATGTGGCATCCTGCATCACCATATTGGACAGGCAGGAAGGGGGCTTGGAAGCATTTCAAGAAGCAGGAATCCCCCTCATCCCACTTACTCTCAAGTCAGAAATTGCGAGTTGAACAAATGGGGCAGCATGAAATAGACTCTGAGAGCCTACCTTATCATCCCTCCAAGCTAGATCGAAAGGAGTACATTGGGATAGGGGAGTTCTTCTCCATAGATATGAGGTCTGGAGTTATCGATGATGTTCAAGAGTTCCCGGAGATGAGAAAACCGTCTTACAAGATTAGAGTGGATTTCGGACCCGTGGTAGGAAAACTATGGAGCTCTGCACAAATCACAAACTATTCCCGATCTCAGCTAATCGGCAGATCAGTAGTAGCCGCGATAAATCTTGGAGAAAAGACACTACCGACAGGGTTCGTTTCCCAATTCCTTATTCTGGGTGCTCTCGGTGCAGACGGAACTGTTAGGCTTCTGGAGCTCCCAGAGGGGACACCTCCCGGTTCAACGGTAGCATAGCCACCAACCATACCATATTGAACTTGGAACGGCCGATACACAATATGACTTACGTGAGGATGACTACAAGCGCTGGAGAAATTGACATAGAGTTGTATACTGATGAATGCCCAGATACTACTGGGAATTTCCTAAAATTGGTGGATGACGGATTCTATGACGGATTACACTTTCATCGTGTCATCAAGGACTTCATGATCCAAGGAGGGTGTCCCCACTCCAGTGATGCAAACAATGGAAGGGCCGGGACTGGGGGTCCAGGTTGGAAAATTCCCTGTGAGGCTTCAGCATTGGGAAAGAAGCATCACAAGCCAGGCATCTTCTCAATGGCAAATGCAGGTCCGAACACCGGGGGGTCACAATTCTTCCTCACCACCGTAGTCACTCCATGGCTTGACGGTAGACATGCAGTATTCGGAGAAGTCGCCAAGGGAATGGAAGTGGTGAGGGCAATCGAATCCACAGAGACACTTCCTGGTGACAGGCCGTCCTCACCTCAGAAGATTATCAAGGTAGAACGAGTCTGAAACCAAGAAAGAATAAATTTATTAATAAGTTATTAATAGAGCAAACATGGCAAAGCATAGAGTCGGCGATCGTAGAATAATAACCGTCAGCATTCCAGAGGATTTGGCTAGAAGATTGGATGCTCGGGTCGGTCAGGGACGTGAGAAGGGCAGATCGGCAACTATCTCCAAGATGATTGAGACCTCGCTTACTGGGGGCAATGCCCATCAGATCGCTACCAAATCACCCGTTTCAAGGGCCCCCAAGGGTGTCCGTGGTAAGGTTAGGATTGAGCTAGACACTATGGGAGAGGTTGAGGTGCCAACAGACAGATATTTCGGCGCACAAACTGCTAGGTCACTAATCAACTTCGATATTGGTGAAGACCAGATGCCCCGCTCAGTCATCCGAGCGTTTGGGATTCTTAAGCAGGCAGCCGCCGAAACAAACGTATTTCTGGGAACTCTCGACGATGATGTTGGAACTCTCATTTCCGAGGCATGCGAAGAGGTAATTTCTGGGTCTCTTGACGACCATTTCCCACTCAGGGTTTGGCAAACCGGTTCGGGAACCCAGACTAACATGAATGCAAATGAGGTAATTGCAAATAGAGCCATAGAGTCTTCAGGAGGGAAGCTGGGAAGCAAATCCCCTGTCCACCCTAATGACCACGTTAACCGTGCCCAGTCGAGCAATGACACATTCCCCACTGCAATGCATATCGCTGCAGCAGAGGAGATCCAGCACCGACTCATCCCATCTGTACAGAAACTTCGAACTTCCCTGGCTGAAAAGGCAGATGATTTCGTGCATATTGTCAAGATTGGACGAACCCATCTGATGGATGCTGTCCCGCTAACTCTAGGCCAAGAGTTCGGAGCATATGTTTCGATGTTGGATGCTGGCCTAATTAGGATCCAAACAGCACTGAATGACCTACTTGAACTCGCTCTGGGTGGAACTGCCGTTGGTACGGGGCTGAACACCCATCCCGACTTCGCAGACTTGGTTGCCAAGAAGATAGCCGAGAAGACTGGCCTCCCCTTCATTAGTGCCGAAAACAAGTTCGCCCAACTCGCTGCACACGATGCCATAGTCGCTGCTTCCGGGGCACTCAACACCCTCTCAGCATCTCTCATGAAAATCGCCAATGATATTCGATGGCTAGGTTCTGGGCCTAGGTGCGGATTTGGAGAACTCGCTCTTCCAGCTAATGAGCCAGGATCAAGTATCATGCCTGGAAAGGTGAATCCAACCCAATCAGAAGCGATGACAATGGTTTGCTGTCAGGTAATGGGTAATCACACTGCAATTTCTATAGGTGGAAGTCAGGGAAACTTCGAGTTGAATGTATTCAAGCCAATGATGATTCACAACCTCTTGCATAGCATAAGACTACTTTCCGACACTTGCGTATCCTTCTCCGACAAGTGTGTTATCGGTTTGGAAGCGAACGAAGAGAAAATATCTGACCATTTGGAGAACTCATTGATGCTAGTAACTGCACTAAACCCTCACATAGGGTACGACAATGCTGCTAAAATTGCAAAGAACGCTCACGAGAAAGGGCTGACTCTTAGAGAGAGTGCAATCCAACTCAAGTTTCTCACCGATGATCAGTTTACAGAATGGGTAAAACCCAGGGAAATGACAGGTCCGAGCTCGTAAGAAGACAGACGACTACGTTTCTGTCTAGAAGAAGAATATGGACCGAATCAGGTGGGAGCAACAGGGGGTTCCGCACATGGGGGAGCTTCCCCCCCTGTTAACTCCGCAGGGTCCGGGTGTCACCTGGGCCCGAAGGCCCAGGTTTCCCCGGGTAGACGACTCTGGAACTTCGTGCTCTTCCTTTGTCATTTTCCGACTCATGTGAGATCTCCCTCTCATTCGCCGCATCCGTTTCGGGTACTTCGTCTCCGCTTTTCCCTTCACGTCTCGATACTGGCTTCTCCACGGGTCTCCCCGCCCTTGTTGCCCAGTGTTTCCCTCAGCTTCCTTCCCCTTCGTTTCCTCCAGTTCTCTCCCCTTCGTTCCCCACTTATGTGACCCAGGATTATTCTCTTCCCCCTACGCACATGTATCTCTTCAGCTCCTATCTCGCTCTCCCTTTCGTTTCCTCCAGTTCGTCCGATTTATTCACCGCGACCTTTGCGTCCACAGACGCTCCAGCCTTTCCCCGAGATCCTTTCGTTTCTCGGTTCTACCGCCTCGGTTTCGAGGCTCAGTTTTTGTGGCCCGCGAGTCGCGCCGAAGCGCCCTCACACCACTCCCCCGGAGCGGCAAAGAACACAGGGTAATGGGTGGCTCATAAACATTTCGCAAATATTGTCGCAGTTCACTGGAAATAGGGGTTATTGGGAGTGTTTTTCCACTGCAAATTAACCTCCGCGCAGTCCGCGGATTTTCCTTCGCAGCTCCGAATTACTATCTTCCTCTGCTATTTCTTCAACTGGTCTGGAGAAACGACGCCGAAGCACATCACCCTCGACAATGCAGATGCAACCAGCATCATCTCCAAAGCAAATCATCTCTTCAACACCGAAAGCAGATACAATTCTAGAATGATGGGAGATCTCCATTTCCACAACTCCTCCCTTGGGATTAATCAGTGAGATTACAGATTCACCATCCCTCGATGAAGGTACCCATACTCCCTTGTCAGAATCTAACGACGGACCAAAACAGAGAACATCAATTACGCCATTCAGATTAATGGACCAAGAACCAAAATATTCGCTAGAAGAAACACCTCCAGAATCCATTCCAACTACCCAACCACCAAAGTAGTCGATTGCTCGAACCGACGACTCAACTTGAGAAACAGACTCTACTCTATGACCAACAACCTCTGTGACCATCCCATTGCTATGACCTAGTACTACGGGCTCATCCCCTCCCCCGTTTCCAATTGTCACCGGTTGGGGTTGTTCCAACTCCGGATAGTCTAACCCACTATCAGAAACTATCGCATAACCAGATCTAGGCCGACTGAGGCCCATTACCAATTTACCCCCCTGATCCGATAATGACCATGCTCTGCCAGGGTTCTCCCACTTATTCCGTACCCCTCCTTCAAAGTCGATTTGCCAGACAGCCCCCTCTGAGTAGTCTTGGATCTCAAAGTTGTAGACCGAGGTTGTGACCCAGACAAATCCATTAGATACGCGAACAAAGTCACTCGAACCTTCCAATTTGAGACTCCAAATTACATCGCCAGAACCCGTCGCAATTGCGTGAATGTTATCGGACTCAGTACAGAAAAACACTTCATCATCGCAGTCTGAATCCGAGCAAGGTCCTTCAAAACTCAACCTCCACATCTCCATGCCACTAGGGATATCCCAACACGCAACTTCCCCAGACCTGGAGCCCGAGAAAAGAAGATTACTCGCAATCCTCACGAAAACGCATTCGCCGTCAACCTCTCTAACGTAGGAGGAATAACTCTCCAGACTTGCCAAAGTCATTGAGCACCTCTTTCAAATTTCAAGCACTTACCCCGTAAAGCCTCTCTACCTTCGAAGTCAGGTATCTTACGAAAGCATCGGGTGATGGGGCCGAACCAGTAGCCTCTTCGATTAGATCCGCTGGTTTTAGCACGCTCCCTCTGTTGTGGACATTTTCCCTCATCCAACCTAGAAGATTTCCGAATTGACCGCTTCTAATCTGACCATCATGATCGGGCAGATCCTCCCTTGCAGCCTCAAGTAGTTGGGCTGCGTATAGATTTCCCAGGGTATATGTGGGGAAGTAACCGATTGCACCCATTGACCAATGAACATCCTGCAGAACCCCAAGAGAACGGTTTGGGGCCTTTATTCCTAGGTATTCCTGATACATCTCATCCCAAGCGTCAGGCAATTCGTCAACTTCTATTTCACCTGCGATTAATTGTTTTTCAATTTCATACCTAATCATGATGTGTAAGTTGTAAGTAGCCTCATCCGCATCTACCCTAATTAGGCCAGGCTCTACTAAATTCACTGCTCGCCACAACTGCTCAGCTCCAATCCCTTCCATGTTGTCCGGGAAGCACTGCTTCCAAAGAGGCAGGGACCACTCACAAAACTCCCTTGACCTTCCCACTTGGTTCTCCCAAAGGCGACTCTGACTCTCATGAACTCCCAGCCCATTCGCCTTTCCTACCGGTTGGAAGTCAAAGTCTCTGGGTCGCCCTTGTTCATAGGTACCGTGCCCAGTTTCATGCATCGAACCGAATAAAGAACCGAAGGGCTCGTCTTCCCTGTATCGAGTTGTCCACCTAACGTCATCTGGATTTGGTCCGCCACAGAAAGGATGGGTCGACAGATCCCTTCTTCCCGCTGAGAAGTCAAATCCTATTGCTTCTGAAACTCTCTGACTCAACTCTTCTTGAGCAGTCTGATCCCATGAGTTCTTCTCTAACCATGACATATCCGGCCTATTCCCACTGTCAACTACCGCTCTGATCAGAGGGGCAACATTGTCTCTGAGGCCAGAGAAAAGAGGATCCAACCTCTGCACGGTAAGGCCACTTTCATACAAGTCAAGCAGCGCATCATATCGCAGGTTTTCGTAACCATAGAAGTCCGCCCTAATCCGGGCGTGCTCAATCGCTATGGCAAGGTCATCTCGGAAAATAGAGAAATCGTCCTTTTCACGAGCTTCAGTCCAAGAAACAAGCGACTTAGATCTGTGCTTCGCCATCTCTTCGACGAATTCTGTCGGCAACCTGGTTGCTCTGTCGTAAGATTCCCTTGCGAGTCTAATATTCGCCCTCTGAACCTCATTAAGATCATCATCCGACTCAAGCATTTCCAACCAAGATCCAATCTTAGAGTCAGTGAGTCTCTGATGTACGGTCTTTGAGATCCATGCTAGCTGCTCTGCTCTCAATGGTGCAGCCTTGGGGGGCATTAGCACCTCCTGATCCCAGCTTAGAAGACTTCCAATCTGCCCAATCAAGTCAATATCCTTCAGCCTCACAAGCAGTTCTTCGTATGCACCCATGACCCATCCAAAGAGGATCAAGACACATATGTTCCGGCCAATCTGAAATCTTCCCCCAAAGCGAGCGTTGATATGACTCGCCACCATTCAAGCATTGAGGCAGAAGGGATGTCGGAGAAGCAACTTGTCAATGCCCTCAATCGAGCACTTGCATGGGAGCTCAGAGCAATAGCATTGTATGCTCATTACTCTGCATATGTTTCTGGTATTCACAGGCTTCATTTAACTGCCCATTTCAACAACGAGGTAAACGAATCCGTTACCCATGCTGCAACTGTCCGTTCTGCAATTGTCAAACTAGATGGCACTGCAATTACAGAGCGTGATGATACTCCAATTGTCCACACTTCGAACTACAAGGATATGCTGGTTGAGGCATATGAAACCGAAAAGAAAGCCGTTGAGACGTATAGTCAGATATTGCCATTAGTGGAGAAAATTGGAGATACAGAGCTTTATGATTCACTAGAAATAGTGTACTTCGATGAACAGCGATCGGTCGAGGAATTGAGGATGATGCTGAAGGATTAGAACGGCCCCTTGATACATGAAAGTCTTACATCCATTAGTCCCGAACCTTGATGCTCTAATCCTCCACCGTTATTTCTGTGGCACGCAACGATTCTCGACCCAACGTGCCCGTTTCTGATAGAATAGTTCTGCATCTTTGGGAACAGGACTTCCAAGCCGACCATTACTCAGTCACATCCGACGTCACTCGTTCTGGGATTGCAGAATCTTGTGCTTTGCACCCTCCAAATGTCTCGAGAGCGATGAGGCAATTGATTTCTCAGGGGTATATCACTCAACACAGTAGGTCGGTCAGAGGAGACAATCGCAGACAAAAGACATGGCAACTAACAGATGATGGTAGGGAACTAGCGAGAGAGAGAATTTCCGAACTACGTTCGCTCAATATCTTGGTAAGATCGAAAGAGGGCAATGTTTTGGAAATCAGAGCCGATGAGGCCGCCAATAAGTTGCATGCCGGGCTCAGTCTGCTTCAAATCTTGATGCACGCCCAACACGAGGGCGTCCTAAATTTTGGAGACATTCGATTCGGTGCGCTAGTTAGAAAATACGAAGATAAACCAGAACCAGGAACAATCTCTTTACTCACCGGTGCTCATTCCACCTACCATACAAACCCTCCAAAGACACGCACAGTCCATGGGAGAAAGGATGAGTTGGGAGAACTGGACGAGTGGCTTAATTCCGAAAAACCATTGCTAGTTATCTCTGGAATCGCTGGATGCGGCAAGACAACACTAGCATCCCATTGGATTTCAGAGATGATGGATGCAAATCACAACCTCAAGACGATGTACTATCCTTGCCATCCATGGGACTCTCCACTAGGGATTGCAACAAGTCTACTTCACCGAATTGGCATCACTGGTGATTCAGAAGATCCTTACAGTATCTTGGAGACTCTTCCCTACAAGCCTGCAGCTAGACTGGAAATAGACGCTTTTAGGAGACGATTAACAGCACACTTGTTGGATGAAAAGAATGACACTGAGGATGGAGGCCAATCGGATGAGATTCTTGTAGTGTTAGATGATGTCCACAATATTGGAACTAAGGGGGATCACCTCTTCGGTGCTCTCCTTCAGACAGCTGAGAAAACTAAACTAAGGCTATTGATGATTTCCAGAACAAGCCTAGCCTTCTATGACCGTCGATATGTTCACACTCTAGACAAGGTCTCGGAACTGGCGCTATCTGGCCTCTCGCCAGAAGAAATTGAAGCCTGGATAGAAATGATCCATGTCCCAGAAAATGCTGCTGCATCGGAGATCCATAGGATTACCGGGGGTCACCCCCTTGCAGTAGAATTGCTGGAAATGTACGGGCAGACTCTACACGAGGACTGGCTCAGATTCTTAGATGAAGAAATTCTGAATGTCCTCCCAGATGAGCATAGGGAGATCCTTTCAATTCTAGCCACTTCCGAACGCCCGGTTCCCTGGGAGAAGCTGGCAATTGCTGCAGATATTGATGGAACTCCACCAGCACAATTAATCGAGAGGGGTCTAATGCTTGAGTTGGAAGAAGGGATGTGGTTGCATGAGGCCCTCAGATCCAGACTGCTGAGAGATGTCGGAAAGCCATTCGAAGAGAGGCTTAGAAAACTGAAAAATGTAGTGGACTAGGACATATGCCTGTCTAGCCAGGAATCCATACTCTGCTTGGGCATCGCCCCCGTCATCCTATCCACCATCTCTCCATTCCTGAAAAGAATCAGTGCGGGAATGCCCCTGATGCCGAATCTCCCTGAAGTAAGAGGATTGACATCGGTATTCACCTTTGCAATGGTGATTTCTCTTTCCTGGGCAATCTGTGATAGGACCGGACCGACCATTCTGCATGGCCCGCACCATGGTGCCCAGAAATCCGCTAGAACCCATTCATCGCTCTTTGTTGTTACATCAAAGTCTGTGTCACCAGTATCGACAACCTTGCCCATTATGCCACCCAACCTAATCCATTGTTTACCATCCTATCAACATGTGTGTTGTTGGTTAGTTTGTATTAGAAGGGATTGAGAACCCTTACCCCTTCGCAATCAATGAGGCGAGTATGGAAATTACACCTAGCATACTTACGGCAGACTTCTGCAGGTTAGGCGAAACTATCGATGAGGCGATAGAGGCTGGAATTGGTTGGTTACACATGGACGTCATGGATGGGAATTGGGTTGTCAATCGCACAATCACCTTTGGACCCGCATTGATCAAATCAGTCAGAGAAAGAGTTGGCCCCGCGGTGTTCATTGATTGTCACCTGATGATAACAAATGCCGAGGAGACGTGGGAGCAATATGCAAATGCCGGAGCCGATATGGTAATTGCACATTTCGAGGCAGTCGAGGATTTTCCAAAACTGATTTCTGATTTGCACGGTTCAGGAGTTAAATCTGGATGCGTGATTAACCCCGACACCCCAATTGACGGACTTCTCCCTTTCCTTCCTGAACTTGATTTAGTTCTGGTAATGTCCGTAGTCCCTGGAAAGGGGGGCCAATCTTTCATCCCCGAAGTAGAGGGAAAGGTAAGATCACTCCGCGAGGCAATTGACTCTCAGATTGAAAATGGCGGTAGAGAGACAAAATTGATGATAGACGGAGGGATAAAAGATTACAATGCGGCATTGGTATCCGAATGGGGAATCGATATTGCAGTAGTTGGATCAGGACTAATCAACAACGAAGCATCAATCCGCGAAAATCTCATTTCCATCACAAACTCTCTCGAAATGTAATTTATATGTGAACCACTTCTTCCAAACTCAATGGTCACAGTTGAGTGGATGAGGCAAGAGATTCTCAAGGTCGTTCCCGATGCCATGGTCGAAGCGACCGATTTGCACGGATCCGGTGACCACTTCCATGTAAGAGTGACATCAGAAAGCTATGAGGGGGTATTGCCACTTCAGAGGCAGAAACCAATACTGAATCACTTCAAGGAGTACATTTCCAACAACACCGTCCATGCTCTTGACCTGAAGTGCATGACTCCGGAGCAAGCCGAAGCATCCACTCAAACTGCTTTCGACCCACACGGTCAAGAGCATGAGTTCTATGGGGTGCATATCCGCAGACCAAGGAAGGAGTGATTGAGATGAGCTTTGAATGGACGCCCGAAGAGCTGCAAAAAGTTGTTGATGAAAACCAAATTGTTATTTTTATGAAGGGCACACCAGAACAGCCCCAGTGCGGATTCTCCGCAAGAGGCGCTCAAGTCCTCAGCAGTGTAATCGCTGAACTGGGCATGGAGACGTTTGCCTGCGTCAATGTCCTACTTGATCCTAGGGCTAGACCCGCATTGAAGGAGTGGTCAGACTTCCCAACCATCCCTCAGGTATTCATCAACGGCGAACTGGTTGGCGGATCAGACATCGTTCTAGAGATGTACCAGTCTGGAGATCTCCAGAAGATTCTTGCCTCAGAGTGAGGGATTGGATGTCTGAGCCGGCCGATGACCGGCGAATCATGCTAATTGCGCTGTTCGGAGCCATGCTGCTTTCTTTCGCACCATTGTTGTATATTCAATCCGACACCAGCCCCATCACAGGAGCGTTCTTCCGGATGCTATACGCTCTCCCAATCCTGATATTCCTCGTC
>Ga0207989_1000321_pt1 | contig 27411 bp, 27 predicted proteins | sample ETNtaG_7_FD_185777 | JGI IMG/M metagenome (GOLD analysis project Ga0207989, IMG submission 185777) | Marine microbial and viral communities from oxygen minimum zone, Eastern Pacific Ocean - ETNP201406SV65 (SPAdes) (version 2) | ecosystem: Environmental > Aquatic > Marine > Oceanic ... | reverse complement strand
TATCACTTGCCAGTGGATGGATTGGTATCCTTCCTGAGGTGTAATAATCTTAATAGCCAGTAATATTACAACACCGATCATGGCCGCGCTCATGATTGGCATGATACCCGCAGCGGCCAGTCCAATCCCTCCCAACACTACCACAATGGACATCCACCAAAATCGTTTTTTTCGCAATTTTGCTTCCACTTCTCCCAACACGATAAAGTCTCCACCTTTGGATAATTCGCTTATCTTATTGGACGGGCCATATACTAAAAATGTATCAAATGCTTGGAGGACAATATGTGCGATCTTTTTCCGGAAAATAGTGCCTTCTCGACGGATGGCTAGAATGAATGTGCCGAATCGCCTGCGAAAATTTGACGCCATCAAACTATGGCCAACCAAATCCGATTGTTCTGTCAATAAACATTCCACCAATACATTATCTTGTTTTTCTAATTCTTGTTGCGTCAATTTTTCGTCAGTTAATAAAGTAATTTTTTCCACTTCTTTCATGCTCAGAAAATTAACCAGCGTTCCCCGGACAAACAGAATATCACCTGCTTTGAGTATTGTCTGGCGAATATTGGTGGTGATCATTTTCTCATCACGAAGAATGTCTAAAACCATCACATCGTAATGTTTATTGATGCCACGGTCAAAACAACTTGTCCCCACCAATGGTGACTCCTCCGTGATTTTCATTTCAGTCAAATATCCACCAAGATGATAACTCTTTGTTAAACTGGATGTGACAGTTCGAGATGGTAATAATTTGGGCGCAATAAAAAGAATATAGAGCAATCCGATGGACATTAGAATTACACCATATCGAGCAAATTCAAACATACCCATGGGCTCAACATTAGGTTCAGAGACGTAAATTGAATTCACCAGTAAATTTGTGGATGTACCCACTAAAGTGAGCGTACCACCCAGTATAGCAGCATAGCTCAATGGTATCAACATTTTGGATGGGCTCAGTTTATATTTATGAGCCAACCGAATTGTTACCGGCATAAAAATGGCAACTACAGCTGTATTGTTCACAACAGCTGAAGCCAAACCAATGGTGAATAAATAAACGGCCCTTCCCAAGAGTCTCGAGCGGTCTGCAATCTTATTGACCCGAATAACAAGGTACTCAAGAATACCTGTTTTCTGGAGAGCATGACTCAAAATAAAAAGGAAAGCAATGGTGAGTACTGCTGGATTTGAAAAGCCGGAGATAGCCTGCTCCGGAGTCAAATATCCAAATAAGTAAAGGATAGAGAGAAGAATCATGGCTGTAACATCGATTGAGAAGATCTCGGTCACAAATAGGATAAACCCCAAGGCAAGTAAGCCAATTACAATAGCAATATCAGGTGTCATAGAAGCAAATTTAATTCAAGAGATTGAAGAGAACAATCTGGGAATTAATCAATTGAACGGATGTTCTCCAACGTGGGATCTTGCGGTCACGGGCTTGAATGAACTCTTTTTCGAATTATTAGAGTCATCATCCTTTATTAAGATAGCATTAATAATTGTATCCATAATGGAATCCCGTCGTGTATTATTCAATACAGCAATGATAAAAATTGGGTATTCTGCTTCCGGCAGTGCTTTTTCCCATTCATCAAATAGATCCGTTTCATCTAGGAATTTGTCCACATCCGGTTCATTTTTCAAATAGTGCATCACAGTATCCATGAGGGATATCAATTGTTCTTTCAATTGGTAATTATTTAACGAAGTCAAATCATTCATAGCTTCAGGACAACCTCCTCATCCACATTATCAATCTGCGTTTTGGCAACATATTCGTTTGCATATTTTTTATAGACACCAGACTGCACAAAAATCTCAAATAAGTCCACATCGATATGGTAATCGTTTTTCATAAAACCCATAATGCGCATGGCATTAGATAATTTTTTTCCATCCTTGTAAGGTCGATCAGCTGCAGTAAGTGCTTCATAAATATCTGCAATTGCCATTATCTTGGCCTGGGTCGACATTTGATTCGCCTTCAATCCTTTGGGATAACCGGTACCATCCATCTTCTCATGATGACCTCCAGCAAATTCCGGAATATTTTTTAGATGTTTTGGATAGGGTAATTTCTCCAACATTTCGATGGTAATAACAATATGATCGTTGATAATCTCCCTTTCTTCTGGCAAAAGTGTTCCCTTAGGTATGTTCAAATTCGCTATCTCTTCATTTGATAGCAAATTTTGATCTGTTCCAAATAAGTCGACTCGTTGTTCTCCAATAGATTTCACACGCTCCTGTAGGTTCTGTTTCATGAATTCCCCACCAACATTACAGTTCTCTAAAAAGTTCATATTTTCTTCTATCTGCTGGATCGTTTCCTTGAATTCATCATCAAAATTATCCGAGGCTTGATCATTTAACTGCCGTTTTAAAAAAGCGATTTCCGCATCTCGCTTCAATAGTTCCATTCTTGTTTTAACTAATTCGATTCTATCAAAGATCGTTTCTAATTTGGTACCTTTATCCACCACATGGGGTGGTGTAGCGACTTTCCCGCAATCATGAAGCCAGGCAGCAATGTATAACTCGTATCGTTCGTCTTCATTCATGGAAAAATTTTTATATTTTCCTTCATTCATTTTAGCCACTGCATCTGCAAGCATCATGGTAATCACCGGTACACGATTACAATGTCCACCGGTATACTCAGATTTTTTATCAATGGCGGTGGCAATCAATTTGATAAATGCTTCAAAGAGTGTCTTTAGCTCCTCCACCAAACGCTTATTGGTCAAAGCCACGGCACCCTGAGATGCCAATGATTCTAACTGTTCCTGCATTTCATCGTTGAATGAGATGACCTCACCATGGTCATTCCGAGCATTGATGAGTTGCATAACACCAATGATCTCGTTTTCATGATTTTTCAGAGGAACCGTTAAAAAAGATTTGGAATGATAACCGGATTTTTCATCAAAATTCTTGGTCCCTTCAAAATCAAACCCTTCTTCTTCGTACGCGTCATGGATATTGACTGTCTTTTGGGCGAGTGCAACATAAGCTGAAACATTCTTTTCATTGGGAGTTTGTTTATCAATCCAAAGTTTAACTGGATAGTATGGGATCTCTATCCCAGAAGTTCCTCCCATGTTTATATTCATAGTCTCATTACGCATTATTTCAAATTCCAGGTTCCCATCTTTATTCATAGAATAGAGAGTTTGGCCGTCCGCACGGGTAATCGCCTTAGCTTCTTCGAGGATCATTTCAAACAAACGATCGGTGTTCTTTTCCGTAGAAAGAGCCATACCAATCTCGCTTAAGCGGTGAAGCCGGTCTTCTAAAAATTTGATTCTGTTTAATGCATCCATAAATATCTTCTATGTCCTACATTTAAGACACATAAAATTATACCATAAATAGAGGGTAAAAAGAGAGTATTTATTTTAAGCTAGTTAACTATATTATTTTTTGAAAAATTCTATTGAATTAATAAAAAAAATTATTCACTGTTTAAAGTGTTAAATCCCTACTAAGGATATAAATGTGATGGATTCAAACTTAAATATTATTTATAAATCAATTTGTCTTCAATTTTCATAAAGACTCTCCATTAATTTCTCCTATGGACACAGGGCTTCAAAACCGGATTAACAAATCCATTTCTCAAGCTTATAAGGGAAATTTGACCGCTGATGCATTAATGCACTTGGTGAATGATTGTTTGGATCATCCTCCAGATCAAAAAATTATCCATCAGTTCCTAGACTTGGCTCATATTCAATCCGTAGCAAAAACAATTTCTAAAGCCAAATTAACCGAAAAATGGCTGGAGCGGATTGTTCGGCTCATTCATCTTTCCCAATACCATACGGGAACCATGATAGAGCAACGCGCAAAACGTTATGGCGATAAAACTGTTTTTAATATGATTCGCGGTGATGATCTCCACACTCTATCCTACTCAGATTTGTGGTTAAAAATCCAAATGACCGGAAAAGCACTTTCTGTGTTAGATAGACCGGAAAAACCATCTGTTATTGGTCTTCTCACCTACAATCAACTAAATGGTGTTTTGGTGGACTTGGCCTGCTTGTCATTTGGGATTCGTGTAATACCCATTCCACTGAATTCAACTTCCGAGCATCTCTCGTTTATTTTAAAACAATCAGAAGTAACTCACATCTTTGTGGGTGGAAAAACAGCCATTCGCCTTTGGAATGAAGTTCATCACAACTACGACATTCTTGTAATTGCCTTGAATGATTCAAGTTTGATCCAAGGAAAGGTCATGGATTGGGAAATATTTTTTGAAAATCGGGATCGTTCACAAAATTTTGATGTAGATCAGCGTATGTCCTATGTGCCTATGGATCGCACGCAGACTATTATGTATACATCGGGCTCCACCGCAAACCCAAAAGGAATCACATTTAATCAGAGTAATATTATCAGTAAACGATTTGCCCGGGCCTTGGCTTTACCTGATTTTGGTTCGGAGGATATATTTCTTTGTTATTTGCCACTCTTTCATACATTTGGACGATATTTCGAATTGATGGGCAGCATTTTTTGGGGAGCGACCTATTCTTTCGCCGAATCACCCGCTTTTAATTCATTGTTAAAAGATTTTCCCATAGTGAACCCTTCGATTTTTATAAGTATTCCAAAGCGGTGGGTTCAACTCTACGAAATGTTGGAGAAACAATTAGACATGGATTCTGAAGATAATGAAACCATAGAGACAAAATTAAAATCCATCACGGGTGGAAATTTAAAATGGGGATTATCAGCGGCAGGTTATTTAGATCCTGATATTTTTAAATTTTATCAATCCCATGGCGTGAATGTTTTGAGCGGATATGGTATGACAGAAGCTACCGGCGGCATTACCATGACGCCACCCACCGAATATATCATCGATTCTGTTGGAATAGCTCTCCCGGGAATAACACTGAAAATTGCTTATGATGGAGAATTATGTCTGAAAGGTTCCTACGTTACAGATGGTTATTATAAGGAGGATGATTCGGATGTAATTATGGATGGCTGGTTTCACACAGGAGACATTTTTGAAGAAAAAGATGGACATTATTTTATAATCGACCGGAAAAAAGATATATATAAAAATAGTCGAGGCCAAACCATTGCGCCTCAAAAGATCGAGAATCTTTTTCAGGATTTTGATTCAGTTAAATCAGTCTTTCTTGTGGGTGATGGCCGGGAATTCAATACAATTTTAATCTTCCCGGATAACACGAATTCCCTCAATAACATTGAAACCACAGATAAACAGGCCATCCGTGATTTGTACAGTTCTATTATCTTGTCAGTGAACAGCTTTCTATCCCCGTTTGAACGAATTGTGAATTATGTCATAATCAATAGGGATTTTTCTGCAGAAAAAGGTGAATTGACAGCCAAAGGAACATTTAATCGAAAAAATGTTTTAAAGAATTTTTTCAATATTATTGAACCCCTTTATGAAAAAAATTATGTAGCCCTTCATTCCGGCTCAAAAGAGATCCGAATTCCGAATTGGTTGCTTCGAGAGATTGGAACCGTTCGAACTAATGTGGAATGGGATGGACAAAAAGTTTCTATCAAAGGTCAAACCGAATCACTTCTGGTATCCTGGGTGGATACCAAGATCCAAATAGGTGATTTTACCTATTCTATTGATTCAGATATATTGGATTTTGACGCTCTAATCCAATCACCTACACACTGGTTAGGCAATTTTGGTATAACAGAATTTACCGGTCCTATGATCTATCGATTAAAAGAGCCTGAACTTTACATTACGATTCAAATTCATGAGCCAAAGATCGGGACATCCTTTTCTCCCGTAACTCCAGACAATAATAATAATATTTTACTGTATAATTTCCATTTGGCAGTTCGACAATATTTGGCAGATGATCCAAGTGTATTTAATTACTTGAGAGAAGTAGTAGATGGCGATCTTGGGAATTGGTCCGGCGTTTTAATTGACACATTTTTGAATTATCAATCTCATTCAGACCCAACATTTCGCATAAAATTGATTGAAACACTTACACCCCTTTTGTCTGGAGATTTTCTCATTTCCATGCTTCGCGATACATATCAATACCAGAAAAAACAGGATAGATCCAAGGGATTTTCTTTCAATATCAATCGAACTACTGATGAACATTATCGTGCTTTTATAAGCTATTTACAAGAAGCCCATTTGAATTTCAAGGATTCCAAATCTGTTGACCAGGAATTCATTCAAACTATTTTGCTCATGGTGACAGATTTTGGTACAATTCATCCTACTCGGTTTGTTTGGGCCAGATCTGAACTCATTTGGTGGCAGATCTCTCATATTTCTAAACCCCTTTTCTCAACGGCTCAAAAAGCATATTATGCTTTAACAAAAGGATTCCGAACCTGGATCGGAAAATCATCTAAATTGACCATTGATAGAGACACAGGTGAGGAATACACGTGGCAAGATGTAGTTACCTTTGATGAAAATGTAAAGTCCATTCATCGAAAGAAATTAATGGAAGCTATTAATGAAACATCCATGATAAGAGAGTCGATCTTTCTTTTATCTTCTAACTGTATTGTTGGGTTGAATGATATAGCTAAAAACAGTCTTTGGGTTTCTCATTTAGGTTCACGAAATAATAAAAGTGTTTTCAGAATTTTAGTTCGGACGCGTTCTCTTGGAACACATAATCTCGTGGTGAATTTGAATGATGGTTGGGATCGAAATTTTCTAGAAGAAGAGATAAAATGGCTTATTATCATGGGATCCGGATTTAAGGACAAACCTCTGGTTGAAAATTTTGGGGGTTATTGGCCGGAATATCAACTTTATACGGAGGAGTATATTCACGGTGAAACATTAACAGCTTATCTTGACCGGAACCGGGATGATATTTTGGATGATTCTAAGGTCGATCGATGGCAAATGCGGTGGCTTCATTTTATCTGGAATGGTATTCAGGCTTATCAGGATTTTTGGAATCGAACCGAATTCAAATTATCAATCCAACCGCCATCACCTTCAAATCTCGTTATTCCGCAACATGACTATTCTACGGGTACGCGACTGATCTCAATTTCTGGACGAAAACCAACCGAATCTATGGCAGAACATTTTTTATCTTTATACACGGATTATATCGTTCGAACGGAAAATAAATATCCAGGTCTTAAACATATGTCTGACTGGGAAGTGATCTTCACCGCAACACTTCAAGCAGTTAAAGTGAAACGCGGTAAGAAAATATTAAACCAACTCAAAATGGATTTGAACCAACGAACTCTACGAATGAAATTCGAATCGATGGGATGCACAGTGGATCGAATTGACCGGTTTTTAGATGATATTGAAAAATTTGGCGTTTTGACAAAACCGGTGGTTTTTGCATCCCTACGCTTTGAACGTTGGTTGGACCTGAACCCTCAAGCAACCTTGAAAGCTCGGGCATCCATTCTACAGGAATTATATCAAGATTATGATTTGGATTCCCTCATGGAAGAATACCCGGAGACTCGTGTGCGATTTTTTATGATGACCTGTTTTAAGGAAGACAATCCGAATCTGCTAAATGAATTTCAATCCATAATCCTGAGCATGAGAGATGGTTTGTTAAGTCCTTGGAATCTTCAGGAGCGGATTACTCAAATTCAAACCAATATAATATTAAGCGAAGAAGAAAAATTTTATCTGGCTCGAATGCTATTTCCCCATGTTGATGCTGCGGATTATGTTGAATTGGTGACAACAACACATGGTGAGGATAATCGATTAAATTTGGTTTTTCAAACCGAAGGCATGGATGGTCAGATCTATCAAATTCGTCCACCCTTTTTGCCAAAGGAAATTGGCCAATTTCATTCTTTATTATCAGAATCATCCTTGTCAGGGACCTTTACGGCGCAACACGATTTTCTCCTTTTATTTAATTCCCGCAATCGAATGGTTGGTGGGTTGTATTGGAAAAATTTGGAAAATAATCGAATTCACTTAGAATGGGTTGCTATTCGGGAAAAATACCGAAATATTTCTTTAAGTAATCGATTGATGGACGATTTTTACAAACGAATGAAGCACCGAGGTGTTGACATAATTACGGTTGGATTCTATGTTGAAAAATTCTTCTTTCGCCAAGGGTTTGAAATCAATAAACAATATGGCGGATTAGTTAAACGACTGAAATAGAAGACCCCGAAAGCACTAGGGATTTTCAACCCGCATATATTCAATGCTAAATATTAATAGAGCATTAAATAAATAATGACGCCCGATATCGATACATAAAGCCAAATTGGCAATGTGATCTTTGCGATTTTTCTATGTTGCTTTAACTCGCTAGTCCATCCCCTAAATAACGTAAATAATGCAAGAGGAATAATGATAACGGCCAATAAAATATGAGTTATTAAGATAAAATAATAAAGGGTTGTAAAATCACCCATGTACAGTTTCGGACCGCTTTTAAACCAGTGATAAATCACATAAGTCACTAAAAAAAGGCATGACATTCCGAAAGCCGAGAGCATCACACTCCGATGTTGTTCTCTCTTTTTTTGCTTTATCAGGATGAATCCTAAAATCAACAAAATTGTAGTGGTTCCATTAAGCGCGGCATTCACCAGCGGCAATATTGATACATCAAGCGCACCTTCAATTCCTTCCGGCCTTGGCCCTAAAATCAAAAAAGCCACTATTAAACTAATTATCCCAGATAAAATATAGATAATCTTTGTCCAGAATAAATTGTTTAGCATATTAAGTCAATTTATCTAAAATAATGATCAGGAAAAGGGCTGGCAAATAAATCACTGAAGATTTCAAAAGTAGCTTTGCATTATGCAAAGAATAATTTTTTACTAACGGGAATCCGGATACAAAATACCCAATGCCTAATATGAGTGCACCCCAGAAATAGGTCATACCCAATAAGCCAATGTAAGAGGGCATTAGTGATACAGGGATCAATAAAAGTGAGTGCCAAATGATCTGACGATTAGTTCGCTTTCCATCGGTTTCAAGGACAGGTAACATTTTCAGGTTCGCTCTTTCATAATCTTCTTTGCACATGAAAGCGATGGCATAAAAATGGGGATGCTGCCAGAAAAACATAATGGCAAACAAAATCCATGCTTCTGGATCCAAAGTTCCGGTGGATGCTACCCAGCCTCCCAAGGGTGGAATGGAACCGGGAATGGCTCCAATGGATGTATTGAGCCAAGTTATTTTTTTCATTGGTGTATAAACGAATAAATAAAGTAATGCGGTAGAGATGGCAAGGATCGCTGTTAATTGATTGATCAGGAAAAAAAGTATAACCACACCCAATAGAATAATCATAATGCCAAACGTCATGGCATAGTTAGGCGAGATCATTCCCGTTTGGATAGGGCGGGAACTTGTCCTGTTCATTCGTTGGTCCGATTCCTGTTCTGCATAATGATTTAATGCACCAGCACCAGAAGAGACCAACCCAGAGCCAATCAATGTTATAAATAATTTGGACCAATTATCTATTCCATCAGCACCAAGATAATATCCCAATGCTGTTGAAATCAGAATCAAAAAAGTTATATTGGGTTTGGTTAGCTCAAAATAAGCTGCAGACAATGAATTCGCTTTTGGTGGGATTCTTTTCATTTAAGATTGTATTTCATTTACAATTTTATTCAGGTCTTTTCGAAGAACAGACATACTGGCTTTATCTGTTCCATCATAATATTTTCGAATTTGTCCATCCTGATCTATCAATACAAATTTAATAGCGTGCCCCCGTGGTAATTCATCGGCATACAGCATAAATCCATTTTTTTTCAAGTCCTTTATGGACTCAATATCAGATGTTAGAAATTGCCAGCGATTATCTTTCACGCCATTTGCCTTTGCATATTCTTTTAAAGTACTCGCATTATCAATTTTTGGATCAACAGTTACAGAGACAAACTGCACTTCTGGTACATTCTCATAATCTTCATAAAGATGCGTCATGTTATTGGTCATAATTGGACACGGTCCGGCACAGCTTGTAAAAATAAAATCTAATACCGTGGCTTTTTTATGAAAACTTTTTTCGGTGAATGATAAACTATCCTGTGTAATAAATGAAAAAGCCGGTACTTTATTAATGACAGTTAATTTATACGATGAATTCGCTTTTTGGATTACCCAGGATGCACCTGCACCTAAAAGTATGATACAGATTATTATTAGGAAAATATTTTTATTCATAAGCCAATTGAGATTGATTCCAGGCTGTGTATTGGACTAACCTGCTGAAAAATATAAAAAATGTCAAAATGTATTCATAAACAGACGGCAAAATTAGAGACATTTTTAGTGGATCGAGTAAAACTTTTTCACTTCAAATGGACAAACATAATATTAAGTTTCGGGCTAGATTCAGGACAAATTTTTACAGTTTATGCTAAAACAACAACCAAAGACTTTTATTAATGATTCTAAATAGGATTGATCTGGGTACAGCCTGTACAGTTCGCAATAGCGGTGAAACCGGTATCCTGAAGAAGATCTATTTCTACCCCACTAAATATGAAATAGAATTTTCAGACGGGAATATCCGGCATTACTCATCGAAAGATCTTGAATTTGAAGGTATTGAACAACCCGAAGCAAAACTTCAGGCTCCGTCTGTTCCCAAAAATGGTGTTGGCGAAAGTTGGACAGCCTGGGACCCATTTACAGGCGAAAGTGTTGTCAAACACCATTTTTCCACCACCAAACACATCATGTGGCAAATGATCACATCTTTGAATATGTATAATGTGTGGTTCTATGGAATTCAGCGAGCACTTCCTGTCCTTGATATTGATCGCTACGTCCACAAGTATTCTTTCAACCATTTAAATCTTGAACCAGGATCATTCTTTAAAATTCGACCTCGAACCATCGCACCCTATTTTAAATGCCGAATCATTAGTGTTGAAAAAGAAAAAGAATTTGGTTTCACTTTCAGGACATCTCCACTTGTTAGTGAATGTGTCCAATTTAGCATTGAAGAAACAGAGTTGGGTGTTTGGGTAACATGCAGGCGGACGTCCAAAGGCCTTTTTTCATTTTTAACACAATTCAACTGGCCGGCCAAATCGCGAATCCTGCAAAAATTAGATATAATTGTACCTAAAGTAGATTTCACCAAAGAAGATGAGCAAACGGATAGCGGTACTGATGGCGCAAACCAATTTGGGGGTTTTGCATCGCGACAAGATTATATCGACTACGCAATAAATATGGGCATGGAAAACAATATGGATTTTGTGAATGCCATTCCTGAAAAACCCATCCGAGGCATGGCCAAAGCAGGCATTGTTAAAGCCAAGCGTAGCGGTCTAACACCGCCAAAACCAGATAAACCTGCTGGTAGTGCACCACCTGCGTCCGGAGGTGGAATCGATGCATTATCATCAGAAAATCTTGTGGCGTATTTGGTGAATAAAGGATTAGATGGGGATATGGATACCGTGAATGCACACTCGGATAAAGTGATTCGCGGAAAAGCCAAATCCATGATTGTTAAAATTAAACGGGGGACTTTTGAACGTCCACCCATGCCGGAAATTCCCGAAACATCTAATAGTAATGCAGATGCTGGTGAATCAGAAGAGCAATTAATTGATCGCCTGATTGCAAAAGGATTAGATGGGGATATGGATGAAATCAATGCCCTCGATAACAGAGCATTAAGAGGCAAAATCAAATCTGCCATTGTCAAAGCAAAACGAGCAGCAAAATAATGTCTGAAACACAAAAAGAACCTTTAACTAAAACGCAGGTCATTTCTATGATTGTGTGTACATTGCTTCTTTTGGTTTATGTCACATTAGTAACATGGGTGCTCTAATAAAACAATGGAATGGTTCACACTAGAATGGCTCATGCGGAATCTGGAATGGGCCGTTGGACTGCTCATGGTTGGGTGTATTATCCTGTTCTTTTTTCCAATTCTATTGGGCTTGCAATTAAAACAAGATGATGATGGTGAAAAAGAGTTATAATGGACTCGTTACCCATGATCTCCATCTTAGTCCTGGTTTTTACCTTGATCTTTTTAGGAGAACATATGAAATTAAAAAAAGAAGTGCGGCACCTTCAAAATTTGACAAAGCACTTGAAAAATGATATTGAAAAATTAAAAGATGGAAGCTAAATATTAAAATAAAGCCTAAGATCTATTTATAATCATGAACAAAAACGTAACACAATTATCTAAAAAAGAATCAAGCAGAATCTATACTCTTTTTTATTCTTTTTTCCTGATCCCCTTTATGATTGCTATTTTTGGTGCGGTTTTCTTTCTATTGTTTCGTTTCATTACCTTTGAAACAAATGATGCTTCAGCCCTTTTAAACCAAGTAAAGATCGGCTCTGCTTCCAAACGGTGGCAATCTGCATTTGAGTTATCAAAAGTGTTTAACAATCCGGATAAAATCCCAACAGATCTTTCATTTAAAAATCAAATGGTTTCCATTTATAATCATTCAATTCATGATGATCCTCTTGTAAGGGCATATTTAGCTTTGGCCATGGGCGTTACTAGGGATAATTTTTATTCCGATATATTGGTTGATGGATTGAATGATGAAAATCGTGAATCGCGGCGAGCTGCAATTCAGGCTGTTGGTTTGATAGGTGCAAAAAATGCGTCCAAAAAATTAAAGGAGATTATTGAAAATTCTGATTTTCCAGATGAGAGACTCGGTGCCACTATTTCCATGGGATTGATAGGCGATCCAGAATCCATCCCATTATTGAAAAAATTATTGGAAGATGAAGAGCCAAACATTCAATGGGATGCAGCTGTAGCTTTAGCCAAAATGGGGGATCCATCCGGTGCATTCATCATTGAAAGCCTTATGGACAGACAATATTTAAATGCTTTTCCACAAGTGGATGAAGCAGAAAAAAATAAAGTTATTCTTGTGGCGATTGAAGTCTCTTCTCTATTGAAACAGGATCAATTCAAAACAAAATTGGCTTCGTTGGCGAAATCTGATGAGAATCTTCGGATTCGAGATGCTGCCATGAAAACATTACAATCCGCGTACAACAAAGTTATATAATTATGAGTGAAGAAAAAATAACCCCAACCGCATCGGTAGGTACATCCACCCAAGATTCTGAAAATAGAACAGAAATGGGTCGGCGTGGATTTTTTAAATGGTTGTCCCTAGGGTGGATAGCTTTTGCTGGCGCAACTGGTGGGTTTTTTACAGTGATGATACGGTTTCTTTTCCCCAATGTATTATTCGAACCCCCTCAAACATTAAAAATTGGGTTTCCGAATGATTACGCAATAAATACAGTGGATATCCGATTTAAAAAATCATTTAATATTTGGGTGGTTAGAGATGAAGAATCTATCTTTGCTCTCTCCACAGTTTGTACACATTTAGGATGTACACCAAATTGGCTACTAACAGAGGGAAAATTTAAATGTCCGTGTCACGGAAGCGGTTTCCGTATGACCGGAATTAATTTCGAAGGCCCAGCACCCCGTCCATTGGAAAGATATAAAGTGTCTCTTTCAAATGACGGACAAATTCTCGTTGATAAAACAAAAAGTTTTAAATGGGAAAAAGGCGAATGGGAAAATTCTGAATCATTCTTGATAGTTTAATTAATCAATTTAGGTACAATGGCAAAAGACAATAAACAAAAATCATTTTTAGAACGTATGGGTGAATCCCAGGTTTGGAAATCCATCATTCGATCTGGTGTACCCCATACTCGGCGCCAGCGGATGCATGCAATCCTTGGAAGTGTTTTTCTACACCTCCATCCTGCTCGATTACCAAAACATGCTGTTAAGGTTGGCTATACATGGTGTATGGGTGGACTTTCTTTCTTCCTGTTTGTGGTCCTCACAATTACAGGAATTCTGCTCATGTTCTATTACAGGCCTACGGTGGAATATGCCTATACAGATATCATAGATCTGACAGAACAAGTACCCTTGGGCATGATGCGGGAACTTCATCGCTGGGGTGCCCATGCCATGGTCTTAACTGTTTGGTTACACATGCTTCGCGTTTTCATGACCGGTTCTTACAAACCACCACGTGAATTTAATTGGGGTGTCGGTGTACTTCTCATGACCATGACTATGTTTTTATCTTTCACCGGCTACCTTCTTCCTTGGGATCAATTGGCAATTTGGGCAGTCACTGTAGGTACAAATATGGCAAGGGCACATCCTTTTATTGGTCATGAAGGCCCAGGTGCTTCTTTGCTTGCAATTGGAGATATTAATTTGGTCCATATGGGTTCAGACGTACGCTTTGCATTATTGGGCGGTAGATTCGTGGGTGAAGCTACACTTCTTCGGTTTTACGTGCTTCACTGTATTGCTGTACCCTTCATTATGATGATATTCCTGGCCGTACATTTCTGGCGCATCCGAAAGGATGGCGGAATCTCCGGCCCCCTATAAACACTGATTTGAGATTCTTATGATTGAAATATTTAAATCTGTAATTGACACACTTTCAGCTCCCACTGTCAGTTTTACACTTTTAACCCTATTAACACCACTCATTTTTCCACCAACAGATTGGTTTGATAAACTCAATCGTAAATTGGGAATATGGAGACTATGGACAAAACCCGGGCTTTGGACTGGAATGGGATTCATCACTTTTTTCTTTATAGTTGGTTATTTTGATCCAAACTTCAATATTACCCTTACAAAGCCGGATAACTTTCCAATCGTACTAATGGTTTATTCCATGTTTTTCTTCATTTGGTTGGGAATGAAAAAAGCGTACATCAATGATGATAGGTTGGCAGAAGGCTTGAAGCCAGAAGAATACAATGATCCAGATGATAAAGTTCTGGTATGGCCGGATTTGGTTTATATTGAATTCATTTCTTTAATTTTATTTATGGTATTCTTGATAGTCTGGTCAATCTTGGTTGCTGCACCATTGGAAGAGCCAGCGAACCCGGCATCAACACCAAATCCATCCAAAGCACCTTGGTATTTTCTTGGACTCCAGGAAATGCTAGTGTATTTCGATCCGTGGTTGGCTGGAATTGTTTTTCCCATGTTCATCATTTTCGGAATGATGGCTATTCCTTACATGGATACGAATCCCAAAGGGGACGGGTATTATTCCTTTAAGGAACGGCGGATCGGCATATTTATTTTTATGTATGGCTGGCTCATTTTATGGCTTTTCTTAATCGTAATTGGAACCTTCTTCCGTGGACCAAATTGGAATTTCTTCGGTCCCTTTGAATATTGGGACCCCCATAAAGTAGTTCCATTGAACAATGTGAATCTTTCTGAGTATTTCTGGGTAAAAATGCTCAGCACAGGATTACCAGCAAATATCATGCTAAGGGAATTTATGGGATTTCTGGCGGTGTTTGCCTACATGTTCGTGTTCCCTATTCTATTAGCAAAAACATGGTTCAAGGATCTATTTGAAAAAATAGGTCCAATCCGATATACAACATTAATGCTTTTTGGTCTATCTATGTTTTCATTGCCCATCAAGATGTATCTCCGTTGGTTCTTCAACCTGAAATACATTATCGCAATTCCAGAATGGTTTTTTAATATTTAGGTTTATGCATGTTTAATAACGACGAACGCTATTGGGATATTCAGAAATTAAATAAATGGTTCGCCATATCATCCATCCTGTTTTTGATCAGTATGGCTTGGACATTTGTTGATGATAATGATGATGAATTCAAAGTTTATCAGCGTGAATTCCGGAAAATGGCAATTGGAATCACTGAAAATAATTTGAAACTGGAATTAGAAGCTGTTTCAGCTGAACGCGTCTCTTTTGAAAAAGATTTGGCTAAGGCTCAATCTGAATTAGATATTCAAAATGAAACATTGGTTAATCTTAGTGCGACCTTAAAAACACTTAAAGGCCGTTACTACAATGAAAATATGATCTACCAAGGCCAAAAGGCTGAAGTGGATGGACTCAAATATCTTGTTGAAGCAGAAAACGCCCACCAGGATGATGGAGACCACCATGGGCCTTCTAATAAAAACGATTATGCGACGGCTTTAGAATTACTTCATAAGTACCAACTCATCAAAGAAGCATCCGAGATCGAGATCAATGTTACTGAAAAAGCTATCAAAGACCTTAAGGCAAATGTAAAACTGAAGAAAGATGAACTCAATATTGTTTTGAAAGATGTAACGATTGTTGATAATAAACTCAGTAAGATCGACCGTGAGCGGATGACCTTCGCCAATAAGGTCGGGGATGTTGTTCGAGACCTGCCTATTATTGACTTTTTAGATCCTTATTATAAGGTAAACCAAGTTGTGGTTCGCGATGTGAAATATGATGTGAACTTTGCAGCGGTTCCCAAAGTGGATCGTTGTACCAGTTGCCATTTAGGAATCGAAGATCCCGACTTTGTTGATGCACCCCAACCCTTTACTACTCATCCTAATTTAGATCTATATATTACTTCTGCTTCTTCACACCCCATGGATACCTTTGGGTGCACCAGTTGCCATGCTGGACGCGGACGGGGAACATCATTTGCATCATCTACACACACTCCAAGTAATGATGACGAAAAAACACGCTGGCAGGAAGAATATGATTGGGAAGTAATGCACCATTGGCTACAACCGATGTTACCAACCCAGTATACAGAAGCATCCTGTTTTAAATGTCACAATAATAATTTGGATCTGAAAGGAGCTGATAAATTAAATCTTGGCCTTTCACTAGTAGATAAGTCAGGATGTAATGGTTGCCATCTGGCTCAGGATTACCCACAATTATCTAAAGTAGGACCAAATCTGAAAAACCTGGATGAAAAAGTTTCTAGAGAATGGATAGCCAAATGGATCCAAGATCCAAAGAAGTTCCGACACAACACCAAGATGCCATCTACATTTGGACAGGACAACCAAAGTTCACCTGAAATGCAGGCCTGGAATGACGCTGAGATCTATGCAATGAGTTCCTACCTTGCATCAGATAATGGTGGTAAAAAGTCCACATCAGATTATCGATTCATGGGCGATAGTGAAAATGGGCAACATTTGTTTGAATCTATTGGTTGCTTGGGTTGCCATGTTATTGAACCCGAACCTCTTGTAACTGAAACTACCCTTAAAGAATTAACAAAACGCCAGGGGCCTAATCTGATTGGTATTGGCTCTAAAACATCTGCTGAATGGGTTTATAATTGGATTAAGGATCCATTAGCTTATAATCCGGAGTCTCGGATGCCAAACCTTCGAGTGAATGATAAAGATGCTAAAGACATTACAGCTTATATCATGTCATTCCGAAATGAAAATTTTGAAAATTTGCCTGATGTTAATCTGGATGAAAAGTCCCTGGATAAAGTCGCATTTACCCACTTGTCTAAACAAATGCCTGAATCCTATGCTACAAAAAAATTAACCGGAATGGATTTGAATCAAAAACTTGATTATGTGGCTAAAAAAAGTATTACGCATTATGGCTGTTTCGGCTGCCATACAATTGATGGATTTGAAAAAGCCAAACCTATAGGGACAGAATTAACAGAAGAAGGTTCTAAACCGACAGTAAAATTAGATTTTGGGCTACATCATGATATTGACCATACCAATTTTGCATGGTTTGAAGCAAAATTGGGTAATCCTAGAATTTTTGACCGTGATAAGGTCAGCCCGGCATTGGATAAACTAAAGATGCCAAACTTTGATTTCAATGAAACAGAAATTGAAGCCATTACTACAGCCATATTGGGGTTTAATGCCAATAAAGTGGATGAAGGAATCAAAGCTCATAATCGTGTGGATGAGATGGCACAGAATGGAGCAAGATTGGTCAAACAATTCAATTGCCAAGGTTGCCACTTGATTGATGATTTTGGTGGTCAATTGGTGGACCATATCGGTGCTGCAGAATACGGTCCGCCGAATCTAAATACACAGGGTGCTAAAGCAAATCCAGATTGGCTATTAAGCTTCTTTAATAACCCATCTATAATCCGCCCTAACATTGAAGTACGGATGCCTAGTTTTCATCAGATCACCGATGAACAGTGGAATGCCATCATCAAATATTTCCAGCATTTGGATAATGAAAAAATTGCATATCGGGATGAATTACCCATTAATAAAAATTCCATCGAATTCAAAGGTGGTAAAATGCTCCATGAGTTGGGTGCGTGTGATAATTGTCATTTCTATGGTGAAACATTCCCTAAACAGGATGCATCCACCTGGGCACCCAATCTGGCTCTGACAAAGGAAAGACTGAATCCTGAATGGGTAAAAGAATGGCTACGTGATCCTCAAACCATCATGCCGGGAACGAAAATGCCGGCACCATTTCTTCCAACAGAAGATCTACTAACAATAGATGGTGCTAAAAATGACTGGGGGAAAGAACTTGTCAAAATGAATGGCGATACAGAATCTATGCTGGACGGACTGCGAGATTATGTTTGGAGCATTAAAGGAAAAACCAACATCGATAAAACCATCCAAGATTATTTTGATGAAAACGGTTATGATTTTAGCGGGGATGAGGACGAAGATGAAGATGATTGGGGTGATGACGAAGACTGGTAGAAACCTATTGCATATTTAATATCTTTTTTCACTTTCCTTTCCATCAATCTGCGGACACCATTCTTTTAATAGTAATGTTTCGGAATGAGTTATTTCATTAATAATTCAATTGCAGTTTTAATGTTTCCTGCTTTCCAATTATCACCGGGCCAGTTACCTAATACCTCACGGTTAGGACCTATTAAAATAGACTGAAGTGTATGGCCGATTTTATTTTCTTCAATTCCCCAAAAGTTGCAACCACTTTGCTTAGCTAGGCGATATACATCTTCAATATGACCCGTGCTGGACCACACCTTCCAGTTATCAAAGACTTCTATGGTTGAACCATAAAATTCTTTCAATACCGATGGTGTGTCGTGCTTATAATCAAAACTAACCATGACGAATTCTATGTCATTCCTTTCTTTAAATGCCTTCGCTAAATAATCGTTCTTAATCACCACAGCCGGGCACATATTGGGCATAGGGCATCGTGTAAAAATAAAAGACAAAAACCGATATTTGCCATCGGTATCAGACAATCGAACTTTTGAACTATCTAAGTTCAACAAACTAATATCGTCCAGAATTTCACCAAACTCTCTTTTGGCATATTCTTCATCTTCGAAATAACCATCTTCTTCATCATCCGGCAATTTCCCTTGACCCACAACTTTAAACTTCCGAGCCCATGTGGATGTATCGCCCCAAACAAATTCAAAATGAACACTGTCTCCAATAGACAATCCTTCGATCTCTTTCAGATCTTTCAAATCAAAGGGCATGACCATGGGATACATAAGATCAGGAATTGTATCATGTGCAATGACGACCATCATGGAATCGGGTTTGACTTCGTAAATGGTTCCTCTCACCGAATATATTTTCTCCGAAGAACTGCAACTGAAACAGATAATGAGACCTAGAAATAAAATGAATTTTTCCATGGCAAAATTTAGATAAAAAAAAGGCGGAGAGTTTCTCCGCCATTCAAAAACTTAATGGTGTTTTTAATTATTTTTTCTTTGGACGTGTAAATGTGAAATCCTGATTGGTTTCACCATCGCCAATTGTGACTGTTGCAGTCATCGGTTTCTTTTTGAATTTTTCCTGCCAGCAAACCACTTCATAAGATCCAGCTGGTATGCCATCAATGGAGAAATTCCCATTTGAATCTGTAACTGCAAAGTATGGATGATCTGAGACCAATACCCAAGCTTTCATCCAGGGATGAACATCACACTTAATGTAAAATGGTTCTGGTTCAGATTCCGCAAAAGTTGATTTTTTTTCTTTCACTACTTTCGGCATAGCAAAATTAAACTCCTTATTCACATTGGGTCTGGAGTGGATATTATGCAATGTTGCGTCACCATTTTTAATCAGCAGTTCTTGTCCTGCTACCATTCCAAATACATGAGGACTATAAATACAGCCTTTCTGGTCTAAAACAACAGGGTCTGCAGGTGAACCACCAGAATAAGAAACATTCTTTAAATAAACAATTGCTTCTGCCATGGAACCATCCGCTGCCATTTTAAAACTCTCACTATAAACCGGGCCGGAGTGAGATGCACCGCAAACTGGATCAGCATCCATTTTTAACCGTTTTGATTTTGGAGCTTTTCCGTCATATTTCACATTCCCTTTTAAAGTACCTGCGTCCACAAATGCGATTGCAACAGTCAAAGCAATTCCGCTGACGATTAATTTTTTAAGTTTCATGTTATTTTTCCTTTTATAATTGGTGAAATTGGATATCAAATTTACCAGCTTTTCTTTTACAATGGATAGAAAATTTAGACGCATCTTCCTATGAATAGTTTAGGTTAATTTAGTATTTTCTGCCCCCATTTTTAACCCGGAGAAAAGATACTCAAATGTGGATATTTATGATCACCTGTTACTTGCTCATGTTTGTTAATTTTGTAAACTTAACTTTGACAGGAATTAGTGGATATTTTCAAATAGATTTGCTAGGTGCAAACCACCCTCGCTTTGCATTGTTTATGATCTTGATATTTGCCATAACAGAAACAGTAGTAATGTATTTTTTTATATCTACTGGTAAAGGAATCAAAGAAGCCATTTTAAAGAAGCTGGGAGAAAATGAACTCTGGATACGGGAACGAAAATTAAAAATGAAACTGTTTCCACATCTCATGTTAACGCTTACTTTAGTGGGTGCCGTATTTATTCATGGCGGTGCCGTGGATAACCACATGCCATCTTCCTGGTTACATGGACCTTTATTCCTCATCGCTTACGGACATCATATTTGGTCACTAATAATCAAGAATTATGCCTTTAAGGAACAGATTGCCATTATTTCAAAACTAAAGCCGGATACAGAATAATGTATTACGGTGCCAAAGGATTGGAACTTCTGGGTATGACAATGATTGGAGTTGGTTTTATTGTTAAATTTCCCCGATTGATGGATCCCAAATTGCTCCTGGCTGGCATTGTTTTTTTTGTAGCAGGTTGGGTAATAGAAAAATACATCCTACAGTAAATTTCATTCCTTTGGATTTAATATTTATTAGTAAATTATTTATCTAATACTTTTTGAAAAACATGGCAAACACATATAATCATTTTAAAGGAATTCCAGATCTACCGGATATTCCACGAGAAAAAACAAAACGCCCCAAGCTCATGGCAATCGTTGATGAAGATAATTGTACAGGGTGTCAAGCATGTGTGCCGTTTTGCCCCGTTGATTGTATAGAACCAGTAGCAAAAGATAAATATGAAATTATTATCCCACCAGTTCAGGTTCGTTTTAATGAATGTACCGGCTGTCAAGTTTGCGCCCGGGTATGTACCAAGATGACTTGGGATGCAATCCGAATGCTGGAAATGGATGTTTTTGAAAATATTTACAACCTAAAAATAGATTAAGTTATATTTTGTAGTAAATAATTCCGATGGATTATTTACTACAAAATATGAATAGGGTATTCGAGACAAAAGAATTAGAACATTCTAATAGAGTTCTAATTGAATTTTAATTTTTGCTTCTTATATTTCAGGTCAATTTATAACGAATTTTTAATAATTTTAATCAACCTTAGAGAGGGGAGAGGAGAAATCACGTGAGTAATGATTCTCACCACGAAGAGAATTTTTTACAGAAATATATTTTTTCTGTAGACCATAAGATAATTGGCCTCCAATATGGAATTACTTCTCTGTTATTCCTGCTTTTTGGATTTGGCCTGATGATGGTCATGAGATGGCAATTGGCCTACCCGGAAACACCGGTTCCAATTGTTGGTAGCATATTGGGTGAAACAGGTATTCTAATGCCAGAAATCTATAATATGTTAGGTGCCATGCATGGCACAATAATGATCTTTCTAGGTGTTGTACCTCTGGCTGTTGGTGCATTTGGAAACTATATTGTTCCATTGCAAATCGGCGCACCTGATATGGCATTCCCTAAATTAAATGCTGCCAGTTACTGGTCCTACTTTATTGGTGGCGTTATCATGCTTGCCAGTTTCTTCATGCCGGAAGGGGCTGCTAGATCAGGGTGGACATCTTATCCACCGCTGTCGATCTTTGAAACCGGTCAAACTGCATGGCTTATTGGGATGGTCTTTTTAATTACATCTTCTCTGCTTGGATCTATGAATATTATTGTCACCATTATTCAACTCCGTGCCCCTGGGTTGAGTTGGTTTAGATTGCCCTTTTTTGTTTGGGCACAGTTTGTCACTGCTTTTTTATTGGTTCTTGCATTTCCACCCCTTGAAGCAGCTGCTGTCCTTCAATTGATGGATCGAGTAGCACATACAAGTTTTTTCTTACCTAGTGGATTGGTCTACAGTGGGGCAACTGTTGATGTTTATGGTTCTGGATCTCCCCTTCTTTGGCAGCATTTATTCTGGTTCTTAGCTCACCCGGAAGTTTATGTGTTGATTCTTCCTGCCATGGGAATAGTAGGAGAAGTGATTGCCAACAATACACGTAAACCTCTCTGGGGTTATAAATCCTTAGTCTATGCTTCCGTATTCCTTGGTTTTATGTCCTTTATCGTTTGGGCACATCATATGTTCTTAACAGGAATGGGACAGGCCATGAGTGCTTTTTTCCAAACAACTACCATGATTATTTCAATTCCATCGGTGGTCATTTTAACATCTTTCTTCATTTCACTTTGGGGAGCATCTATCCGTTTTACAACTCCCATGTTATTTGCTTTAGCTTTTTTGCCAATGTTTGGGATTGGCGGTTTGACCGGATTGCCACTCGGTGTTGGTGCTTCGGATATCCATCTCCATGACACCTACTACGTCATTGGTCATTTTCATTATGTTGTAGCTCCGGGTACTATCTTTGCCCTCTTTGCTGGGATCTATTATTGGTTCCCTAAAATCACAGGTAAAAAAATGAGCGAAGCTCTTGGGAAACTCCATTTTTGGCCTTCACTTATTTTTATGAACGGCATTTTTATGCCCATGTTTATCCAAGGACTTGCAGGTGTCTCTCGCCGTTTATATGATGGGGGACAACTTTATGCTCATGCTCAAGATGTACTACAATGGAATGAGTTTATGTCTATTTCCGCTTTCTGTCTTGCGGCAGCGCAGATTCCATTCATTATTAATATATTTGTTTCCATGTTCAATGGTGAAAAAGTAGATCGTAACCCATGGAATGCAACGACCGTTGAATGGTCAGCACCTTCTCCTCCTGTTCCCCATGCAAACTTTGAAGGCGATGTTGAAGTGTATCGAGAACCTTATGAGTATAGTGTTCCTGGTGCAAATAATGATTTCTCACCGCAAACAGAAAAATAAAGGACTCTGACGGTGCAAATTCCATACATAGTTGAAGAAAGACCTGATACAGGTTTAAATAATTCTAAATTGGGAATCTGGGTTTTTCTAGCTTCCGAAATCATGCTATTTGGCGGACTATTCTCCGCATATGTTTTTTTGAGAATGGCAGCGCCAGTAGGGGATTTTTCTTACTGGGGTTCAAAATTGAGTGTCCCCATGGCAACTTTCAATACCATAGTATTGATTTCGTCAAGTGTAACTGTAATCATGTCCTGGGCATCATTGAAAATGAAAAATTTTGAAAAATATAAAATGTATATGGGGCTTACCCTTCTATGCGCATTTATATTCCTAGTTGTCAAATACTTTGAATACACTGGAAAATTCCACCATGGGATTTATCCATCATCCAGTACATTCATGGGAATATATTTTACATTGACTGGTTTACATATGTTGCACATAATCGGTGGTATGATTGTTATGGGCTATTTCTGGTTACCGTTTGGAAATAAGATGTGGCAATCCGATCCTGAACGCTTTACGAATAGAATTGAAGTTGCGGGACTTTACTGGCACTTTGTGGATCTTGTCTGGATTTTCCTATTCCCAATTCTTTACTTACTTTAGGGGACAATAATGAGCGATCAAGATAACGGGCATATCCAAGAGCACATTAAGGTTTATTTAACCGTATTTGGTGCGCTGGGAGCCTTAACACTCTTAACCGTTGCTGCATCTTACATGAATGTGTCAACAACCGAGGCTATCTTTTTAGGTTTAACCATTGCTACGGTAAAGGCCAGCCTGGTGGCAGGGTACTTCATGCACCTTATCACGGAAAAACAAACAATTATTTGGATCCTATGCCTGACATTTGTCTTTTTCCTTGTTTGTATGTTTATTCCAATGATTTCTTCCATTGACCATGCAGGACTTTCATGATTTCACTTAAACAATTTCACTTCTTTTTCATTGGCATTTCTATCTTGATCACTGGGTACTATGGAATCTTTGAAATCTCCAATCCATCCAATCCCGGATATATCTCCAATTTGTTAGCAGGAATATCTTTTTTGGTAGCTACGGGACTCATCGTATATGGCTTTTCAGTAGTTAAAAAATTCAAACAAATCTGATATATGAAAAGAATCCTTCACATTATCATCCTTTCATTCACCATGTTGTTTATACCGGAAACTGTAGAAGCATGTGCCACTTGTTTTGGCGACCCAAATGCACCGGCATCCCAAGGTATGAATTGGGCTATTATTACATTGCTAGGTGTTACAGGAGGTGTGTTGGGTGGTGTAATTGGTACGATCATATCGATTGCAAATAAAACCAAAAATTTTCAACAATTGAATAAAAAGTAGAGGATCTTCTTTTGATTGATATTCTCCATAAACTAGGTTTACCCATCAATATGTCGGTACAAGGCGCTGCTATTGATGAAATTAATGCAATTATACACTGGTTAATGTTGGTTTTGTTCGTAGGCTGGGGTTTATTTTTTATAGTCAGTCTGGTCAAATTCCGTGCATCCAAAAATGCGAAAGCAGATTATACAGGCGTCAAGTCTCATTTGTCATCTTTGCTGGAAGCTGTTGTAGCTGTGGTTGAAATTGTGATACTCTTCGGGTTCGCTTTTCCAATCTGGGCGAATCGTGTAATAGATGTTCCTCCATCGGATGAATCGGTTCACCTTCGTGTTGTAGCACAACAATTTGCCTGGAATGTTCATTACCCTGGACCTGATGGTAAATTTGGTAATACACGGGCTGATCTTGTGGATGAACAAGAAAATCCAATCGGTTTAGATCGTTCCAGCGATAACGCATCAGATGATTTTTATACAGTAAACCAATTACACGTACCTGTTGATAAAAAGATTCGAATTGATCTTACATCCTTGGATGTGATTCATAGTTTTACATTAACAGAACTTCGAGTAAAACAAGATGCAATCCCGGGAATGGTTATTCCGTTGCATTTCACATCTACCATGACATCGGATGAATTTCTTAAAACGACTATTGGAACCAAACGGGAAGGGAAATCATTAGAAATCACCTGCGCCCAGCTTTGTGGATTAGGCCACTACCGGATGAGAGGCTTCTTCACCGTTCATGATGATGAAGGCTATCAGGCCTGGCTCGATGAACAAGCAGAATACCTTGAAGAAGAATCTGGCGATGATGACGACTGGTAGAAAGCAGACTTAATAGATATTAATAAAAAGCCCTCCGCCAATTGATGAAGGGCTTTTTTTATTTTCAATATATAATCATCATTATCAACATATTTAATTCCATATAGAAATGTGGAATCCTTATCTGCTTATAAAAACAATTGCAATTATAGTTAAACCTATTAGAAAACCTACTAAAGTTTGCTTTACAAAAGATACATCCTTCGTTGTTTTGTAATGAACAAAAGTACCATAAAAGTAAAGGGGAATACCAACAGAGACGGTGAATAATCGTATTTCCTTCCACTCAATGGACATTACTTCATAGTTCGTCAAAATGTTAATTAATAGAGTAATTACTATAAATAGCATACCCATTTTGTAATATATGTTGCGAATAATCTGAAATTCTAATTTTATTTTCCTGCTCATACTTCAAATTACAATAATAGCATCGCAATATGTGTAGAGTTTCTTCTGCCGACCAAAACATCCCTCATTCCTAGTTGAAATAAGTGAATGGAAATGAGATTAACCTATATTTTCATTTTTTTAGAACTAAAACCGGCTGTTTCATTACAGCTATACAAAGTAAAAAAGCCTCATCTCTCGTCAGAGGAACAAGGCTTACTTTAGTGTACCGCGGAAAGGGCTCGAACCTTCACACCCAAAGGGCACCAGATCCTAAATCTGGCGTGTCTACCAATTCCACCACCGCGGCATAAAATTGGGGTGACAAATTACAAATATTTCTCATTAAAAAAGCCCTTCACCTACAGGAAAAGGGCTTTTTTAATTACTCTATTTGAGTCAGATTATTTCATCAAGATCATTTTTCGGGTGACTATCTTATTTCCTGCTTGTAGCCTATAAAGATAAACACCTGCACTAACTTGATTACCCAGATAATCATTTGCATTCCAGGTCACAAAATGGCGACCGGCAGATTGGTTTTGATTAACAACCCTATTGATATTTCTTCCCATGAGATCATAAATATCCAACTGTACATCTGCTGCATCAGGCAAATCATAAGCAATCATTGTTGTTGGATTGAATGGATTCGGAAAGTTTGGATGTAGGGCAAATTCACCAGGAATGCTTACTTCTTCATCCAAGGCAACAAAATACCCTGTAAACTGACCAAAACCATGAAAAACGGTAGTCAGTGGGTTTGCACCCGCATCTCCGGTAGCATAACTAGCCATTGACATAATTATGGATGAATTATTCAAGTTGTCATCAAATTGAACCTCAATTTCAAGGATGGGCCCAGACCCTGCTTCAATCCCTGAAGAAAAATCATAACCAAGGAAATAATAAGAACCATCTTCTTGTTCTTCCGAACTGCCATCGACTGTTCCATCATCAAATCGGCCCACAGGAGTTACATTTGTTATTGTCATACTTTCGGGAATATCAACCAATGTAAATTGCAATGTTCCCACCAATTCAGTATTATCCAAGTGAACATCGAATGTTCCAGTCCCGCCGGGAATAAGTGCACCAGACGTGTTTTGGATTGTGTAAGCTGCAGGTGGAATTCCGATATAGACCTCACCCGGAATTGATTCGGCATGCATGGGCAAATCATTATAATCTGTAATCTCAGCATCCTGTAAATCCAAAATAACTATGGATGCATCTGGTGTGCCGGCAGGAATTTCAAATGTAATATCAGCTATATGAGAAATTCCTGGATTGATCGGTGAATTATGAGCATTGTTCACCAAGGTTACTCGATAATAATTCCCAATCATCATTCCTGATACTTCCCAGTCAGAAAAATCATGGGCGTCACTTACGTTCACTTCGGTCCCCATCATAAATGGTGGATCAGGTGCTATATCCAATTGAAGTCCATAAACCGATTGTGTATTCTCTAGAATTA